>Ga0187893_10002874_pt1 | contig 36567 bp, 32 predicted proteins | sample MA1701074metaG_FD_139574 | JGI IMG/M metagenome (GOLD analysis project Ga0187893, IMG submission 139574) | White microbial mat communities from a basaltic lava cave in the Kipuka Kanohina Cave System on the Island of Hawaii, USA - MA170107-4 metaG ... | reverse complement strand
GCTGAAGCTGCCTAAACGAAACGTTGCTTGTCGCCGAGACGCTGTGCCGAGCTTACTTCGATTCGGCGGCTCCTTCTACCGACACATCGCAGCTGCCGAACTTAAGTCCGACAGGCTGCTAGATGGCCTCGCGGCGGCAAGGAGCTGTTCTATCAAAGTCTTGATGGAAAGCTCATGGCGGTCGATGTGACGGCAGGGGAAAGATTCGAGGCAGGCACGCCCAAGGCTCTGTTTCGAATGCGCCTGGCTATGGACTTTGATTTCAATCACTATGCCGTCTCAGCCGACGGCCAGCGATTTCTCGTCACCACACCGGCAGGAGAAGCTGCCTCACCTACCATTACGGTCGTGCTGAACTGGCCAGCCGCGCTGAAGAAAGGGCCGTTGCAATAACTCGTAGCGCAGACCTGACTCATACCGCGGACCCGCAAACGGCGCGGGACCGCGCTACTCCTCAGCGTGGAATGATGCTGCTGCAACCCAGCCTACTCATCCGCTTAGGGCCTTCCCGCCTTCCACAATACAAACTTCTGGAAGGTCTCATAGGAGACATTGGGTGGGGTTTGTCGGTAGTGGTTGACATCGATGCCCAAACGTTGAATCTGCGAATTGAGCGTCGTGGGTTTCAATCCCAACAGCCGTGCAGCTCGGGCTTGGTTGCCATTGCACTCAGCCAGGGCTTCGCCAATCAGTTTGCGTTCGTATTCTTCAACCACTTCAAAGAAATTCTTCGATTCTGTTGTCGGTGTCATCCGTCACCTCCTGGAGCATTCACGTCGAGCGCCCATCCAGCGCCGCAACCACGGCGGAGTCCGGAAGGCCGTTACTTCGCTTTTTGGCTCACCTGGGTTCCGTCGCCGAGCTTGTACGATTGCGAATCGCCAGACAACCGGAGTTCGATCATTTTGGGCGCTTTCTCTCCTTCCAATGCAAACCGGACTGAATTGCGCTCGGCCTTCCTTTCAAGCTTCTCGGGTTGTGCTGCCGCCTTGGCAACCAATTGCTTTCCTTTGTAGATCATCACATCGGCTGAATTACCATTCTCCGCAACCTCTACCTTGTAGTCTCCCGGCTCCAGAACGATGTCATTCACTCGAGCCTTCTCGTAGATCGTCAGGGTCTTCCTGCCTTTGGCGAGCATGTCACTGCTAACTGCCAGAGCCAGGACAAAACCGAGAGCGGCGGCTTTCGACATGTACTGCTTCATAAACGTATCCTCCAGAGAATGAACGCCATCCCCAGCCTTGCATGACCGCATGCAATGCGGGGCTCCAGGTTTCAAACCTCAGGCCTTGAGGTGCTCTCAAGCAACCTCATGCTATCTGCTTGGTTAGCCACCAAGCTGGCAAGACTTCCATTGGGCGACTGCCGTGACTATAGCCGTCAATAAAGTGTTGGAAAATCTGAATGGGACAGAATGCCTGAAATCTGGGACGAACGACGGCGGCGTGTGATGGATAACCTTGGAGCCGTCTCGATTCTCTCCAAATTCCCCGTGCAATACGGAATTCCGAGTAACACGGACGAACCGGGGCAGCATTGTGTTCAAGCGGAATTTGAAGGAAGGGAGTGGGCTTTGGAACTTAGGTGTCTTTAAGCAGATCGCGAAGTTTTTCGCGATACTTTCGGCTGAGCAGCAATTGCGTGCCGTCATGCAGCAAGACGCGGTACTCACCGTGAAACCATGGCTGCAGCTCTTTGATGCGATCGAGGTTGACGATAGTTGAGCGATGGATACGCAGGAACTGATTCGAATCGAGCCGATCTTCCATCTGGTTCAGCGTCTCGCGCAGCAGGTGTGTCTCTTTACCGACGTGCAGGCGGACATAGTTCCCTTCCGATTCGATCCAATCAATCTCTGCAGTCTTGAGGAAAGAAACGCGGCCACCGGTCTTGATAACCAGCCGCTCAGGAATCTTTGCTTTGGGTTTTTCCTTGAGGTCCGTCAACAGGTCGAGCAACCCCTGGTTCAGCGCACTGCCGCGTACCTGTCGAATCTGAGCCTTGGCGTGGTGCAGCGTTCGATTGAAGCGCTCTGCATCAAATGGTTTGAGGATGTAATCGAGCGCGTAAACTTCGAATGCCCGGAGGGCATACTGATCGAAAGCGGTGACGAACACCACGGTCGGAAGCCGGTCTCGGGGTAGTGCTTCCAGCATCGCGAACCCGTCCATTTCAGGCATCTGAACATCAAGGAAAAGGAGATGCGGTGCGTGCTTCCGGATTGCTTCCAGTGCCTCCCGGCCATTGGTGCACTCGCCGACAAGCTGGATTTCTGAGTCCTTCCTTAAGATCTCCCGAATGCGGCTTCGAGCCAGCGCCTCATCATCAACAATGAGGGCTTTGATGAGAGAGGAATCCGTCACTTCCATTGGACCTCTCCCACACTTGCATCAACGTAGCTTGCCGAAGGTTTGAAAGGGATTTCCAGCGTGACGACCAGTCCCCGGTCGGAGCCATTAGCAAGCTCAAAGCGGTGGTTGTTGCCGTAGAGTTGCCGCAAACGTTCACGTGTATTGGCCAGCCCCACTCCTTTGCTGAACGAGCCGTTTGAATTCTGGTGGGAAGGAAGGCCAGGGCCATCGTCTTTGACTTGCAACTGAAGTGTTTCACCCCTCCGCTGCGCCCGCATCTCGATATGGCCCCGGCCCGCGCGCGGAGCAATGGCGTGGCGTATGGCATTTTCGACGATAGGTTGCCAGGCGAGATTGGGAACCATTGCATCCAGGGTTTCCGGCGCAACGTCGTAGGAAACAGTCAAGCGATCCTGAAAGCGGACTCGCTCAATCTCCAAGTAGCATTTTAGGAACTCCAGCTCTTTTTGAAGCGTAACTTCCTGGGCGCCAGAGTTGTCGAGGGTGAGGCGGAGAAAATCCCCGAGCCGTGCGATCATTCGGTCGGCCAATTCAGGATCATGATGCAGCAAGGCAGAAATGGAATTCAGGGTGTTGAACAGGAAGTGCGGATGCAGTTGCATCTTTAAGGCTTGCAACTGCGCCTGAACCAGCTGAGCTTCCAACTGGACCGCCCGTTTCTCACGTTCACGAAACCTACGGTGATAGTCAAAGCTTTGATAGGCGCCCAGGATAGCCCAGTACACGAGTACCCACCAGTGATAGCTCATGGCCACGTTACGCCTCATCACCGGCCACCACTGGAAGTGATCATCATCTGGAGAGATGACGAATATGAACAGCGCCGACACCGCCAGAGCAAGGCTGACCCACGCGATGACAAGGCTGGCTGGGATATGGATCATCAGACTAGCTGCCAGCCGTCCCTTCTCCAGTGGAAAACGCCGGAACAACCAGCCGATCAGCAGGCTGAACGCCGCCCAGATGTACCAGTCGGGCAGATTGGAAAGCAAGGCATGGCGCCAAGTCATCGGCCGTTCATACATCTGAGCGTGAAAGTAGGACTGGGTGCTGAAGAACAGTCCGAACAGCGTCCAAACACCCAGGAAAAGACCCCACTTCGCCCTTTGCTCTTTTGTCATGACCCACATCTCGTGCGAGGGTTTCGCGTCGCTCATAATAACTCTACGAAACAAAAAACCCCACCTTGAACTAACGGGAAAAACGTCTGTTTCAGGGAGGGGATTCCAGCCTTCACTGGAAGCGCTTTTGCCCGTGGCCAGTCGCCTCCAAGTAGGTCGCTTCTCCGAAATTGTGACCTCAGGATGCGGGGGTGGTTTTCATGACTCCCATGATTCTCGAGTTCGGAATCATTTGAAGCCGCTTGCATTTCCGGCACTTCAACTCAATACCTTGCGGAGTAATGCGAGCCAGCAGGCTTCCACACAAACAACGGTGTTCGTGGGACTCACTTTTCTGCTTGAAGACAGCAATGACGCCTTTCTGCATTGTTCAGTCCTCTCTCCCGCGAAGGTTGCTCCCTCTGAAAATCCCCTCCGTCGGAGGGGTGGCGCGAAGCGACAGCGGTCGCGAAGCGCCGGGGTGGGTTTCCGGATCGACAACCCACACCAAGTTGTGAGTTACGCCCAACCCCCCTGAAGTCCCCCCTTGTCCAAGGGGGGACGCTGTTTCTCATCAAACGTGACGCCGTCTAAGCGGCGTGAAAAACTCCTTCGATTCAGTGCAGAGCGACCAGATGCGGAGTCTAAGACTCCACGAATGCACTTGAAATGGCGTTGTGACGAACGGGCACAAACCAGGGGCGGAATGGTCCTAGCTTCGGACGATCAGGCCGGAATGAGGTCCTGTAAAATTCCCGGTCTCTCACAGCGTGCAGGGCCCTGTCAGAGTCACGAGCCATGGGCGCAGTCGGCTCCAATGTGTCCCAGCCTTCAACAGGATGAAGCTTTTGTGATATGAAACAGGCTCACACTATGGACACCCTCAACACCCTCAGGGATCTCATCGCAATTCCCAGCATCAATCCCATGCGTACGGACTCTGCTGAAGCCCCCGAGCGCGTTGCAATTGATTTTCTCGAGTCCCTGTTGCGCCGCGAACAAATCGATTGTGAGCGACAAGCAGTCGTTGACGGAAGAGACAACCTGATTGCTGTCGTGCACGCCAGCAAGGGTGGGTCAACTTCGGGCGGTCTCCTCTTAAACTCTCACATCGATACGGTCCCAGTGGCCAACATGGCCATCTCTCCCTTTGATCCCGTGCTGAAGGATGGCAGGATTTTCGGAAGGGGCTCCTGCGATGCCAAAGCGTCGATTGCTGCGATGCTGGCGGCTCTGCTAGCGCACGCGCAACGGCCAGAGCGGCCGCGACCCGTCCTGTTTCTGGCAACGGTGGACGAGGAGTTTTCCTTTCGGGGTTCCCGTCGATTCATCGAGCGCCACTGGCCCGTGTCGGCCGCGGTGGTTGGAGAGCCGACGGAGCTGACCAACGTGGTCGCGCATAAGGGTGTTGTGCGGTGGCGCCTGCAGGTTCGAGGGGTCAGTGCTCATGGTGCGACGCCAGAACTTGGACGCAGCGCAATCTACGACGGAGCCAGAGTGGCTGTGTTGTTGGAACAGTATGCTTCCGAACTCAGCCGGCGGATTGGACATCCTCTGTTGCAGCATCCGACGCTCAATGTGGGGCGCGTCACGGGCGGGCAGGCCGTGAACATGGTTCCAGATCGATGCGAGTTTGAGGTTGATCGGCGCATCCTCCCTGGTGAAAGCGCGGCTGAAGCGCAGAAGGACTGCGACGAATGGCTGAGGAAACGCACGGAAGGACTCGACTTCAGTTTGGAAGACCCTTTCCTGGATGATCCAGCATTGGAAACCTCTCCTCACTCGGCAATTGTGCGGTCTTTGCAGAGCGCTCAGGAATCGGTTCTTGGGACAGCCCGTCCCTGTGTGGGTGCGCACTACGGCACGGATGGCAGCAAGCTGGCTGCTGTCGGTATCGAAACCGTTGTCTGTGGTCCCGGCAATATCGCGCAGGCGCACACCAAGGCCGAATTCGTCGAAGTCGAGCAGGTGCACATGGCGGTGAGGCTCTATGACCAGTTGATTCAGAACTGGGGCCGAGGCTAGAAGTTGTGCAGACCTGAAGTCAAAAGCACAGGAGAAACAACCTTGCCAGGTGGACCGAATCGCGTGGCACTCACCTTTCGGGAGCCCATCGTCTCTTGAGAAGCCCACAGGCCGAGACGAGCACAAAATGACCGAGAATACCAACGCCCCCAGAGGAGAAAAGATCGGATGAATTGCACCGTTTGTCTTGCGCTGTTAGTTCTCATGCCCACACCAATCGCCGTCGCGCAACAAACTCCGGCCAAGCTCACGATCCGCGAGTTTTTGGTGCTGAAGGAGAAGCGACCATCGGCCATGCTGGCAATTACGGGCGTGAGACTGATCAACGGCACGGGTGGCGCACCGAAAAGCGATATGACCGTATTGGTTCTGAACGGGCGAATCCATGCCGTTGGATCTAGCAAAACAACGCTTGTTCCAAAGAATGCAGAGGTGATCGACGCGAGCGGCTTGACCCTGCTGCCTGGGCTAATGGACTCTCACTTCCATTTGGACTCCGACGGAACGTTGCCTGCTCTTTTCTTGTCTCACGGAGTAACGTCCATTCGCGATCCGGGTGCGTGGATCGAAGCTTACGAGGGGGTGCGTCAATCCAAGGAGACGCAACCGCGGCTGTTTCTGGCTGGTCCGCACATTGACGGGGTGCAGCCTGCCTATCCAGCAGATTCCACCGTTGTGCGTGACGCAATGGAAGCGCGACTAGCGGTCACGCGCAACCTCGACGAAGGCGCTTCTGTGATCAAGGCCTACTTTCGCCTGCCTTTGGCCCTCATTGAGGAAGTGACACGCGTAGCCCATGCGCGTGGCATTCCGGTGACTGCACATTTGGAAATCGTGGACGCGGGTGATGCTATCCGTGCCGGCGTCGATGGCCTCGAACACGTCACCTCGGCCGGCGTCGCCTTGCTGCCGGCCAGAGAGGGCGAAGCCTACAGACAAGTCGTGCTCGCAGACAACGCGGCTCGCAGCGTTGGCCGCTATCGGGTATGGAGCCAGCTGGACTTGAAATCGGAGCGCGCCAGCCGTCTGCTGAAGCTGATGGTGAGCCGCAATGTAACTCTCTCTCCGACGCTGGCTGTGTTCGAGCGCCGTCAAGGCGACAAGGACACTGCCGAGACGCACGTCCAAGGCTTTCGCCAAATGGTCGCTTTCACTGGGCAGGCTCATCGCGCCGGAGTTCGAGTTGTGGTGGGATCGCACTCTTCAGTTCCACACGCGGAGCGCGGCTGGGCTTATCAGCGTGAGATGGAATTGCTCGTGGAAGCAGGTTTGACTCCGTTGCAAGCCATCCAGGCTGGAACTCTGGAGAACGCAAAGTTCTTCCGCGTGGAAAACAGGCTTGGCAGCATCGAACCTGGCAAGCAGGCTGATTTGGTTTTGGTCGAGGGCGACCCATCCCAGGACATCTCCAATATGCGGCGCGTCAAGAAGGTGATGATTGACGGAGCCTGGCTGGCGAGCCAGTAGAGCACACTGGGCCGCTTAGATACTGCTGAGTCACGCAAAATCTTTCTCCCCCTCGCGAAGCGCACAAGGGGGAGATCAAGAGGAGTTTTATGGCTCTTCACCCTGTGCCGCAAAAGTCTGGATTCCCGCCCCGGCTCACTATCCGCCGGGGATGAAGTTCTTTCGCGGGAATGACTGAGTCACGCATCGACGCAGCCATAAGGAAGCGCAGGGCCTGGCGACAAAACTAGTACTAGTACATCGTCCAGTTAGTTCTTTTTATTATGAGTTTCTTCCGGCGCTTCCTCGGTTTGGGCGGATGGGCCGTTTGGTACTGTTGGGTCGCCTCGATGATGCGCTGCAGCTTCTCGGGTCCCTTGGTCCAGACAAAGGGAGTGCAGTGTTGGTTATAATTGCCAATGTAGTCCAAGAGGAAATCCTTGAGCTGGCGCCTGGACTGGTGAACACTTTGGGATAAACCTTGCCGAGTCAGAATGCTGAAGAAGCACTCGATGAGATTCACCCATGAGGCGTGCGTCGGGACATAGTGGAAATGGACACCCGGGTGACGCTGCAGCCACTTTTGAGCTGCCTCATTTTTATGAATGTTGAGATTATCCAACACCACGTGCAGATCCTTGTCGGGATAGCCCGCAACCACGTCCTGCATGAAGCGGAGGAAATTGACCGAGGTACGCCGTTGCTTGACGTGGGCCAAGACTTTGCCGGTCGCAATCTCCAGAGCCGCCAGCAGGGACTGGGTCCCGTGACGAACATATTCGTTGGTCCAGCTCCGGGGCTTTTTGGCTCGCAACGGCAGCAGGGGCTGGGTGCGGTCCAGGGCCTGAATGCCGGTCTTTTCATCCACACACAACACCAAGGCGTTGTCGGGAGGATTCAAATACAGACCGACGACGTCCAACAGCTTGGCTTCAAAGTCCGGATCTGGGCTGAAGGTAAAAGTTCGCACCCGGTGCGGCTGCAGCTGCGATTCCACCAGCATGTGGTGCACCGTGCTGCGGGGCAGTCCGAGTTCACGCGCCAGGGTGCGGACGCTCCAACGGCTTTGAAACGCCGGCTGTTGACAGACCCGATGTTGCACCCGCTGCCAAACCTCCGGTTCATGCTTAACCGGTCGGCCAGACCGGGCAGATCCTTCAGTCCTTCCAGCCCCAGGCTTACAAACGACCGTCGCCACTTGCCGACAGTCACCTCGGGCATCTCCAACGCGCGAGCAATCTCCTGGTTGGACTGGCCTGCGGCTGCTGCCAGCACAATGCGGCTCCGACGGGCCAGCCCTTGCGGGGTCGAAGGGGAACGAAGCATCGATTGCAGCTGCCGACGGGTTTGAGAGTCCAATTTAATGGCAGGCGCTATTCTTGGCATGCCCAAGCATAGCAAAGATTCTTGATAATATAAATCATTATCTGGACGATGTACTAGTGTAAGCGTCGTCCTCGTGCTCGTCGTCCTCCTCGGTCTTTCATCACAGACAACAACATGACCCTCCAACTCCCAACCTTCGCAGACGTCCTTCAAGCGCGGAGGCAGATTGCCCCTTATCTGCGCCCCACTCTTCTTTACAACTACCCGGCGCTTTCGGAGTTGGTGGGTTGCAGCCTTTGGGTGAAGCACGAAAACCATCTGCCCACTGGTGCTTTCAAGGTTCGAGGCGGCATCAACCTGTCCAGCCAGCTATCAGCAGACGAGCGCCGGCGCGGGGTGATTGCAGCCTCGACCGGCAACCATGGACAGTCTGTTGCCTATGGCGCCCAGCTATTTGGAGTCAAGGCTCGTATCTGTGTTCCTGAAGGAGCCAACCCGGCCAAAGTGGAATCGATGCGGAATCTGGGTGCCGAAATTATTGTTTATGGCCGCGACTTTGACGAAGCTCGGGAGCATTGCGAGGCGATGGCAGCCCAGAACAACTATCGATACATACACTCTGGCGACGAGCCGTTGCTCATTGCCGGGGTCGCCACGGCCTCGTTGGAAGTATTGGAGACGCGGCCCGACATTGAAGCGTTTGTTGTGCCGGTCGGAGGCGGCAGCGGCGCTGCAGGCGCTTGCATCGTGGCGAAGACGGTGAATCCCAGGATTGAAATCATCGGCGTGCAATCGGAGGCAGCACCCGCCGCCTACCGTTCCTGGAAAGCGCGTGAACTGCTGGAGGATCAGATGAACACCTGGGCCGAAGGTTTGCAGACGCGCACCGCTTTCGCACTGCCGCAGGAAATCTTGTGGAACCATCTCGACGATTTTGTTTTGGTTTCTGATGATGAGATTCGGGCTGCGACTCGCCTGATGATCGAAAAGACCCGCAATTTGGTTGAAGGCGCCAGCGCTGCCAGCATAGCTGGGGCGTTGAGGATCAAAGTCCGATTGGCAGGCAGGCGTGTAGCACTGATCTGCAGTGGCGGGAATTTGAGTTTGAAGCAACTTCGAGAAGTTCTCTAATTCAACAGTCAACCGAATCAGGAAGAGCTGCACAGCACGACATCACGGCTGAACCATCGTCTCCTTGAGCTTCAAGAGCACGTCGCCATTCGCACTGTTCAACTGAATCCCCGAGCTTTCGCGCGTTCCAGAAATGCTTTCAAAACGCAGTTTAACCCGCGCGGACGCTGATTCTCCTTCCAGACTCATCAGGGCTTCCGACAGCCCGTGGTTTGGGCCGCCCCCCGTCTGCTGCTGAAGCTGTTTCAGAAACGGTCCCAGGTCAAGTATGACGAGTGTCTGGCGGCCGTCCTTCAGTTCGATGCGATTCTCGTCCCGATTCCAAAAGAGTTCATAGTTGCGCCCACGGATAGTGATCACACTCGAACTGGCGCTGCCGTTCGTCTTGTAGAGGTTGAAACGGGCGAGATAGTCGTAGCCGGCAACGGAACGCACCTCATTCCAGAGTGGCACTGAATTCGCGTAAAAGTATTTCAGATCGGCTGAATGCTGCCACTGCTCAATGTAACCCACTCCCATCATTTCCGTGACGATCTTGGGGTGCCCGTAGGTACTGCGCGAGAAGATGTTGGTACTGGGATGTTGGGCCTCCTTCTCGAGCCGGCGCCTGAGGTCTTCATTGAACCACGGCTGCAGGCTGCCAGCGCCATGCATTTCTATCAGGTACTTCACCAGAGCGCTGATCTCCTTTCGATCATCCAACGCCAGTGAAGAAGTCGTTTTCTCAATGTGCCCCTGTTGGAGAATGTTCAACCGTTCCAACCGATCACGCAACCGGGTCAACTGGTTTCGGAGTGAAAGTTGATATGGCCCCCACGGGCCGGCAATCGTCAAGATTGCAATCAGTGCCAACGAAGTGGGAATGACTTTGATGCTGGGTTGTCGCTGGAATGAGAAGTAGGCGGCAATTCCTGTCATCCACAGCGTCAGAACCAGCAAAAGGTACCTATCTTCTGTGAGCCCGTATTCCGAGAGCCGTCTCCAGATAGCCATCAGCAGCAGCACGATGAGTGGAAACAGCGCTACATAGAAGGAGCGCGAATAGAGCTGGATCCAACGGTGTCCCGGCCGGTTGCGTAAAGGATGCACCAACAACAGTGCCAACATGCCAAACACCGAGACGATGCTAACCAGCCAACCAATGGTGCCCCGCGGCCACTCACGGATGACAAGAATCTTCAAGAGGTATCCATAGAGAATGACTACGTAAAGCGTAACCAGTGGCAGCAGGATGAACTGGACGAACATCCTGAGCCCATTCGGGTACTCGTAGTCCGTCTCCAACTCATCACATTCGGAAGGAACGCCTGCCAGGAAAAACCATGTGTTGAACAGGAAAGCCACCGATAGAAACAGAAAATAGTATGCCTTCCAATCAACTTTGACGCCCAGCAGCGATTGAACTGCCCAGAGCGCAATCGCGAGACCGGCATATAGGATCGTCGAGAACAGAATCGACTGCAGGATGCGCTGGAAAAGGACTCTGTTGAATTCCCAGAATGCTGCGACGCTTCCGCCGCGATGAAACGGTGCCACCGCAGCAAACAGATGCGCCGCGACCGCCAGCTGGATGAATCGATAGATGTAAATTTGGGGAGATTCCTGAGAATAGGAGAGACTGAAAACCGACAACACTGCCAACCCACTCGCAAACCCTACCCAATGCCGGCGGGCTGTCATTCCCGAGCGTTCAAGCCAGAGCGCTAAGGCGAATAAGACGGAGATCCCCAGCATGGCTGGCAACAGCAAGCGGCTGAGCAGCTCCTCATAGGGCTTCGAATTGTGTGACTGCCGAATTAGCAACCACGAGATGGCAGCACTAATGAAGGCGGAAAGGAGTGTCCAAGGAAAGCGGCTAGCTGTTTCCTGCGCCGAACGAATCACGTGCACAAGCGAGGGCAGGCGCACCATAGTTTGGCAGGAAGGAACCGGGGGTCGAGTTCAGGGCACCTTCGGGAGATGCAAATTGGAGAAGAATCCCGTCAAACCCCCAGACGGCGACGTGTCCAACCCAACCGTCGCCGTCCAGAGACAGGCTCCTACTCTCTCAACTATCCATCTGGCCTAGTTCTTCGATATCACCCCGTGCGGGTCAAGGACGAACTTCTTCGCAGCGCCCTTGTCGAAGTCTTTGTAGCCTTGCGGCGCGTCTTCGAGCTTGATAACGGTTACGTTGACCGCTTTCGCGATCTTGATCTTGCCGAACAGAATGGCGTTCATCAGCTGCCGGTTGTACTTCATAACCGGGCACTGGCCGGTAGTGAACACATGCGACTTCGCCCAGCCAAGGCCAATCCGGATGCTCAGGTTCCCAACCTTCGCGTTGGCATCAATCCCGCCGGGATCGCCCGTCACATAAAGACCCGGAATACCCAGAGCGCCGCCTGCGCGAGTAATCTCCATCAAGGAGTTCAGAACTGTGGCTGGCGCCTCATGAGAAGCATCCTTGCCGTGCCCGCGAGCTTCAAAACCGACGCAATCCACGGCGCAATCCACCTCCGGCACTCCCACGATCTGCGTGATCTGTTCTGCGACAGTGGCGCTCTTCGATACATCGACCACTTCGCAGCCAAAGCTCTTGGCCTGGGCCAGGCGCTCCGGAATCAGATCGCCGACGATCACACAGGCCGCGCCGAGCAATTGGGCGCCGGCAGCGCTGGCGAGACCCACCGGCCCGGCGCCGGCGATGTAGACGATCGATCCGGGGCCAACTCCGGCACAGACGGCGCCATGGTACCCGGTTGGCAGAATGTCCGACAGGCAGGTCAGGTCACGAATCTTTTCCATGGCCTGAGCCTTGTCTGGAAACTTCAACAAATTGAAGTCGGCGTAAGGCACCATCACATACTCGGCCTGTCCACCAATCCAGCCGCCCATATCGACGTAGCCATAGGCCGCTCCAGGTCGTGCCGGGTTGACACTCAAGCAGACGCCGGTTGCCCGTTCTTTGCAATTACGGCAACGACCGCAAGCAATGTTGAACGGTACCGACACCAAGTCACCGACCTTGAGAAATTCGACATCGCGCCCGGCCTCGATCACTTCACCCGTGATCTCATGGCCGAGAATAATGCCCTGTGGAGCCGTGGTACGGCCTCGCACCATGTGTTGGTCACTGCCACAGATGTTTGTGGATACGATCTTGAGAATGACGCCATGCTCGCACTTCCGGCTGCCCAGAGCAAGCTTCGGAAAATCGATGCTCTGAATTTCAACTTCACCAGGTTTCATGTAGGCGACGCCCCGATTGCTGGCCATGGATGATTCCTCCTCGGATTGGATGTAATTGAAAGGATGGGTTACAAGTGAGACATGCCTCGAACAGGCCATCGCGACCGCGGTTGCGGCAGCGCCCCGCCTTTTCGTAAGAAAAGACGTGAACGGGCGTTTGAACCGCAGACCGCAACGGGTGTCTGTGCTGCGTTACGGAGGCTAAGCAAACAACTTCAACAACGGATTTCCCTTCACCAACTCCCTGGGCTGATTCAAATCGTTCAATATTTCCATCGCGGGATCGATTCCAAGCGCATAGTAAATCGTCGCCACCAGATCAGTCGGGTGTACCGGATCTTCAAGGGGAGAGGATCCCGTGTCGTCCGATTTGCCATACATCGTCCCCCGCTTCACGCCCGCGCCAGCAATGACACCCGTGTAACAATACGGCCAGTGGTCGCGGCCATCCGGGGCATTTGAGTTTCCTGAGGTGCTGACGCCCAGCCGAGGGGAGCGACCGAACTCACCGACGGCGACCAGCAGCGTGTTCTCGAACAAGCCACGCTGATCCATGTCTTCAATCAGCGCTGACAGGGCCTTGTCTAGAACAGGACAGTGAAGATTCTTCAATGGACCAAAATTAGCGGCGTGCGTGTCCCATGCGTCCACCTCGGGATTGCCGTTCGCGACTGCCGGCCAGTTCAGCTGCACAAAGCGCGTGCCGGCTTCGATCAGCCGCCGCGCCAGCAGCGCACCCTGCCCGAAAGTTGTGTGTCCATAGCGGTCGCGCATCGCAGCCGGCTCCTTTTCCAGGTTAAACGCGTCGCGAGCCTTCCCAGACAGCACCAAGTCATAAGCCTTCTCGTAGTACTCGTTCAACGCAAACGAGCTGACCGACTTCTCCAACTCAGGCATCGAGCCGTTGATGCCCTTCAAAAGATTGAACCGCTCTTTCAATCGGTCTGGAGGAACATCGGCGCGCAACGTCAGATCTTCGGTCTTCACCGTCTTGTTTGGATCCTGGTACAAGCGGTAAGGGTCATAGGCTTTCCCCAAGAATCCCGCGGCGCCCCCCTTGCCAATGACGCTGCTTTCCTGCAACGGCCGGGGCATCTCAACAAAGGGGAGCATCGCCTCTTTCGGAGGTTTCATCTTGGCGATGTGGCTGCCCATGTGGGGAAAATCGCGAGGTGACGGCGGTTCCAGCTGGCCGGAAGGAGACACCTTGTCGGGCGGGTAACCGGTCATCATCTGATAGATCGCAGCCGTATGATTGAACAACCCCACCGGGGTATAACTCAGCGATCGGATTAGCGTAATCTTGTCCATCTGGTTCGCGAGCAACGGCATGGTCTCACTCACCTGAATGCCGTCCACCTTGGTTTTGATAGGCTTGAACTCCCCGCGAATGTTGGAAGGTGCGTTAGGCTTTGGATCCCAAATATCGAGGTGGCTGGGGCCTCCCTGCAGAAAAAGCAGAACGACCGACTTGGCACTGCCAAACGGTTTCCCGCGCTGAATACCACTTGTGGCGTTGACCGCCGCCAGCGCCTTCAAAGACAAGAAGTGCGGCAGGCTTAAGCCGAACAATGTAGCGCCACCCACTCGCAGGAATTCCCGCCGGGTGGGTCCATCACAGCAATGAACATTTGATCCAGGAATCGAAAGCATAAGAACCTCCTTCTGAATTCTGCTCGTCATTCCGGCGAAAGCCGGACCTTCACCTACCGATTGAACAAGAACGCGTTGCTGTTAATTAGCGCCCACATCAAATCTTGAGCCTTCTCCGCGCGATTGGGGCTGGCTGCCAGATACTTAACACCCAACTCGAATTCCTTGGTGTCCGGCGGGCGGCTGAGTGCCGCAAGATACAACTCTTCTACCAGCTTCTTGTCCGGCACTTTGCCGATCACCCAATGCGCAATGCGCCCTTCAGGATCAGCAATGGCGTCCGACACGGTGGAACCATTGATCAGGTTCAGCGCCTGCGACAAGCTGACGTCGCTGCGCCGCTCGCACTCGCACGCCGAATCGCGTTGTGGGCGGCCGAACAAATCGAGGAAGCCGCCCATCCCGACAGTGGGGTCGGGAAACTGTTGCGCTCGAAAATTCTGCGGCACATCCTTGAACTTCAAGGCGCTGCCGGTGGCTATGCCGATGGCATCGAAAAGGGCCTCTGCAGGCAAGCGCCTTGGCAATGCGTGCGAGAAGTTGACCTCGTCCCCTTGGTTCCACTCGTTCGTACGATACGTGAGTTGATAGGTGCGGGAGTTGACGATGGTGCGAATGAGGTGCCGCAAGTCGAAACTGTGATCCGTCAAATCCTTGGTCAGTGCAGCGAGCAGCGGTTCGTTGCTCGGGGGATTGCCCGCGCGAATGTCATCGACGGGGTCGATGATGCCACGGCCGAAGAAGTAGCTCCACACCCGGTTTGCCACGGCTTTGGCAAAGTAAGGATTGTCCTTCGAAGTGAGCCAGCGAACCAGATCGTCGCGCCGGTCTCCTTCCTGGGAGAGGCCTTTCGAGTCTCCAAAAAGATACTTTGCTGGAACGATGCTCCCGCTCTTGGGGTGCTTTATATTGCGTTCGTCTTCGTTTCGTTTGACGTAAACGATTTCTTCCTGGCTATCAATTCCTTCCTTTACACCGATCGTCGAAAAGAAGGCCGCCATCTGGTAATACTGATTCTGGGTCCACTGCTCAAAGGGATGATCGTGGCATTGAGCACAAACCATCCGAATACCCAGAAACACCTGGGTGGTGGTTTCCATTGCCACTTTGGGGTTCTTCGCGATCCGGAAGAAGTTCGCCGCAGGATTATCAAACGTGCTGCCTTGCGCCGTTAGCACTTCACGCACCCACTGGTCGTAGGGCTTGTTCTCGGCTAGGGATCGTCGAATCCAATCGCGATACTGCCAGACGCCCTTATCACCCACAAACTTGCGTGTGTTCTGAAACAGATCTCCCCACTTCACGGCCCAGTGATCCACGAACTCTGAGCGCGCCATGAGCTTGTCGATGCAGCGACTGCGCTTCAAACGCGGCTCGCCAGACTCGGCCAGGAATGCCTTTGTTTCCTCAGGTGTCGGCGGAATTCCAATGAGATCCAGATAGACCCGGCGAAAGAACTCCGCGTCGGAAGCGACTTCCGAAGGAAGGGTTTCAACCTTCTTCAACTTGGCATCAACATGACGATCGATGTAGTTGTGCTGAGGCAACTGTGTCCATTGGAATCCAGGACGCCCCTCGAGTACAGTGACCGGCAAAGGTACAAATCGGCCTTCGTAACGAATGAGCAATGCCGCTTCCCCACGGCGCAACGTTGACAAATGCCCGTCCTGGGTGACCTCGGCCACCGTCGGCACGCTGCTGGTGTAGGAGGCTTCCCGTGTAACGTCGCGATTGGCACCGTCGGCATAGTGCGCGATCACTTGTATTTGCTGGGTCAGCCCTGGGCGCGGCATCAAAACCTCGCTGGGCAGGACTTCGATTCTCTTGACTTGTGAGGCTTCCGGATCGCCATACACCGTGCCCTGGGAAATCCACTGGAGCAGGGTTTGATAATAACGGGAATCAAGATCAAAGCGCATTCCGCCGCCATGGGCAACCTGCATGGTCGGCTTGGCGAGGGCCAGGCTGCGTGGCGGGTCTACTCGATTGATCCGCCGACCGGAGACGTCATGCACCAGCATCTCGTAGTCAAAATGCGGATCGTATCCGCGTAGCGAAAGTTTGAACCCGTTCTTGCCCTTGGCCGAGCCGTGACATGTTCCTGACGTACAACCCACCTTGTTGATGACTGGCATCACGTCGCGAACGAAACTGATTTTGGAAGGCGTCATCGTCTGGACTGTCACCGGAATCTCAGCTTGTAGCCCGCGCTCCTCGACACGAATGCGGGATTCGCCTTCCTTCAAGCCGGAGACGAAACGATCGCTGTCAATTCGGATCCGATCATCGAGAGCAGTCAACTTTGCGCTGCGTGACAGATCTATCTGGCTTCCGTCAGCGAGCTTAGCCGAGATGAGGAGCCTACGTGAGTCCGTCGGTCCAGTAAGAATCAGCTTGGTGGGTTGAACCTTTAACTCGACGACTTTGCTGGGATCGGAAGACTTTACCGCGGGAGTGGCGCGCGACACGGTCATCTTTGCAATCGCAACTTCCCGCTTTGGAGCCGGCTGCTGCGCTTCAGCAACAGCAGCGTTGGGAACTGCAAACGGCAGGCAGAGAAGGATTATTAGGGCAATGCGAACCATAATTTGACTCCTAAAGAAAGACCCATCTAAACCCATCTGCCACCCAAAAGTTGGCACCCACCAAGCCTCCTACTTTAACAACACAGAGCGGACTTCCGTGGCAACCTATTTCAGTGCAGCAGACCCAGCCAACACGTCCAAGCTGGCCTTCAGATCGGGTATCTTGAACTCTTGGTTGTCTTTTCGGTCCATCAGGCTCGCCGATGAAGACACCCGGACGCCAAAGGTTCCCGGTTGAGAGTTTGGTCCCGCGGTCAATACGAGACTGAAGCTCGTTTGATCCGCCGGAACGACAACTTCCTGCGAAGTCACTTGCTGCGGGAGATCTTCTATCTGCAATTTGACGACAGCCGCAAACCCAGGCTCTCTCTCAATTTTGCCTTTTACCTCGACAGTCTCTCCCGGGCGGATCGCGAGTTTTTCCGACATCAGTTTGAACCCATAGCCGGGAACAATTTCAACGGTCACCGCCGGCGCCGTGATCAGCCGCTCAGACTTCATGCCGGTGATGCGGGATGCATCCATCACGAGATCGAAGGTGGCCGGGGGAGTTGCATATGTCGTCAGAATGTGAAATGTGCCTTCTGCCATATAGTCCATGCCTTCTGGACGGCGCAGCACCCGTAGATCTTTGATGGACGCCGTTGGGCGCGGATTCTCTACTTTGATATTTCCGCCTGCCTGAGGCCCCTTCACGAGTTTCCAGGGCAGAGCATAGTCTCCACCCTGAACGATACGCACATGCTGCTTGGCCAATTCGATTTTGACTGGAACAGAGTTTGCCACGGACGCTGGAAGAGCAGCACCAAGCCAGGAGGCCTTGAAGGATTTCTGTCGAAGCCCACGGATAGGCTGAACCATGCCCGGAGCCAGAACCTGCTTGCGGATTGGAGAAATGGATTCTGTCGCTTCGGCCCATATGTTGAGATCGAAAGGTCGATGCTTTGCACCGGGTTTCGCCGTCAGCGTCAGATATCCCAAGGAAAAAGCCCGGCGGTCTTCAGGGGGATTCAACTCGGCGGGGATGTTGCCTCCTTGTTGAATCAAATCCTCCGGCAGGTCCGGAATGCTGAGTCGAATTGGACCATCGTAACCACGGCGACCCACCAAGACTTCAATCGCCGCCGTCCCACTTTCCGGCAGGTTGACGTATGGGGTCACCAGCTCTACGCTGAAATCGGGAGGTTGTGGGAACGCTGTCAATCGGTAGCCAAAGCCATTTCCTCCACGTCCAAGCAGGTCTTCCAGTGAAACGACGACCTGATGTACATCTTTGGGAATGCTGAGGCTGAGTCGGGGATCAACTTCGTTGCGGCTGGTGTCGAAACTAAATGGATTCGTTCCAGACTCCTGTCCGAGTTCGGTGAGTGCCAGCCGTTTGTTGGTGACCGCATCGTACACCGCCAGAACTCCAAGCAGTTTGGAAGCACCCACCGACGCGGCCTCCACTTCGAACGCCCACTGCTGACCCGGGGTGACCGCGACACGATAGCGGTCTACTTCACCGGGCCGGCCGATGCGGCCGTTCATTACCGTGGAGGCAGGCAAGTCAACGGGTCTAGCAGACTCCGCACTCTTTTTCTCGGGAGGCTTGTCCGTGCGACTCGTCCGCGAGCCTGCCTCGTGTGATGCCGCTTGAGGCTCAAGCAACTCAGGCAGGTCACCCACCCGGAAGAAAAAGGGTAAACTGGAACTGGCAGGCAGATTGATCGGAAGATAGCTTGTTTGCTTGTCAGATGGCAACGAAGTCTTCACCACCACCGGAGCAGCCAGACTGCCACCGGTCAGAGAAACATCAACCGCCTTGCCCCGCTGCCCTCCCAACGGGAACATGAATTCAGCGTATGAATATGAACCAATCTTGAGGCGATAGAAATTCTGACCCTGATCGCTGTATTTGGCATCGTGAACCAACGCCATGTACTCGCCTGCCTGTGCAAACGTGAACTCGGCACGCGCATCCACACCGGCGCCCGGGGCATCGTTATTGATAGCCAGTTCCTTTCCAGCCAGAGTCATGACGTGCACTACTGGATCGATGGCTGAACCGGCGCGGCGGGCGTCTACTTCGAAGACCAGGCGCTCGCCAGCTTTGGCGGTGAAGCGATAGTAATCCTGGTCGGGCCCGACCAGCGTCCCGTTGATAGTAATGGGAACGACCACCTTCTCAGCCGTCGCAGACCTGTCATTCGTCAACTTCTCAGTCCGCTCCTTCTCTTTCAGGAGAGACTCGGCTTCCACCGTCTCTGGCAAAGTTCCGACCGCAAAGAGGAGGACATTTGAAAGTCCATCTTCGGTCCTGACTCGAATGGGATAAAGGCCAGGTGCAGCGTCTTCCTTTAGCTGTAAGAGAAGAGGGAGTTCATCCTCTCCTTTCTCGGGGGACGAAGTCAGCCTGGAAAAAGCGCCCGGCAAGGTCGTTGTTATTTCTGCTCCGGCCTGCAAGAAATCCCCCACTAGCGTTACCTTCAAAGCTTGCCCTCGCTGAGCGCCACGTGGTTCCAAGGCCCTCAGCACTGGCGGAGCAGCTTGAGCTGAAGCCAAAAGCACCGTCACGAAGCAAACCAGAAATAGCCGCAGATGAACGCGAATGGACGCAAATGAATCAAGAATTGTAAACAATTCACCTCCGCTCCACCTAGGATGCTTACGGTTGATCAACACCGAAACCCGATGCCTAACGTTTCTGCTTATAGTTCTAGTTCAGCGCGCTCAGGCGCTCATCAGTGAGCGCTCGCGCATTCGAGCACCGAACGAACTCCCGGCAATCAAATGGCTTTCTCACTTCATTGACACTGCCGATTTCTCGAGAGGCACGGGAACGAACGACTTCATCAGTTTCCCGGTTGCCGTTTCGAAAATCCGCAGGGTCCCGTCGAAGCCACCCGTGGCGACCAGTTCCCCTTTGGGATGGAAGACCACGGAGTAGACTCCGCCTTCGTGTCCGGCCAAAGCCGACACTCTCTGGCCCGTGTCGGCATCATAAACATGCACTTCGGCAGCTGCGCCTCCCACGGCCACGCGGCGACCGTCCGGCTGGAAAGCCAGAGCTATGATCGAACCGTCCTGCCGTTCCAGCTGGCGCAACAAGGTGGATTCCTCACCCACACGCAACGCTCGCGGTCGGTCCATTGTATAGAGGTAAGGAATGCGATCTTCACCTCCCACCAGAACCCAATCTTTGCGAGGATGACGGGCGACTGAATTGAGCTCGGCCTTTAACAAGTTGAGATTCTCCAGAAACGCTCCGGTGGCAGTTTCAGTTAGTTTTACAGCACGGTCTCTACCCACTGACACCAGCCGCTTGCCATCGAGGGAGAAGGCAGTCCCAAACACCCAATTATCATGATGGGCAAGCTTCAGCAACTCTTTGCCTGTGTCAACCGCAAGCACCCTTATGGTGTTATCAGCGCAGCCGACGGCCAGCCTCGATCCGTCGGGCGAAAACGAAGCTCCAAAGAGCGTGTCCGAAGAAACTGTTATCGAGCGTTTCAGTTCATGTGAGGCCGCGTCCCAGATCTGGACTTCACCGAATCGCGCGGGCGTGCCGCCCACCGCTGCCAGCAGCTTGCCGTCCGGCGAATAAACAATCGACTGGACACGATCTGAAACCCCTAACAGTCGGGCGATCAGGCCGCTACCGTCCTCGCGATGGAGCAAGACCTCGCGGTAGCCGGAAACTGCTAGCTGCGTGCCATCCGGTGAATAAGCCATGGCCGTGATCAGTGGAGCCACCTGATACGAAGCTGCCTTTCCTGACACCAGCTTTTCGCGGGCGGCCTCGGGAGTATCATCGAGTCCCCCTTCCGCAATCCACCGTCGGAACAGGTCGATCTGTTCGGCCGAAAGGGGCTCGCCACCAACCGGCATCCGTGGCTGACGGTCGCCCTTGATGTAAGCCAAAACCAGACTCTGATCTGGTTTTCCCGCCAGGAAGGAAGGGCCGCTCTTCCCGCCGCTCCTGAAGCCTTCGTAGCTGGTCAATATCAGGTCTGCTTGCTTTGAAGCAGGCTGATGGCACCCTTGGCACTGGCGCTGCAAAACTGGGCGAATCTGCCGGAAGTAACTGACCTTCGCGTCGGATTGTGAGGACTGGGGCTGATTCTGCGCAACCGCCGAATGATCGAAAAAGGCGAACAGCCAGATAAGAGCAACAGAGAATAGCTTCGGCATTCCGAATAACGGACTGAATTCCGAATATATATTCGGAGAGACTATACGAACTGCAGGGGTCATTGCAAGACTCCCTCGAACTCTGCGCAAGGATAATTGCCCAAAAAGCTATTGTAAATCAATTCAGCCAGAAACATTCAAAGGAAACTTCAGCATCGGCGGCTCGCTGGAGTAGTGCCAACAAGTGTTCACCCTGGGCTGGTGCTACGTCGTGAGATCAAGAATATTCCTCCATGTGAGACCAGTTTCTGAATTTTCTACACGATCCTTAGTAGAACCCAAAGACCCACAGGAACCGAGCAGGAGGATGCTATGAGCAAGAACTGCGTAAGAATCACCGGACTTAGTCTACTGACCCTATGTACGGTCACAACCGGCTTTGCCGACTCGAAAGTCAGAACGCGATATACGTCAGGGGGCTTGCACTCTTCAGAGCAAGCCGGGAAGACCGACTGAAGTGTCCGGGTGCAAGGATGAGGTTCGACACAACCTGAATTCGAAAGAGAAGCAAGGCTATCCCGTAACTTACGTCATGACCACCTACAAAGAGGACGGGAGCGTCGCCAACAGTTTGACGATGGAAACCCTCGAATTCTCTACCGCAGCTCTTCCCCATCGGAAGCACCACGCCAAAGCTGGCCTCGTCGGCTACGGGAAAGACCGGCGGCGGCTTCAACCTTAAGATGCCGATGAGTCTGGCTAGCACAGCAGGTACAGTCGCCAGCCTCGGAATGATGGGAGGTATGGGCTTCAACCTAGGAATCATGCACATGTTTTAACTCCATGAGCATGATGAATACAGGTTACGGCACAGGGATGGGCGGATTTGGAATCGATCCCACCACTCGCATGATCGCAATGATGCAATCAGGCAATCCCGCAACGTTTCCGGCAGCGCCTGCAGCGCCACAGGGAGTGCAACTGAATCCTGGCGAACAGGAAGCGGTTGGCGAAGCACTTCAAAACGCGGCCAAGGCGGTGTTGGCAGAAATGAAAAAGAAGAAGTAGAAAGCTTTAACTCTCTAATCCTGAGTGGTGGGGTCGAAAGACCTCACCCCACGGGGCAGCAATTTTGGAAGCCTTGGCAAGCCCAGGCGTCGGCTGCTGCACGCCTCCACTTCACTTGTTTTTGCTAGTTACCGCGGGAGTCTTATCTTGATCTGAGACCGTGGGCTGACTGTCCGCTACCTTGGCCTGTTTTGTCAGACCCTGTCCCTCGCGCAGTACTTGACTGATCTTCTGTAGGGAACGCGCGATGTCAGTTTGTCGTGGTGTATTCACTTCGGGCTGATCGGAGAGTAGATTAGCCAGCCGTTGGATTTCCTGCTCAAGAGCCCAATCGTTTGCTTCTCGCAGCACCAGCCCCTGGCGCAGTAAGCGCGCACGGCGGTCCTGCTCCCGGTACTGCGCTTTCAACTTGCCATTTTCGTCTTTCAGCCTCGAGTTTTCTGATTCATTCGTTTTTGAAGCAGACTCCAGTTTGAACCCCAAAGAAGTTTTCTCATTCTTCAGAACGTCCATCTGGGATTCCAGTTTTTCCATCTGTGCCTTGGCTGAATTCGAGGACTGCACCAATCGATCATTGTCGCTGCGGATTGATACGAGTTCGTCATTTGCTTTGGCCAAGGATGACTGCAGCGTACCGATTTCGCGCTGCCTGAGACTCAAACTAGCCCGAAGCTCAGCTGCAGCGTCGCCCGTGTTGGCCAAATCAAGCCCCTGACGCGATACGATCTGCTGGCAAGCTTCTTTGTCCCGATTCAACGCCGCGATTTGGTTCTTGTATTCCTCAATCTGTTGGCTTGCCAGGTTCAATTGTTGCTTTTGAGATTCAAACTGCTCGTCACTGGCAGGTTGAGAGGGATCGAGCACGCGTTGAATCGATCCGCGCCGGAGCGCCGTGTAGCCCAGAAGCAACAGCAACAAGGCAACCACAAGGACCTTCCCTGCTCCCGCTCGGCTCCTGACTCCCATGCCAAACAGCCAAAACTCGGGATACTCGGGCCGTAGGCGGACCAGACCGCCAATAGCCAAGTACGCTGTGCCCATTCCCACGAGCAAGAGCAGATAAGGCGCGAGTCTCTCCATGGAACTACCCTCCCGGGCCGGACTTTCGCAAATGTTCCGCGCGACCGTTCATGTTCTCTGGCGTCGTTAGGCCTGTCTGCCAAAGTACACGAATTCTCGCTGCCAATCAAACTCCGCAGACAAAAGCATTCCGCTCAGATTCTTCCGTTGTTCAGGCAGAAGGGGAGTTTCGGTTGCGGACGCTGGGCCACTGAATCGTTTGCGATCTTCGCTATGAAGTTTGGTTCAAGTGGTGGCGGACGGAGGGGTTCTTGTCTTTTGGTCCGATGCTAGGCGGTTGCCGAGGGCACAGGTTGGCTGATCGTGATCTTGTAACCCGCCGCCTCAAGCGCGGTTTTGACTTCGGTGGCCACGTAATCCGGCATGCCCTCCTCAATCTCGAAAGTTCCGCGCAGAGCGAAGAGGCTCTTGTCGAGATCGTACCAGATGCTGGGGCCACGAAACCGCCCCCCTCCCCATTCGCCGGCAGTAGCGACCGCAGCATCAATCCCCTGCTCCGCTTTCTCTAAGATCCGGGTCTTCAACTCGATATCAATCGCTGAGCCGTTGACTGTCAGTGATCCTTCCACGAGGGGTCTCCTTTGCCACTGCGCCGCCTTCAACGCCCTTGTTATATCGGCAACCGTGAGCTTTTTCTTAATGCAACAGGGATCGGCAATCGATGAAACCAGTATTCGGAATAGACTTCCGAGCCCGAAGGAGAGACGACGATGGCCAGAACTTGCGCGCTCGCTGCCCTGGCGATTCTGTTTGGAACAACCAGCGGATGTGTGACCTCCGATACACTGATTAAGCTCAACCCGGACGGTGGCGGAATCGTTGTCCAGAAAACGCTCATGAGCACAGAGATGATTTCGCAATTGACTGCCATGATGCAGGGATTTGCCCAACAAATGGCAGGTGGCCAAGAACCCCGGCAGGATCCGAAAACGCCCGAACTCTTCAACGAGAAGGACGCTCGCTCTCGAGCTGCAAAAATGGGAGAAGGTGTCAGTTTTGTTTCAAGCCGCAAGATAAAACTGGAGGGAATGGAGGGCCAGGAGGCCACTTACGCTTTCAGCGACGTGACCAAGCTGAAGCTCAGCGAGAAGCCCGAAACACTTTCCATGCCCGGGCTACAGACCAAATCCTCAGAAGGCGCCTCAGAGACTACGTTTCGCTTCTCCAGGCTGCCAAATGGGCATTCGCTGTTGACGGCGGTTTTTGGGAGGCAAACATCCAAGAAAGCATCCTCCGAAGAGACCGAAGTGCCATCACCACAGACCGGCAAATCAACCAAGGCGCCCACGGCTGAACAGTTGGAGCAAGCCAAGAAATTCTTTGCTGGATTCCGAATTGGAATGGCGGTTGAAGTTCAGGGGAATCTTGTGAAAACCAACAGTGTGTTCCAGGAAGGGGCAAAGGTCACCCTGCTGGAGATGGACTTCTCCGAGTTGTTGTCGAACGAAACCCTGATGCAGCAGGCCGCAGTAATCAAGGGGCAGAATTTGGAAGAGGCGAAAGAATTGGTCAAAGGACTCAAGGGATTCAAGATCAACCTCGACCCCGAGGTGATGATTGAGTTTTCGAAATGATCTATTCTTATCTTATCACGCGCTGGTTCGGTTCCTAGCATTCCCTCTACGACGAGGTTGCATCCAGTGGGGCCAGCAACTCAAGAAATGGAAGTGGCGTGACCTGCCCGCTTCGGCGTTCGTCTCCGTGTTCAACGAGCACCACAGTGTCAGATTCAAGAACTTCGCGCCGCAGATAGCCAAGAGCGATCGCAGTTTTCAAGTTAGGTGAATAGGCGCTGCTGGTAATCCAACCTACCTCGTGATCATCCTTTGAGATTTTGTCTCCCTTCGAGGCTGGGTGGCTGCCTGCGAGCAGGAGGCCGCCAAGCTTCCGGTTCACGTGACCTCGATAGGTGATTCGTGCCACTGACTCCTGGCCAATGTAACAGCCCTTGTTGAAGCTGATAGCACCCTTCTCGAGTCCAGCTTCAATGGGAAGTGTGTTCTCATCCATATCGAGTCCGAACCAGGGAATACCTGCTTCGATGCGATGCGTGTCAAAACTTTCAAAACCTACGGGCTGTACTTCATCCTTCTTGCCAACTTCCAAAATCAGATCCCAGACCAGGGGCAGGGTTTGCCGCTCAACAACGAAGTCATAACCTCCCGCACAGGTGCGGTTGACACGGCAAATGCGGGTTCTTGCGCCTGCCAGCATTGTCTCGAAGTGATCGTAAGGCCGCTCCAGGGCTCGCGGCGGCGAAAGTACGCTGGCCAACAATGCAGCTGCCTTCGGCCCTTGCAGCGAAAGCAATGCCATTTCCTCTGATCGATCCAGCAATAGAGGATGGTCACCGATGATGTATTTTTGGAGCGAAGGTCCAAGTTTCTCGCGTCCAGCAGGTTCTGTCGCGAGAATGAAAGACTCTTCAGAACAGAAGATGCGCAGATCAGTGATCATTCGACCTTGAGGAGACAAGAAGGCCGCGTGGCAACCAGTACCGGGAGTTAGTGCCTTAATATCGTTTGTAACCATCCCATGCAGAAACCGTGTTCGGTCATCACCCTTCAGCTCGAAGATCCCCGAGCATGAAAGGTCGATCAAACCAGCCGATTTCTGAAGAGCCCGATACTCGGCTTCGACACACGAAAATCTTTGGACCATCTGCCAGCCCATGAAATCCATGAAGGAGGCACCGGCAGCCCTATGAACGTCGTGGAGCGGGAGCTTCATTTGCTTTGAGGGGACTCTGTTTTTTGCTTCGAGCGTGGGGAAGAACAAACGACCGGACTCCGCGAGCACGGGCGATCCCATTCTTGGCAGACCAACTAGTGGATTCTCTTTGAGTACTTCGACGGCGAACCCGAAAGATTTGTAATGGTGTCGATCCGTTCCAGGAGCTGACTGGCGAGCTGGCTAAACTGTTCGAGCCGGCAGATGGTGTCCATGTCCTTGATGATTTTGTCCAGGGCCGTCTCGATGTCGCTCAGCGCTTTATCCGAATGGAACTCCTTTTGGATCTCAAGCCGGGCCTTATGTTTCAGGAACTCCTCTTTGTAAAAGGCGCTGATCTCTTGGTGAGAGTCATCCCCATTACGTGACATGGCGCCCTCCTCAGGCATCCAGAATCTTTCGTAGAAGATCATTGACAAGCTGCGGATTGGCTTGTCCCTGCGTCGCTTTCATCACTTGACCGACGAAAAACCCGAAGGCAGCCTTCTTTCCACTTCTATATTGTTCGTAGGTTTTCTGATTGGCTGCAATGATCTCGCGAATGATTTGTTCGATCGTTCCAGAATCGGTGATCTGTTTGAGCCCCTTCTCTGCGATTACATCCTGAGGAGACTTCTTCTCACGAAACATCACTTCAAACACATCCTTGCCCATCTTACCCGAGATTTCGCCACTTTCAATTAGCCTCACGAGATCAGCGATGGCTCTTGGCTTCACCGGTGACTCTTCAATGGTCTGGTTGAATTCCTTGAGGTCTCGCAAAAGATCTCCCATGATCCAATTGGAAGCGGCCTTGGCGCTTTGGCAAAGCGATACCGTTTCCTCAAGGTAGTCCGCCAACGCTCGAGATGTGGTCAAGACCGCTGCGTCGTACTCGGGCAGACCGTACTGCGTGACGAAACGGGACTTCTTCGCTTCCGGCAGTTCGGGCATCGAAGCTCGAATGTCTTTTTGCCAAGCCTCATCAATCACCAAAGGCGGCAGATCGGGCTCCGGGAAGTAGCGGTAGTCGTGCGCTTCTTCTTTGCTCCGCATCGAAATGGTCCGATGCTCGGTCGTATTCCAAAGACGAGTCTCTTGCACAACGCTTCCGCCTTCTTCGAGAACCTGGATCTGTCGGGCAATCTCGTACTCCAGGGCATTCTTCAAGAACCTAAAGCTGTTCAGATTCTTGAGCTCCGCTTTTGTGCCCAGCTTGGATTCACCAACAGGGCGGACAGAAATATTTGCGTCGCAACGAAGGCTGCCCTCCTCCATGTTGCCATCGCAGACTTCCAGATACTCGAGGATGACCTTCATCCGTGTCAGGTAGTCGTGCGCTTCGTCCGGTGAATGAAGATCGGGCTCGCTGACAATCTCGATGAGGGGCGTACCACTACGGTTCAAGTCGATGTAGCTGTAACGGCCGGAATCGACAAACCCATCATGGATAGATTTGCCGGCGTCCTCTTCCATGTGAACGCGCTTGATGCGAATTTGCTTCTTGGAGCCGTTATTCCCGATTGTGATCAGGCCGTGTTCAGCAAGGGGGTGATCAAACTGAGAAATCTGGTAGCCCTTCGGCAAGTCCGGGTAGAAATAGTTCTTTCTCGCAAAAATGGAAACAGCGTTCAGCGTACATTCGAGGGCCAGAGCCGCCTTCGTCGCCATGACCGCGGCTTCCCTGTTCAAGACTGGCAGCGCCCCTGGAAAACCTAGGCAAACCGGGCATGTGTTCGTATTTGGAGGAGAACCGAATGCCGTTGAGCAAGAGCAGAAGATTTTGGTCTTGGTCAGCAGCTGTGCATGGACCTCAAGACCAATGACGGCTTCGTAGGGCATAGTTTGTTTTGATGACTAAAGGTTGGTAAATGCAGAGTGCAACTGTCGGTCTCAGATCACCGCAGCCATCCTGGCAAGGCTCCGCCTTTGCGGGCCTCCTCCTCCAGTACGGTCATCGCCTTCTGCAACTTTTCTTTGTGTTTTTCAAGCTCTTTGACCTGGCTCTCAAAATTTGCATAAATAACTGAATTGTAGGTTTCAAAACCAATCTTGATACCGTCACTTTTTCCAGTTTGCGTTTTTTCGTTAAGAGCTTTGATCTGCTTGTCCACCTTTTCGATCTCATCCCGAATCTGTTTGGCCCTGCCGCGCCAATAGGCTTCGCCCATCTTGGGCCCGGCGGCTGTGTTGGGATTCTTTGGGTCGGGATTGGAAGCGGCGGGTCCAACCGTGTTCACCCGCGCTGTGCCAGTGGCCGTCCCAGCCGCAAGGTCCTCGTTTGTGAGCACTCGAGGAGACGCTGGCTTGGACTGTTCCTTGGCGTTCAGTGACTGGGTGGCCGGGAGGTCCACGAGTTGGATCGGAATGGATTGAAACTTGTTCTGGCTGTCGGTAAACCGGTAATGGCCTTCCATTGAAACCGGTTTGGTGCGAGCTTCGAAAACCCTTCCATCCTTAAGAACCACGCGGTAACCCGCCAGACCGTTGGGGGATAACAAAACTAGAATCAGCCCGAGAAACAAGAGCCGTGATGCCTGCACGATTTTCTTATCCGTTCTCACGGTAGACCTCAGCTCTGGGGAAGTCTAAACCAGCCGTTTTCTCAACTCAAACAGTTTCTGGTTCCAGTAAAGTAGTAACAGCAGAAGGCCTCGCCTTTACTCAGAGAGATCCATAGGATTAGGATCGGCTCTCAGGCAGAGGATTTGTGCGTGACTCGGCGTCAACTATCCGGCAAGCATATGAGTATTGCTCTAGTCTTTGAGAAGTTCATTCGAGTTGTTAGAACTCATTCCCTCCTCGATCGCGGAGATCGTGTCCTGGTTGCCGTTTCAGGCGGGGCCGACTCTGTAGCGCTTCTTAGCCTTTTGCTGGAAATCCGTGCACAGTTTGAACTCGACTTGATCGTCGCACATCTCAATCACAACCTCCGCGGCAAGGTCTCGGACGAGGATGAAGAGTTCGTCCGTACTCTGGCTCATCATCTGGGCACCGAGTTTATCTCCGAAAAGATTTCGGCTGAAGAAGTGAAGACCCGGAACGCTGGCTTGGAAAACTGGGCGAGGGACCAACGATATGCGTTCCTCTCCAAAGGCGCAGCTGCCGTGCATGCTCAAAAAGTGGCTTTGGGTCATACAATGAACGACCAAGCCGAGACCTTCCTGATGCGTCTGTTCCGAGGAAGCGGATCGGTCGGGCTGTCGGCTATCTCATACAAGAGGGAGGCATTTATTCGGCCGCTCCTTTCGATCCAACGTAAGGAGATTCTGGAGTACTTGAAACTTCGCGGGATCAACTGGCGAGAGGACGCCTCAAACCTGGACACTCAGTATTTGCGGAACAGGTTGAGACAACAACTCATTCCGAGTCTTACGGATCGCTACAATCAGAGAATCGTACTGCAACTGGCTGCCACGGCGGATATCCTACGGGAGGAGAGTGAAGCACTGCGATGCTGGGCCACCGAAGTATTTGAGCGGGAAGCAATTGTCGAAGGTAACAAGGTGTCTTGGAACGTGGACACCCTAGTCTCTCTCCCCTCCGGACTACAAAAGAGACTCGTCCGGCTTTCGTTCGAAAAAACGGCACCTGGCAACCATAGGCTTTCGGCGCATAACATTGTCTCCATCATTGCGCTCCTGGGCGCAGGCAAGAGCGGGATGTCCTTGGAAACAGGGTTCTTCCGATGCTTCAGGGAATTCAACCATTTGCGGCTCGAAGCCATGCCACCGCCCGCACCTGAAGACTTCTGCTATGCTCTCAGGATTCCCGGACGTGTTGATTTGCCCCAAACTGGCACTTGTTTTGAAGCGAGCCTTGGGCCTTCGCGCCATGCCTCGGCTGTGTTGAATCGGTGGGAGCTGATCCTCAGCCACGAAGAGTTAGAAGCAGGATTCTGCATTCGCAACTGGAAACCTGCCGATGTATACTTTGCGCCGGGCGCAAGTTCTTCCAAAAGAGTTGCAGACATGTTCGCGGAAAAGAAAATTCCGAGACGATATAGGGCATCATGGCCGGTCGTAGTCTTGGCTGGCAGGGTGGTTTGCGTCAGGGGCTTCCCTGTCTGCTCCGACAACATGGAAGCCACACAGGATCGGGCGCTCGTGATTATCGAAGAGAGGAATCAGATCAAATGACCCGGATCCTGCATACCGAAGAGCAGATCCAAAGGCGAGTCGGAGAGATCGCTCATGAAGTAGAGAGGGACTTTGCAGACCGCGAGCTTTGCGTTGTCGGCTTACTCGAAGATTCCTTTGTCTTTATGGCAGATTTGATTCGGAAAGTTAACAGGGAAGTGTTATGTTATTTCATGAAGGCGGATGTCGATGAAGGCGAGGATCGCGTCGCAAGTATCAAGCGGATTTTCTACTCACCTGAACTCGATGCGCGAAATCAGAATGTCCTCTTGATTGGAGGAGTGCTCGACACTGGAATTACTCTTGACTACATTACCAAGCACATCTTGCAGGGGGGGCCCAATCGACTCAGGATTTGCTATCTCATCGACAAACCTGAATCGAGGCGCATCGCCATCAACGCTGACTATGCCGCGTTTGGGATGAAAGCTGCGGAGTCGGAGTATCTTGTCGGGTACGGACTTGGTTATCGGAATCGGTTTCGCAATTTCCCCTTTCTGGGAACATTGAACAGAGAAGAACGGCTTTAGGGGCTTGGAGGGTTAGTTTGAATTCAACAGTCAAAACGTTATTGTTGTGGGTTGTCCTCATCATCACGGGTGTACTGCTGTGGCAAGTTGTTCAGCGCACACAGAGCGGAACCGAAAAAGACAGAGACTTCTCATACATTCTCAACGAGATTGAAAAAGGGAGCGTTGAGAGTGTTGAGATCACTGGTAGCGAAGTAAAGGGCAAGTTCAAGGATGGAACCTCCTTCAAGACCACGATGCCCAACTACCCTGAATTTTTTAAAACGCTGATAGCCAAAGGCGTTACCTTCAAGGTCAAAGAGCCTACGCAGAGTCCTTGGCTGACGGCATTGATATCCTGGGCGCCATTTGTGTTGCTGATTGGCTTCTGGATCTTCTTCATGAGACAGATGCAGAGCGGCGGCAACAAGGCCCTCTCGTTCGGAAAGAGTCGCGCGAAGCTTCTGTCCTCGCAACAAAAGAAAGTTACCTTTAAGGATGTTGCAGGCGCAGAGGAAGCCAAGGAAGAACTGCAGGAGATTATCGAGTTCCTCAAGGAGCCGCAGAAATTTCAGAAACTGGGCGGTAGAATCCCCAAAGGCGTCCTTCTGGTGGGACCTCCCGGAACCGGTAAGACATTGTTGGCTCGAGCAATTGCTGGAGAAGCGGGCGTCCCCTTCTTCTCAATAAGCGGGTCGGACTTCGTTGAGATGTTTGTTGGCGTGGGAGCTTCACGGGTTCGGGATTTATTTGAGCAGGGTAAGAAAAATGCTCCTTGCATCATTTTTATCGATGAGATTGACGCTGTGGGCCGCCATCGTGGCGCGGGCCTGGGTGGAGGACATGACGAGCGAGAGCAAACGCTGAATCAGTTGCTCGTCGAAATGGACGGATTTGAGTCTAACGAAGGCGTCATTTTGATTGCTGCTACCAATCGGCCTGATGTCCTCGATCCTGCCCTCTTGCGTCCAGGACGATTCGATCGTCGTGTCATCGTCGCCCGACCCGATGTGAAAGGCAGAGAAGGAATCCTTCAGGTTCATACGAAGCGGATTCCACTTGCGGAAGATGTGGATATCACCGTTTTGGCACGGGGCACACCTGGGTTCTCGGGAGCGGACCTTGCGAATCTGGTGAACGAGGCAGCCTTGAATGCCGCCCGGTATAACCAGAAGTCGGTAACGATGGCCGACTTTGAAGGGGCGAAAGACAAGGTGCTAATGGGTGTGGAGCGCAAATCGCTCATCATCAGTGACGCGGAAAAGAGAAACACCGCTTACCACGAAGCAGGGCATGCCCTGGTTGCCGCTTTGTTGCCTCATGCGGATCCTTTGCACAAAGTAACCATTATCCCGCGCGGAATGGCGTTGGGCGTTACAATGCAGCTTCCGTCCGACGACAAGCATACCTACACCCGCGATTTTCTTGAAAGTCAGATCGCAATCATGATGGGCGGGCGCTTGGCTGAAGAACTGTTCCTGGGTCATATGACTACAGGGGCCGGCAACGATATTGAGCAGGCTACAGAAATGGCGCGGCGCATGGTTTGCGACTATGGGATGTCGTCCCTGGGGCCGCTTACGTTCGGCAAGCGGGAAGAACAAATTTTTCTGGGAAGAGAAATTGCTCAGCACAGGGACTATAGCGAGGATACCGCGATCAAGATTGATCTCGAAGTCAAGCGCTTCATCTCTGAGGGATATGAAAAGGCTAAGAAGATTCTCGAAGAGAATCGAGATACGTTGGCTCGCATTGCAGAGGCCCTGCTCGAACGCGAGGTATTGGATGCCAATGAAGTACGGATGATTATCCAAAACCTGCCTTTGGAAGAAAAGGTTGAGCCTGTTTCCAGTGCCAAGCCGGAAGGACACGACGGGCGAAGGACACAGGTGGTACAGTCACTCACTCCCTCGGTGCCTTCCCTGGTCGACAAGCAGCGTGAAAAACCGGCGCCTGCCTAGCGTTTGGCGGAGCGCAGCAAATTCTCGTTCCTCACGGCGCTCCTGCTTTCCCGTCTTCCGCGAACAGTCATTTCAGCGCGTCGATTCGATCGGCTCTCCTGTCCCAACAACTGTACGCCTCTTGATTCGAAAGCATGCTGGCGAGGACACAATACGAAGTTCATCTCCCCTCGCATCGGTTGGCTCTGGGCATAAGAACGCTCGTAATGGGCGTTCTGAATACGACGCCGGATTCATTCTTCAGGGGCAGTCGGCGCTTTCGTCCTGGCGACGCGATCGCGAGAGGGATGGCGTTGGAAGAGGAAGGAGCCGACATCCTGGACGTTGGGGGAGAATCAACCCGCCCGCCGTTTCGGAACGTTTTGCCCGCCGCTGAAGAGATTCGTCGAGTGGTCCCCGTGATCGAGGGTCTCCGCAAGCGAGTGGCAATTCCGATCTCCGTCGACACCTTCAAAGCCGAGGTGGCGAGGGCTGCAATCTCTGCAGGGGCCGAAATTGTGAATGATATTGGAGGACTAAGGCTCGACGGGGAATTGCCGAAAGTAGTGGCATCGGCAAGGGTCGCGGTAGTGCTCATGCATTCGCGTGGTAAGCCACACCAAATGCACCATCTGCCTCCGGTTCAGGATGTCTTGAAAGCGGTTGTGGAGAGTTTGAATCGCTCTGTGAAAAGGGCAACGTCCGCCGGAATTTCGAAAAAACGAATCATTGTCGATCCAGGCATCGGTTTCAGCAAGGCACCGGAAGACAATCTGCTGTTGCTCAAGCGACTGCACATCTTGAGCGGCCTTGCGCTTCCAATCCTGGTGGGAGCTTCGCGGAAGTCGTTCCTCGGCAAGATTCTGTCGGTTCCGGTCGAGCAGCGACTCACCGGCAGCCTGGCATGCTGTGCCATCGCGATCATGGAGGGTGCTCATATTGTCAGAGTCCATGATGTGAAGGAAACCCGTCAAGTGGCTGTGCTGTGTGACGCCGTGCGAGAAGCCGGGATGCGCAACCAATGAATCTTACCGAACTGATTAACCTCGACAAACTAAATTGGAATGCCGCAATCGATATTCTGATTGTGAGTGCCCTCATCTACAACCTGTTGTTGCTGATTCGAGGAACGCGAGCCGTGCAAATGGCTCTGGGGGTGGGGTTTCTCGCCATCTTTTTTTATCTGACGCGCTGGCTTCATTTGGAAATGATCCAGTGGATTCTTACCAACATCCTCCCTTACTTCGTGTTTGGAATCATTGTCTTATTTGCCGCCGAGATCCGCCGGGCACTGGCCAACATCGGGAAGAATCCGCTGATTCGGCAATTCTCCCAGAACCCTTTTGTGGAGACTTACGACGAAATCGTCTTGGCCGCAACTACTCTGGCTTCTCAGAGAATCGGAGGGCTGATCGTCATCGAGCGGAGCATTGGTTTGAAGAACTACATTGAGAGCGGCATCTCGATCGATGCGGCGCTGTCATACGACTTGCTCGTAGCGATCTTCTCTCCCGGAGCGCCTCTGCACGACGGTGCAGTCATTATTCAGAAAGACCGGATCACTGCCGCTGCTTGCTTTTTACCTCTGACGGTAAATCCCAAACTCAGCAAAGACCTGGGCACCCGCCATCGGGCGGCAATTGGAGTGACGGAAGAGTCTGATGCCGTCGTCGTAGTGATTTCGGAGGAGACGGGGATTATCTCGATCGTTGCCGGCGGCCAGATCGAGCGCAGCCTCGACGGCGACTCTCTGCGCCACCGTTTGGAATCAATTTTCGCAGGGAAAGAGTCCGACAGGGAAATGGGCTTGTCGGCGATGGTGGAGCGGCCATGATGCTTTGGTTGCGCTATTTCAGAAACTTGTTCTTGCGAAATCTGCAGCTAAAGGTTGTTTCGGTTACATTGGCGGTCCTTCTTTGGGTCGCACTAAACGGCGAACCTAAATCAGAGATCGGTCTCAAAGTGCCGCTGGAGTTTAGAAACTCGCCAAAGGGGGTTGAGGTTCTGGGAGAGACAAATACTGTTGACATTCGACTAAGCGCCAGTTCCAGCATAGTCAAAAGGATCGATGCCTCCGAAGTAACAGCCTCCATCGATCTTTCGGATTGGACGGTGGGTGAACGTACCTATTCGCTAAGCGAGAGTAACCTTACTGTTCCGTTTGGCGTTGCCGTTACCAAAATCACTCCGAACAAAATCCGGTTACGCTTTGAACAAACGGCGCGTAAGGTCGTCAGCGTTCATCCTCGAATCCTGGGAAAGCCCGCCGAGGGACACACAATCGTGGAAGTGACCTGTCAACCCGGCCAAGCGGAACTGGAGGGACCTGCAAGCCACCTCACCGCGCTGGAGTCGGTTTCAACCGACAGCCTCGATGTCTCAGGTCGGTCTTCAACTTTTTCAGTCCGTTTGCATTTGTACATTGAAGACCCTCTGGTACGGCTAGCTGCTAACCAAGAGACTCTCGTCGAAGTGAAAGTCGCCCCCAGATAGAACTGTAAGGACCAGTTGCAGCCCATAGACATACGCAGACTCGGCGAAATCTGAATCGAGAGGTATCTGGTTGGATCATGAAAAAACTCTTTGGCACTGACGGCATCCGTAGCGTCGCAGGCGAAGCTCCCCTTGATGAGTACACGCTGGGGCAAATCGGTGCTGCCTTGGTTGAAGAGTGGAAGCCCCAAGGAATCAAGCCCCGTGTAATCCTTGGACGAGATACGCGAGCGTCCGGCGACTGGATCACTGCGACGTTAGTCCGCTCATTGATGGCTTCAGGAATTGAAGAAGCTAGAGATGTCGGAGTGATTAGCACTCCCGGGTTGGCCTTCCTCACCCGTCTTCGAGAGTTTGATTTGGGGATCATGGTCTCTGCCTCGCACAATCCATATCAGGACAATGGCATCAAGATTTTTGGCAAGAACGGTTTCAAGCTCACGGATGCTCAGGAACTGGAAGTAGAACGGCTGATCGAGGAACTCCCAGCACAACACCTGCCGGAGACGTCTCTGTCACGAGTCGAATCCAGCCAATTCGTCCGAGAGTACGTCGACTTTCTGAAGGGCCAAACAGACACGAGCCTGCGTCCACTGCGAATCGGCCTCGACGTCTGCAATGGATCGGCACATGAAATCGCCCCACAGGTATTTAGTGAACTGGATGCATCGATTGTGGTGATCAACGACAATCCAAACGGAACGAACATTAACCTGAATTGTGGCTCGCTGCATTTGTCTAAACTTGTCGCACTGGTAAAGGAACGTGAGTTGGATTTCGGGGTGGCCTTTGACGGAGATGCGGATCGATCATTGTTCATAACGTCCAGCGGAAGGGTGTTTGACGGGGATTTTGTTCTCTTTGTCTTAGCGCTCCACTTTCACCACCATCGCCAGTTGAACGCAAACAAAGTGGTGGGCACCATCATGTCCAACTACGCGCTGGAGCAAGCTCTAAACCAGCGCGGCATTGAATTTCTACGGGCGTCAGTGGGCGACCGATATGTCCTGGAGATGATGACACAGTCGGACGCTCGCCTCGGCGGTGAGCCGTCAGGCCATATCATTCTGTTGAATTCTCACACCGCAGGGGACGGAATCCTGACGGCCGTCAAGCTTGCAGAGGTTGTCATAAAGAGTGGTGTTAGCTTGGACGAACTCGCAGAGGCGTTCCGCCCTTACCCGCAGGTTCTCGATGGCTTGAAGGTTCGCAAGAAAATTCCACTGGAGGACCCAGCGATCTCTGATGTAATCAAGAGAGCCGAGCAAGACTTTGGCACCTCTGGACGATTGGTGATTAGATACTCGGGCACCGAGCCGCTCCTGCGAATCATGGCGGAAGGACCGGAAGACGCCAGAATCCGATCGATTGTTAGTGAGTTGAAAACCAGTCTGGAAGGTCTCATTACCAAGCTGACAAACGACAACTGCTAGTTCCTACCCACCGGAAAAAACTTCTTCACTTTCCTCAAAAAGCTGTTGACACACCCTAGGTCGTGACGTATAGTGCTCGGGCTTTACAGAAGTGATCTTTGACAATTGTGTAAGACCAGCCTAATCAGATTCTTTGAGTCCATCCTAAACGACAATCAAATATCAAATTCTCATTGAGAGTTTGATCCTGGCTCAGAATCAACGCTGGCGG
>Ga0187893_10002873_pt1 | contig 36573 bp, 47 predicted proteins | sample MA1701074metaG_FD_139574 | JGI IMG/M metagenome (GOLD analysis project Ga0187893, IMG submission 139574) | White microbial mat communities from a basaltic lava cave in the Kipuka Kanohina Cave System on the Island of Hawaii, USA - MA170107-4 metaG ... | reverse complement strand
TAATATAAACATGGATGTGGAGTTGATAGGGCCTGTGGCGATGGAGGATAAGTTGAGGTTTGCGATAAGGGAAGGTGGAAGGACAGTGGGCGCCGGTGTTGTTACTAAAATAATCGAATAGAGCCATTCTACAGGCTCAGGACTAGGGATAGGAAATATGAATCGCGCTGCAAAAATCAGGATTAAGCTGAAATCGTTCGACCATAAATTGCTCGATAGGTCTGCATCGGAAATTGTGGAGACTGCAAAGAGGACGGGAGCGAGGGTAGCGGGTCCGGTTCCGCTTCCCACTCACATAAGTCGTTATTGCGTTCTCAGGTCTCCTCATGTAGATAAAAATTCGAGAGAACACTTTGAGGTGAGGACCCATAAAAGGCTGGTCGACATATTAGATCCAACACAACAAACTATAGACGCTCTCATGAAACTTGACCTGGCTTCGGGGGTTGAGGTCGAAATAAAACTTACAGGGTCGTAAACGATAATGATAGAAGGATTGATTGGCAGAAAAGTAGGGATGACTGAACTATTTCTCGGTGATGGAACTGTGGTTGTAGGCACAATTATAAAGGCCGGCCCCTGTTTCGTGGTTCAAAAAAGAAATATGGAAAAAGACGGTTATGAAGCTGTTCAGCTCGGCTTTGAAGAACTGAAAACTCAGAGGTTCACGAAACCCATGATTGGTCACTTTAAAAAGTCTGGCGTGAGACCACTGAGATTTCTCAAGGAATTTAAAATCTTGAGCGGTAAAATGGACGATTACCACGCTGGGGATTTGGTAAAAGCCGATATCTTTAAAGATGGAGATATTGTTGACGTTTCTGGAACGAGCAAAGGAAAGGGTTTTGCCGGTGTTATGAAAAGACACGGTTTTGCAGGACAACCCGATTCTCATGGTGGTATGTCTCATAGAAAACCGGGTTCCATCGGTCAGCACTCGTATCCTGCGAGAGTGTGGAAGGGCATTAAGATGGCGGGTCACATGGGAGCTGAGAAGGTCACAATGCAGGGAGTTCAGGTTGTCATGATAGATAAAGAAAAGGACCTGTTGATGGTAAAAGGTTCTGTTCCAGGCCCTGACGGCGGTATGGTGATAATTAGGCATACAAGAAGAGGGAGAACAGAAAGTGCAGCATGATATTCATAATCTAGACAGGAATGTTGTGGGCAAATTGGAACTTGACCCGGAAATATTCGGCTCTCCGATAAAAGAACACCTTTTCTATTATGTAGTGAATTGGCAAATGGCCGGGCGTCGTTCCGGAATGGTTTCGACTAAGACCAGGGGTGAAGTAAGCGGAGGCGGCAAAAAGCCATGGAAGCAGAAGCACTTGGGAAGGGCACGTCAGGGAAGTATTAGAGCAGCGCAGTGGAGAAAGGGCGCTGTAATATTCGGGCCCAGGCCCAAGGACTGGTCTTACAATATTCCTAGAAAAATAAGGCGCGAGGCGCTTAAAAGCGCTCTTTCTTTGAAATATAGAGATGGTAGTATTGTGATTCTTGAAGATTTCAACCTCCCTGCAATAAAGACGAAACAAGTTGCAGATTTTGCCAAAATTTTTCAGATTGATAAAGCCTTGATAATAATCAATGACAACAACCCTAATCTAACAAAATCGGCGCGTAATTTAAAGAGTGTAAAGGTTTTAAAATCCGATGGGCTTAATGTTTATGATGTCCTTAGGTTTAATACGCTTTTTATGACAAAGGATTCTGTGCTTAAAGTTCAGGAGGTGCTCAAAGGTTGAAGGAGCCGAGAGAAATAATAAAGCGCCCTCTCATTACTGAGAAATCTTCCGGTATAAAGGATCTCAACTGGTACATCTTTTCAGTGGATCGGAAAGCCAACAAGAAAGAGATAAAAGATGCTGTGGAGAGGGTGTTTAAGGTAAAAGTAGACACCGTGAGAACGCTCGTCTTGCCGGGAAAGAAGGTGAAAAGATTCGGCCGGGTTGTCGGCCAAAAGACAGCTATTAAGAAGGCATACGTAAAACTCAAAGAAGGTAAAATAGAATTTTTTGAAGGGGTTTAATAATGGGCGTGAAAAAATACAATCCTCTAACTCCTGGCACGAGGTTCAAAACTTCTCTTGATTTTTCAGAAATAACTGCCGATAAGCCGTATAAACCGCTTATTGAACCTTTGAAGAAACGGGGGGGAAGGAACTCGCAGGGGAGAATCTCTACAAGACATCGTGGCGGCGGTCATAAAAATTTCTACAGAATTATCGATTTTAGAAGAGACAAATTCAATATTCCCGCAAAAGTGGCAACCATCGAGTATGATCCTAATCGTTCGGCAAGAATTGCTCTTCTCAACTATTTTGATGGAGAGAAACGATACATTATTGCACCCGAAGGTTTGTCTGTAGGCAACACTGTGGTTTCCGGAGAGAGCGTAGATATTGTTGTGGGAAATGCTCTTCCGCTGAGAAATATCCCTCTTGGAACCCTCATACACAACGTTGAATTGAAACCGGGTGGCGGCGGAAAAATCCTGCGCGCAGCAGGCGCTTCCGCTCAGATACTTGCTAAGGAAGGCGATTATGCTCAAATGAAGCTGAGTTCGGGAGAAATACGTCTTGTGAGTCTAAATTGTATGGCGACTATCGGAAGAGTGGGGAATCTGGAGCATGAGCTTGTGGTGGTTGGTAAAGCTGGAAGGACTAGGCAGATGGGTCGTCGTCCTCATGTGAGGGGTGTTGCGATGAACCCGGTGGACCACCCGCACGGCGGCGGCGAAGGAAAAGCTACAAAAGGTAATCCTCATCCGGTCTCACCTTGGGGGTGGATTACTATAGGATATAAGACAAGAAAAAATAAAAGGACTGATAAATTCATAGTAAAACGAAGAAGAATAGGCTACGGAATGGATTAGAGTGAGTTTAGAGTTTCGAGTTGAAAGTTGTTTAGCCCGGAATCCAAAGCTCTAAACTCGAAACCGCGAAGCAGAGGGAGCAAAATGGCAAGATCGAGTAAAAAAAGTCCTTATGTCAACCCAAAATTGATGAAGAGAATCGAAGGGGCAAAAACATCGGGTGATCAGCGCATTATCAAGACGTGGTCGAGAGATTCGATGGTTATTCCAGATATGATGGGTCTCACATTTGCCGTTTACAATGGAAGAAAATTTATTCCGGTTTATATCACCGAGCATATGGTGGGACATAAGCTTGGCGAGTTTTCTCCTACACGCACATTCACTGGCCACGGCGGGGGAGATAAAAAGGCTAAAGTTACTAAAACTACAACTTAGTCAGAAGGTGAGGAAATGGTTTCACGCGCTATTCACAAATTCTCAAGAACATCCCCCAAAAAAGTAAGGGTGATACTGGATTTGATCAGGGGAAGCGGTGTGGAAGATGCTTTTTCTATACTTGGATCTATAAGAAGAAGACCCGCTCCTATAGTCGCAAAGCTTCTTAAGTCTGCGGTTGCCAACGCTGCCGAAAAGGGTCATACAGGTACTGAATCTCTTTACATTAAAGAGGCTTATGCTTCTCAAGGACCGGTACTCAAGAGGATCAGGCCTCGGGCTATGGGAAGGGCGTTTTCCAGAAAAAGAAGAATGAGTCATTTGACTATAGTCTTGGAAGAAAGGGGGTTATAACTTGGGACAAAAAGTATGTCCGGTAGGACTGAGAATCGGAATTACCAAAAGCTGGGACTCAAAATGGTTTGCAGAGAAGAAGAAGTACACCGAGCTTCTTCATGAAGACATAAAAATTAGGTCGCTCATTAAGAAGGAATTCTACCAATCTGGAATCGCTAAAATCGAGCTTGAAAGAGCGGCTTCTGAGAGAGTAAGAGTAGTGATATTTGCGGCGCGTCCAGGAATGATAATCGGGAGAAAGGGACAAGAAATAGAATCTCTGAGACGTGGACTGAGCAATATGACGGGTAAAGACATCTACCTGGATATTCGCGAGGTAAAACGACCGGAAGTAGACGCTCAACTCGTTTCCGAGAACGTTGCTCTTCAGCTTTCGAGAAGAGTAGCATACAGGCGTGCCATGAAAAGAGTGATGTCGTCCGCTCTAAGGCTTGGAGCTATAGGTATTAAAGTAATGGTCGCCGGCAGGTTGGGAGGAGCAGAGATAGCAAGAAAAGAATGGTATAGAGAAGGCAGGGTTCCTCTAACTACGCTTCGTGCAGATATTGATTACGGCTTTGCAGAAGCTAAAACAGCATATGGAATAATAGGAGTGAAAGTTTGGATTTTCAAGGGCGAGGTGTTGGAGAGAAAATCAAAGCATGCCAGTTAATTTAGAGAGTGTAGTACCTTGGTCTTCCAGGGAGGTAAAATATGCTTCAACCGGCGAGGACAAAATACAGAAAACAACATAAAGGAAGAATTAGAGGCCGCGCAACAAGGGGCGCTAAACTATCCTTTGGGGAGTTTGGGCTTCAGTCTCTCGAGTGCGGTAGACTGAGTTCTCAGCAAATCGAGGCAGCCCGAGTGGCAATAACACGTCATGTTAGACGTGGAGCGAAGCTATGGGTTAGATTGTTCCCACACAAACCCATAACGAAGAAACCCGCTGAAACAAGAATGGGAAAGGGGAAAGGAGACGTGGTCGGTTATGTGGCTCCTGTAAAGCGGGGCACCATGCTTTATGAGATAAGCGGACTTCCAAATGACCTGTCGAGAGAGGCTCTCAGGCTCGCTTCTCACAAGCTGCCAGTGAAAACACGTATAGTCGAGCGTCAAGAGGGGGTTCTTACGATATGAAGCCGGTTGAGATCAGAGAGCTTACAGGCGAGGAATTGATTAAGAAAGAGAACGAAACTAGAGAGGAGCTTTTCAATCTGAGGGTTCAGCTTGCCACTAATCAAACAACGAATGTTTCCAGAGTAGGAAAATTAAAAAAGGATTTGGCGAGGCTGATTACTATTAAAAGAGAAAGGCAACTCGGAACAAGGAGAAAGTAACGTCTATGGAGAGAGGGAAGGTCAGAAGTAGAGTAGGTGTTGTTACGAGTGATAAGATGAATAAAACAGTAGTAGTAGATGTTGTACGAATAAAGAGACATTCCGGTTATATTAAACCTCTTAAGACAACATCCAGGTTCAAGGCTCATGATGAGAGAAACGAATGTAGGGTAGGGGACACCGTGCTCATAGTTGGCACAAGACCTCTCAGTAAAACAAAGAAGTGGAGAGTAAGCAAAATAGTGGAGCGTGCAAATATCGTGGAGGGTGAGATCATTGATCAGGTCTCAGGAGAAGGAGGAGAGAAACAGTGATTCAATCCACTACGGTACTGGAATCTGCCGACAATACCGGTGCTAAGAAACTTTTTTGTATACGAATATTGGGGGGGTCGAATAGAAAATATGCGAGGCTCGGCGATGTTGTGGTAGTTTCGGTCAAAGAGGCAATACCTAACTCCAAGGTGGAAAAGGGTGATGTTCATAGGGCTGTTATTGTTCGCACACGAAAGGAACAAAGGCGTTCTGACGGTTCATACGTCAGATTTGATAATAACGCCGCAGTTTTGATAACTAAAGAGAATGAGCCTATGGGAACGCGTGTGTTCGGACCAATAGCGAGGGAGCTTAGATTAAAAGGGTTTATGAAAATTATCTCACTCGCACCGGAGGTCATATAGGTGGCAGTTAGAATCGACAAAAGTAAGAATGGCAAGAAAAAAAACCATATCAAAACTGGCGATACTGTTTTCGTTATAGCCGGTAAAGATAAGGGAAAGACCGGTAAAATCATAAAGCTCTTGAAGGGTCAAGACAAAGCATTGGTGGAGAAGTTAAATATTGTAAAGCGTCATAGCCGACCTTCTCAAAAAAATCAGACCGGAGGGATAATTGAAAAAGAAGCCCCGATTCATGTGTCGAATTTGATGATCTATGATTCACGAGCTAAATCTCCTGTGAGGGTTGGACATAGAGTCCTTGCTGGGGGAGAAAAAGTAAGATATAGCAAAAAGAGTGGCGAGGAGATCAAAAAATAATGGCTCCGAGATTGAAGGCTCATTACAAGGAAAAAGTGGCTCCTGCATTAAGTGGTCGCTTTAGTTATAAGAACCCGATGGAAGTTCCGCGTCTAGAAAAGATCGTCGTGAATATCGGTCTTGGGAAATTAAGCGATTCTGGCAAAGAAAATAAAATTATAGAAGATTCGGTCAATGAGCTATCTATAATCGCAGGGCAGAAACCTATTATAACTAGGGCGAGAAAATCCATTGCGGGGTTTAAATTGAGAGAAGGTGTACCCATAGGTTGCGCGGTCACTTTAAGAGGAGATAGGATGTATGAGTTTTTTGACAGGCTTGTTAACCTTGCGCTCCCCCGTGTTAGGGATTTTCGTGGAGTTTCCCCTGATGCTTTTGATGGCAGCGGTAATTTTACGCTGGGTATCAAGGAGCTTCTGATATTTCCCGAGATTGACTATAGTAAGGTTGAAAAAGTAAAAGGCATGAACATAACGATTGTCACTACTGCCAGGAGCGATGAAGAGGCAAGGGATTTAATGAAAAATCTGGGAATGCCGTTTAGAAAAAATTAAGAGGGTAAGTATATGGCAAAAAAGTCGCTAAGAGAAAAATCGAACAGAAATTCTAAGTTTAAGGTAAGAGATAGAAACCGTTGTCCTCTTTGCGGAAGACCCAGGTCTTATTTGAGAAAATTTAGCATGTGTAGGCTATGTTTTCGCGATAGGGCGAGCTTTGGCGGTATCCCTGGAGTGAGGAAGGCTAGTTGGTGACAAGATTGTTAGATTGGTGATACGGGATGGTGTAGGATAAATCTTATACCATGCATCAAAGTAAGGAGATAAAATGACTGATCCAATAGGCGATATGATTGCAAGGATAAAGAACACTCTAGTTGCCGGTCACAAATCGTTGGAGGTTCCAGCATCGGGAATAAAAGGCGAGATAGCTAAAATTCTAAAAGATGAAGGCTACATAAACGACTTCAAAATAACTGAAGAGGGTATAAAAAAAATAATTAAAATAGACCTCATGTATACCCCGGATGGAGAGGCTGTTATAAAAGAAATTCGCAGGATAAGCAAGCCTGGCTGCAGGATTTATGCCAATAAAAGGGAGCTTCCCCGAATAAAAGGGGGTTTGGGTATTTCTATACTTTCAACCTCGAAAGGTATTATGACGGGCAACGAAGCCCGTCGTCTAAAAATCGGTGGCGAGCTCATATGTACAGTGTTGTGAGGTAAGCATAATGTCAAGAATAGGAAGAAAACCAGTTGTAATTCCGAGTGGAGTTAAGATTGAATGTAAAAATGGGTCCATAGAGATTACCGGGCCCAAAGGCAAGCTTACAAAGTCGCTACCCCAGGGTATCAAAACCAATGTCGATAACGGAGAGATTCGTATTGAAAGAAGGAGTGATGAAAAAGAGTTTAGAGCACTTCATGGGCTTGTGCGTTCCCTCATAGCGAGCATGGTTTTGGGTGTTACAGATGGTTTTTCCAAGTCTCTTGATATAGTTGGCGTTGGTTACAGAGCAGAACTTTTGGGTAAAAATGCGATCAAGTTCAGCTTAGGTTATTCTAACCCTATTGAATTCTCTCTTCCTCAGGGAGTTGCCGCTGCAGTTGAAGAGAGGGGAACTAGAGTGGTCATACAAGGAGTCGATAAAGAAGTTGTCGGGGAGGTATCGGCAAAAATAAAAAACCTTAGGCCTCCTGATTCATACAAAGGTAAAGGTATAAGATACACGGGAGAAGCTCTAAAACTAAAACCTGGAAAAGCGGGGACGAAGAAATGATAAAGCGGATGAGTCGGAAAGAAAAGAGCGAAATAAGGCACAAAAGATCGAGGAGAAAAGCTGTAAGGTTTTCTGCTGTTCCTAGGCTCTCGGTGTTTAAATCGTCTAGACATATATATGCTCAGATAATAGATGATATCAATGGATACACCCTTGTTGCTGCATCCTCTCTTTCTCCTCAGGTCAGGGAAATAATAAAACAGGATAAAAAAAAGAAGGTTGAGATTGCGAAAATAGTAGGGCGGCACATAGCTGAAATTTCGCTGTCCAACGGCATAAAAAAGGTTTACTTCGATCGCGGCGGCTACCCATATCACGGGAGGGTAAAATCAGTTGCCGAAGGGGCCAGGGAAGCAGGGCTTGAGTTTTAGAGAAACTATTTAAGTTCAGTTATTATTGGAGGAGACCAGATTTGCCAAAGGAAAAAGTTGATCCGAGTGGACTTGAGCTTAAGGAAAAAATTGTTCACATAAGAAGGGTTGCCAAGGTAACAAAAGGTGGAAAAAGGTTTCATTTTACTGCTCTAGTTGTAATAGGGAACGGCGAAGGGGTTGTCGGAACCGCTTTGGGAAAATCCAACGAAGTTCCTGATGCAATAAGAAAAGCCGTAGAAAAAGCAAAGAAAAATCTTATAAGAGTCCCCAGGCGCGATAAAACCATTCCTCATGAAGTGTTGGGCGAGCATAGTTCGAGCAGGGTTTTGTTGAGACCTGCCGCTCCGGGTACCGGGGTTATAGCGGGGGGAGCGGTTAGGGCGGTTGTTGAGCTCACCGGGATTCAAGATATATTGTCTAAAGTTTTGGGGTCGACTAATCCTCTTAATGTTGTCGTCGCTGCTATAAATGGGCTTTCTTCACTCAGAATGCCTGAGGATGTGGCTAAGATTAGGGGGAAAGAGGTAGCCGACTTGGATCTTCCAAAACACTATGTGGGTTGACAAAACCCGAGAGGATGTGGAGTTATGATTACTGATCATATGAAGAGGAACTCGACAAAATGCTAGAAAAATTAAACCCTCCTTTAGGTACTAATAAAAAAAAGAAAAGAGTGGGTCGTGGTCCGGGCTGTCATGGAAAAACGAGCGGTAGGGGGCATAAAGGTCAAAGATCGAGGTCGGGCGGAACAGTTTCTGTTTGGTTCGAAGGAGGGCAAACTCCTCTCAGACTGAGGTCTCCTAAGAGAGGATTTAATAATTCTCTCAGGATTCTGTACGAAATTGTGAATGTAAAAGACCTCAATAAACTTAACGACGTTGATGTGGTAACTCAGGAAGAACTCAAGAAAGCCGGTCTCGTGAGTGGGAAGAATCCAATAAAAATTCTAGGAAATGGAGAAATAACGCGCGCTTTTACTGTAAGAGCGAATCGTTTCAGCAGACAGGCTATTAAAAAACTGGAAGAGCAAGGTGGACGAGCAGAGGTGGTATGAGTAGGAATATTTCAGCGATTCCCAAGATTCCCGAGCTTAACAGGAGAATTTTATTCACTGCATTGATGTTGATAGTGTATAGGCTTGGCGTTTTCGTGCCTACGCCTGGGATAGACCCGGAGCAAATATCCAGGCTTTTTGAGCAAACAAGAGGCACTATTTTTGACATGCTGAATTTATTCTCCGGTGGAGCACTCGAACAGGCATCGGTCTTCGCACTTGGCGTAATGCCGTACATTACTTCATCTATCATCATGTCGCTTTTAGTGAAGGCTTTCCCTACTTTGGAAGCAATACAGAAAGAAGGGGAGTCGGGAAGAAAAAGAATAAATCAGTATTCTCGTTACGGTACCGTATTAATATGCGTAGTCCAAGGATTCATGCTTGCTGTGACGCTGGAAGGCGGCCTCGGCTTGGGTGCTTCCGTCGTGAAGGAGCCTGGATGGGCGTTCAGGATTACAACGGTGATCACACTGACAGCAGGCAGCCTTTTCATCATGTGGATCGGAGAGCAAATCGCTGAGCGTGGTATAGGAAACGGCATATCGCTCATTATAGCTGCTTCCATCATGGCTAGAATTCCCTCGGGAATCTGGGATATAGTCCGCTTGATTGAAACCGGCGAGATGACCGTTTTCGGAGTTCTTCTTCTTTTTGGGTTTTTGGCTTTGGTTATAGGTGCCATAGTTTATGTTGAAAGGTCGTACAGGAAGATTCCGGTCCAATATCCAAGGCGCGTAGTGGGCAGAAAAGTGTACGGCGGGCAGTCTTCCCATCTCCCACTCAAGGTGAATACTGCGGGTGTTATACCGCCTATCTTTGCCTCCTCTCTGTTGATTTTCCCAGCTACCATATTGACTTTTATGAATATCCCAACCTTAAAGGACATTTCTGACTTGATCCTGCAAGATGTGGTTATTCACAATTTGATTTATGCGGGTTTAATCATATTTTTTGCATATTTCTACACGGCCGTCATTTATAATCCTGACGATCTTGCTGAGAATCTCAGAAAGAACGGCGGGTTTGTACCAGGAATAAGACCGGGAAAGAAAACGGCGGAGTACATCGATAAAATTCTGGGGCGAATTACCTTTATAGGGGCGGTCTATATTGCTATCGTATGCGTACTTCCATCTATTCTACAGACGAAACCATTCAACCTCCCGTTTTTTTTCGGCGGAACCTCTCTGCTTATTGTGGTAGGAGTAACTCTTGATACCGTGCAGCAGATTGAATCATTTCTCATCACTCATAGTTATGAGGGATTTGTTAAAAAACGCGGTATGAGAGGACCAAGAAGGTATGGAATATAAATGGATTGTGAAGGGAGTTAGACGATGAGACTGATAATATTCGGACCGCCGGGAGCAGGAAAAGGCACTCAGGCATCACGAATTTCTAATAAGTACGGTCTGCTTCATATTTCAACCGGCGATATGCTGAGGGCATCTGTTAAGGAAGGAACCGAGCTTGGAAAGCTCGCTAAGTCTTATATGGATAAGGGTGAACTGGTGCCCGATAATGTGGTAATAGGAATAATAAAAGAGAGAATTAAAAAAGCCGATTCAAAAGACGGATTCCTGCTCGATGGATTCCCAAGAACGATTCCGCAGGCCGGTGCTCTTGATAAGATGCTGAGCGAAGAGGGCTATAAGGTGGGAACCGTAATTTCGATTGAGGTGGATGATGATGAGGTTGTAAAAAGAATAACTGGAAGACGAGTTTGCGAAAAATGTGGAGCAATGTATCATATTATTTTCGATCCTCCAAAGAATTCCGGATATTGCGACAAATGCGACGGGAAGCTGTATCAGAGGGATGATGACAGCGAAGATGTGGTGAGAAACAGGCTTAAGGTTTACCAGAATCAAACCGCTCCTTTGAAAGACTTCTATAAAAAAACAGGAATCTTAAAACCGGTTTGTGGAACTGGCACAGTTGAAGAAGTGTTCGGCGAAATTGAAAGAATTTTAACCACTTTAAGTTCATGATTTTTCTCAAGAGCGAGGAAGAAATAGAAAAGATAAAGGCGGCTTCTAACATAGTGGTTGAAGTATTGAAAAGGCTTAAAGAAGAAGCGGAGCCAGGGGTTTCAACATGGGATCTTGATAAGATAGCCGAGGAGGTCGTTCTGAAAAGAGGTGCAAGACCGGCTTTTAAGGGTTATAGAGATTATCCCGCGTCTGTATGCTTTGCTATAAATAATGAAGTAGTGCATGGGATTCCGTCCAAAAAGAAGGTTTTAAAAGAAGGTGATATAGTGAGCATGGATTTCGGTGCTTGTCTAGACGGTTTTTACAGCGATTCTGCAATAACTATCTCATTAGGTAAAGTTTCTGCTATCGCCGAGAAACTTTTAGATGTGACTAGAGATTCTCTATATAGGGGAATTGACAAAGCTTATCCTTCTAACAGGCTTTTCGATATTTCCCAGGCTATTCAGAATCATGTCGAACAGGAAGGATTTTCAGTTGTCAAGGCTTTCGTAGGACATGGAATCGGTAGAAATTTACACGAAGATCCACAGGTGCCAAACTTTGTCCCTGATAACGGAAACTGGGGAAAGGGAGTCAGGTTAAAACCGGGGATGGTGATTGCAATAGAACCTATGGTGAATGTCGGCAGACCTGATATAAAGATACTGAGCGATGGTTGGACAGCCGTGACCTCTGATGGTACCCTTTCTGCCCACTTTGAACACACCGTTGCAATCACTGAGAATGGACCTGTGGTCTTGACAGGGGAAGACTGAGAGTAGTTCATGGCAAAAGAGGAAAGAATAGAATTCGAGGGAACAGTGATTGAGGCGCTTCCAAATGCAATGTTTAGGGTGGAAATTGAAGGGGGTCATAAAATACTGGCTTATGTTTCCGGGAAGATGAGGACTCACTTTATCAGGATTCTTCCGGGGGACAAGGTAAAAGTGGAGCTTTCCCCGTACGACCTTACCAGAGGAAGAATAACGTACAGGTTGAAAAAATAGAAGCTGAGAGGAAGTTAAATTGAAAATAAGAGGCTCGGTTAAAAAGATTTGCGATAAATGCAAGATAATAAAAAGACACGGAGCAATAAGAGTGCTCTGTACTAATAAGAAACATAAGCAGAAACAAGGCTAGGAGGGGAAAAGTATGCCGAGAATCGCGGGTGTAGATATTCCGCCAAATAAGCGCATCGAAATAGGGCTTACATATATTTTGGGAATCGGTCGAGTGACATCCGGAAAGATTCTTAAAGAGGCTCAGATAGATTTAAATAAACGCTCCAACGACTTAACTGAACAGGAAGTTGCAAAGATTAGAGACATTATAGAGAGGGAACATACTGTAGAAGGAGACCTTAGAAAAGAAGTTCAAAATAATATTAAACGTTTAATCGAGATTGGTTGCTATAGAGGGATGAGACATCGTCTAAAACTTCCAGTCCGCGGACAGAGAACGCGGTCAAATTCGAGGACAAGAAAAGGACCGAAAGGTACGGCGATTGCGAAAAAGAAGAAGGCTGCAAAAGGATAATCCGGAGGTGAGATTTGGCCAAGAAAAAAGTAGGCAAAAAAGTTAAGAAGTTTGTTGAGCAGGGTGTTGTTCATATTCAAGCGACGTTCAATAACACAGTCGTTACCATAAGCGATAACCAGGGTAATGTTGTAGCGTGGTCAACAGGCGGGATGAAAGGCTTTAAAGGAACTAGAAAAGGGACGCCATTTGCTGCTCAAGTTGCCGCCGAAGATGCTGCTAGAAAGGCTGCGGCTTTGGGGATGAAGAGTGTTGCAGTCTTTGTCAAAGGTCCCGGTCCGGGAAGAGAGCCGGCAATACGGTCTTTACAGTCTGCGGGGCTCAGAATTACTTTAATTAGAGACGTTACTCCGATTCCACATAACGGTTGCAGGCCGCCCGGGAGAAGAAGAGTATAAATACGAGACGCAAGATTGCATGATCTATACAGATTGTCATGGATCGTGGATCCTGCATGATTTTATCAAGGAGGTCATAAAATAAGTGTCTAGATATAATGGCCCTGTTTGCAGGCTGTGTAGAAGAGAGGGAATGAAGCTATTTCTGAAAGGCGAGAGATGTTATACGGAAAAATGCGCAGTTGAGAATCGCCCAGATCAGGTTCCGGGAGAACATGGGAAAGGTCGTTCCAAGTTTTCCGAGTTTGGGATAAGACTCAGAGAGAAACAAAAGGTGAAACGTATCTATGGGCTTACCGAAAAGCAGTTTAACCGCTATTTTGAGAAGGCTTCACGCGTCAAGGGTGTTACCGGTAAGCTACTCATCTCATTACTCGAACGAAGGCTTGATAACCTTTTGTATCGTCTGGGGTTAGCCAGCTCTAGAAAAGAGGCTCGTCAGATGGTTCGTCACGGACATATTCTCGTTAACGGTTCTAGGGTAAATGTTTCTTCGTTTGAAGTAAGGGTTGGAGATGTTGTAGAAGTAGCGGAGAAGAGCAGGAAGATGGAAAGGATTAACCAATCCCTTGATAGTCTTGCAAGAAGGGGTTTTCCGGATTGGCTCGAACTTGATAGAGATAACTATAAGGGACTGATAAAAAAGATGCCGGCCAGGGAAGATGTCACCATTCCTATTGAAGAGCAACTTATAGTAGAGTTTTATTCGAGGGTTTAATAATGGATAGTATGCTTTTTACGACTATGATATTGAGTTGCTGCAATACCAGATAAATCAAAAGGGAGGGAGGCAAGGTGAAGGATTTTCAAAGAAATTGGCAAGATCTTATAAAACCGAAGAAGCTAGAAAAAGATGAAAAAAACTCCAGTAGTGCTTACGGCAAGTTTATATGCGAGCCTCTTGAGCGCGGTTTCGGAATCACTTTGGGAAACGCCCTGCGGAGAGTGCTTCTCTCCTCAATCCAGGGCCCTGCTATAACTTCAATAAAAATCGAGAGTGTTCTCCATGAATTTTCGACTATTCCCGGAGTCAAAGAAGACGTAACAGAGGTTATTCTTAACCTTAAAGGAATCGAGCTAAAGATGCATACTCATGAGTCTCAAATGCTCAGGATAAGCGCCATGGGAGAATGCGATGTTAAAGCGGGTGATATTATCGCTGGCCATCAAGTTGAAGTATTGAACCCGAATCATCATATAGCCACTCTGTCCGAGGGGGCGAAACTCGAGATGGAAATGACGGCTGAAATGGGGCAGGGCTACGAAACGGTGGAAAGGCGAGGCGATATACAAAGATCTATCGGGGTTATTCCCATAGACGCCCTTTTTTCTCCTATAAGGAAGGTGAACTATACAGTCACAAACGCAAGAGTTGGAAGGCGAACGGACTATCAGAGGCTCACGATCGAAATTTGGACAAACGGGACGATTCTACCTGATGATGCGCTTGCTTACTCAGCGAAAATCCTAAAACAACAGCTGACCGTGTTTATAAATTTTGACGAGGACGAACTGGATATAGCTGAGAAGATCGAGGTGGAAAAAGAGATAACCGGAACCGAAGAGGTTCTTTTTGCCTCCATTGAAGATATGGATCTTTCAGCCAGGTCATTGAACTGCTTGAGAAAAGCAGGCATAGGGTATGCCGGTGATTTAGTCCAGAAGAACGAGGAAGAACTTTTAAACCTAGAAAACTTCGGCAAACGGTCTCTACTGGAGATAAAAGAAAGGTTGTCTGAGCTGGGTCTCGGCTTGGGGCTTAAGATCAACAAAGAAGTGTTTGAATCCGAGAAGTCCAAACGAGGGAATGAAAAGAGGGTTTCTCACTCATAATAATACACCGGAGGCTCCAATAAGATGAGACATAGAAGGCTCGGACGAAAACTGGGGGTTGTCACTAAACATAGAAAAGCCATGCTGAGAAACATGGTCACGGATTTTTTTCGCAATGAAAAGATCAAATCAACCGATACCAGGCTGAAGGAATTAAAAAGGCTTGCCGAAAAGATGATAACACTCGCTAAATTGGGAACGCTTCATGCGAGACGGCATGCCGCCGGGATTATAAGTGATAAAGATGTTCTAAAGAAACTGTTCGATGAAATAGGCGGAAAATACAAAGAACGGCCGGGTGGTTACACGAGGATTGTGAAGCTTGGCATGAGGAGAGGTGACAATGCGCCTCTCTCGGTATTGGAGCTTGTAGAGAGTGGATTTGAGCAGAAAGGCAAAAAGAAAAAAACAAAAACTTCAAAAGACAAGCAAAAGTCCGTAACCACTGGAGCTCCCGAAACCAAGAGCCGAAAAAAAGAGGCTGCGGAGGAACTAGGTTTAATCGAACAGGAAAAGAAACCAGAAGAAGTGTCAGCTGAACAAGTTGAACCCTCTTCCGACCCCAAAAAAGAGATTGAATAACATTGCGAGGGCGGGTTTATATCTCTCTATCATTAAACGTTTGACAAATCAAACGCCATTGGTTTTCATCTTTTTGCCGGTTATAGATATAGAAAATATTTTATAGGGAAAAGATATGGCTGTTTCCTGCTCCTTGTTGCTCTTTCGAACAAGGGATCGGGCGACCCATGAAAAATACCGGACTTATTCTAGATGGTAAAAATATTTCGGACCTGGCCGCGCTTGCCAAGGAAGCAGAGGGAGCAGGCTTTGACTCGGTTTGGGCGACCGAGCTCTACAGAACCTCTTTCCAGCAGCTATCCGCAGTCGCAAGCGCTACGAGTGCAATCAAACTGGGTACTGCTGTTGCCCTTGCATTCGTGAGGAGTCCTCTCATTACGGCTCTAACAGCGATTGATTTAGATGAGGTTTCAAACGGCAGATTAATCCTGGGACTGGGGACCGGAGCTAAACGCACTAACGAGATGTGGCACGGCATCTCTCACGGAAAGCCAGTTTCAAGAATAAAAGAGTGTATAGATGTTGTACGCGTCATTACGGCAAAATCCCACATGGATGAGCCGGTTTCTTACAGCGGGGATTATTATAAAATAAGCACAAAGGGGTATCACCGCCCCTTTAAACCGTTTCGTGAAAATATACCGATTTACCTTGCCGGAGTAGGAAAATACATGACCCAGGCTGCCGGAGAGGTGGCTGATGGATACTTAGGGCATGTGGTATGTTCGCTGAGATACATTAAAGATGTCATAAGTAAAAGCTTAAAGATGGGGCTTAGGAATTCAGGAAGAGACCGAAGGGATTTTAAAGTAGCTTCGATAATAACCTGTGCTGTATCTGATAATAAGAAGGAGGCTATGCAGGCGGCGCGCGCCACAATAGCTTTTTATTCAACCGTTAGAACTTATGAGCCTCCTTTTAAATTGCACGGTTTCGAGAAAGAAGCCGCAAAGATAAGAGAAGCTTTTCTTAAAAAGGACATTAAATCTATGCTAGACAGTGTAACCGACGATTTGGTTAACACGTTTGCGGTAGTGGGGAATGCTCACGAATGTCGGAAGAAGGTCGAACAATATAGAGATCATCTTGACCTGCCGATCCTCAGCGCGCCTCATTATTTTCTCGATTATGAAGTGGTCAAAGAGTACCAGAGAGCAATCTTGAAAACATTTGGCGGATAATAAAGAACAAAACTGTGCATTAAACTTTGCTGTGTGCTACGCTTAACTTGAAACAATTAACTTCCATTATATATGATAGCCGAGCAACAGAGCAGGTTTTAGTTGAGCTATAGCAATTGCTATTTTCTAACTCGGGGTAGGTAAGCCGATGAATATTCTAATAAGCGGGTCAACCGGGCTAGTGGGGTCCGAGCTGGTTCCGTTTCTTGCGACAAAGGGTCATAGCGTAACCAGACTTACAAGGTCAAAATCCGGTTTGGAATCTCTACCCGGAGTAGCCGAGGCTTACTGGAACCCCAATTCAAAAAAGATCGACATCTCTAGTCTTGAAGGACATGATGTCGTAGTACATCTTGCCGGTGAGAACATCGCGGGAATGTGGACGGAAGAGAAAAAAAATAAGATCAGGAAAAGCCGCGTGGATGGAACTAGGCTTCTCTCCAACTCTATTGCGGCGCTCTCAAGACCTCCCAAGGTGTTTGTTTGCGCTTCGGCTATCGGGTTTTACGGTAATCGTGGAGATGAAATTCTCACTGAGGAGAGTAGTCCGGGGGAAGGCTTTCTTTCTGAAGTATGCAGAGAGTGGGAAGCGGCCGCGGAACCGGCTACCAAAAGAGGAATCCGCGTTGTGCATATTCGTATTGGAATTGTCTTGAGTCCAAAGGGGGGAGCGCTAAAAACCATGCTTCTACCGTTTCGTATCGGGGTTGGCGGAACTGTAGGAACAGGAAAGCAATATTTAAGCTGGGTTGCGATCGACGATCTTGTCGGAGCTCTTTACCATAATATTACTAATGAAAATCTCAATGGACCGGTGAATGTGGTAGCTCCAAATCCAGTCACAAACTATGAATTTACCAAGACTCTAGGGCGAGTTTTGAACAGACCGACACTGCTTCCTGTGCCTGCGTTTGCATTAAGACTTCTGGCAGGTGAGATGGCTGATGAGATGCTTCTTGCGAGTACACGAGTCGAGCCTAAGAAATTGTTGGCATCGGGATATAAGTTTCGTCATCCCGAACTTGAAGGTGCAATGAGACATATTCTAAAAAAAATGAAATAGTAAATCATGAAAACGCTGCCGTGGAATTAGACCTTTCGTAAGGAGGATCAAAACATGGACACGCACGTTGCCAATCTTGACGAACAGTATGATCTTTCTCAGCTTAAAGAAACCGACCTTGATCCAGATCCTTTCAAACAATTTCAAAAATGGTTTGAAGATGCCCTAAAGGTGGATTTGAACTATCCGAATGCTATGACGCTTGCCACAGCCGATAAGAACAACAGGCCTTCGGCAAGGATGATGCTTCTCAAGGGCGCCGATGAGAAGGGCTTTGTTTTTTACACAAACAGCGAGAGCAATAAGGGAGAGGATTTAGCTCAAAATCCAAGAGCGGCCATGGTATTATGGTGGGCCAAGCTTGAAAGACAGATAAGGATTGAGGGAAAAATTGAGCAGGTTTCCGAGCAGGAAGCCGATTCATACTTCAGGACTCGACCCAGAGGAAGCCAGATAGGAGCTTGGGTATCCGAGCAGAGTCGCGTGATAAGCAGCCGGAAAGTCTTAGATAGTCGTATGGAACAGCTAGAGGAGGAATATAGAAATAGAGAAATTACTAGACCTCCTTACTGGCTGGGATACAGGCTCATTCCAGTATCGATAGAGTTCTGGCAGGGAAGGCCGAATAGACTTCACGATAGACTTCGTTATCGTTTGGTTGAGGACGGCAGGTGGACCATCGAAAGGCTCGCCCCTTAATAATGCAGCATTTAGCATTTAGCGTTTGGTGTTTAGAGAAATATGGGATTATTTTTCGCATGGTAGGCGGCTGTACAGAACGTATATCCTTCGACCAGCCTCACGACAGGCATGCGTTCCCTAGATTGCATTATTCTGTGGCTTTATTGTCTCACAATCCCCTGAAAACTTGGTAGAACAAGGAAGAGTTTAAACAACAGGTCTATCACTTTGGTAAAAAACTCAGCATCGAGGTGAAGAAGTTATACCTTCGTCCTATGAAGAACAAATGGGCTTCGTGTTCAACTAATGGAAATCTCAATTTCAACATTCAGCTTTTAGGTCTCGATAAGGAACTGGGTGAATACGTAATGATCCACGAGCTACTCCACTTTCATGTTTCTAACCATGGGGAACTGTGGAAAAGTTTAATGACAGCATATCTAGGTGATTATAAAAGGATAGAGAAAAGATTGAAGAGTTTAAATTAGCGCCTAGATACAAAATCGGAGTTTTTGAGACCAGAATTTATTAAGCTGACTTTAGTAACAGCTTTTTTCTAGTTTGATGCGTTGACAACGACCCCTGTTTTTTAGATATAACGGCAAGAATGACGGTTGCTTAAACCAACTCATTCATTATGAACACTCCCGACCACGCTTTTTGGACTTTTGCCCTTTTCCATAGAAAGGACTGGTGGACAAAGGCAGTAGTCGCTTCAATGCTGCCCGACGTTCCTTTTTTCATCTCATCGGTCTATTTCTTTTTGATGTACGGGATGAGTATGGATGTCTGGGTTCAGGCGTTCGAGAGCTCATGGGTCAAGCCTTTCGGTTTTTTCAGCCACTCTCTTGTTGTCGCAATTCCCGGATTGGCAATTGCTTTCAGCCTTGGGAAGAGCAAACTATATCCTTACTTTTATGGATGGCTTGTTCATATTTTCACCGATATCTTCACCCATGTCTCGGATGCTCAGCCGGTTCTGTGGCCCCTTTCGGACAGGCGATTTCCAGGACTTGTATCGTATTGGGAACCCAGCTATCACGGACACGAATTTACGATTGTTAACCTGGCACTGCAGTCTCTCTTAGCGGTCTATTTTTTCTTGGCAATAAGGGCTGATTTCCAAAAAACATACCCCGTAGCCAGAACCATTCTTTTTGGTTTCCTGTGCGTTTACTCCCTTGGCAGCGGGCTGTTGTTTTTCCTTTACGGTTATGTTTCCACACTAGCTCTGGTGCTTCACTTCGTGGCCGGCGTCTTGTTCTTATCAACCGCTATAACGGTCTATGACTCCAAAAGGAGACATGAGGAATAAACCCAATCTAGGTTGTATCATCAGAATTGAATGTTTGGAATGAAATAAAAAACTCTTTATATTGATAGGAGTGTTTAATTTAAAATCATTAAAAACCTCTCTTATTATCTCTGTTGCCCTGGGGTTAGTTCTAATCCTAGGATTCTTGAGCGCCGATAAGGTTAAAGACCCTAATGCTGTTCAAAGGGATTACAGTGGATCACTGGAGTTTGGAGGTATAACTCGTGTATACCATATTCATATTCCTCCCTCTTATGACCGAAGAAACCCCGCTCCGCTTCTCTTTGCGTTCCATGGCTTGGGCGGAGATGGCAAGTGGATGGAAAACGAGACGAAGTTGAATGAGACTGCCGACCAAGAAGGTTTTATCGTGGTTTATCCGGATGGTTACAAAGCAAGCTGGTCGGATGGAAGCGGGGTCACTCCGGCGGGTAGAGCAGGGGTTGATGATGTAGGTTTTGTCTCGGCTCTGATTGATAAGCTGGCAAATGAACTACAAATAAACCTGAGCCGTGTCTATGCGACAGGTTTTTCTAATGGAGCAATGTTATCTCAGCGTCTTGCTTGTGAACTTTCGGGTAAAATTGCGGCTATTGCATCGGTCGGTGGGACTATGGTAGAGGAAATATCTCTTCAATGTAATCCTGAGAGGCCGATTTCAATTATGCACATACATGGGACTGAGGATCGAATTGTCCCTTGGGAAGGAGGGGAGGTAAGGGTAGGTATATCAGGATGGAAAATCCTTTCAGTAAACGCTATGCTCAAAAAATGGGCTGGACTAAACGCCTGTTCTTCTTCCTCGAAGGAGACCTACAAGCTAGATCGTTATTTCTACAGGAAAGAAGTGCATGGTGAAATTTATAAGAACTGCAAGAACGAAACAGAGGTAATTTTCTATGAATTGGAAGGCGCTGGGCACTCTTGGCCTGGGATTATAATGAAGAAACGATTACCCAAATCGGCATCTGACGACACCGAGCGCGATAATCATGCTGAGGAGATAATCTGGGAATTCTTCGAGAGGCATACGAAAAAGTAAGAATAGGTTGTACTTTAAGTTGTGGCGCTCAGTAACAATAATAATGAACCGTGATTAAATTCAACGGAGCCTAGTTTTCTTTAGCTCCGATGTAAAGTATCACAGTCCCAAATGTGAGCTCAATCGATTTTTCCGCTCTGAACCCCGCCTTTTCCATGAGCCTCAAAAAGGATTCTCTCTGAGGAAACTTGGGGATTGAATCAGCAAGATAGTCGTATTCACCTCTAGTTCCGAACACCGATCCAACCAGTGGAAGCAGATTCCTGAGGTAAGACATATAGATGGGACCAAAAATCATGTTTTGAGGAACTGCAAATTCGAGGACGCCTATTTCGCCTCCCGACCTGAGAACCCGATTCATTTCCATCAAGGATTTCAATGGGTCAACGGTATTTCTGATTCCAAATGCTATTGTTACCGCATCAAAGATACCATCTTTAAATGGCAGGTTTTCGGCAACACCCTGCACTAAATTAGTCTTGTCGGCAATTCCGAGCGATTCCAGTTTTTTTTGAGCAAGTCCCAGCATCGCTTCACTCGGGTCAACTCCTATTACGTGATGACTATTGTGCCTATTTAATAATTCTATTGTTACCTCAGCAGTGCCCGTGGCAATATCAAGAGTGAATTCTACATTTCTCAATTCCTGGACCAGTCTTTTCCGCCAAAGCCTGTCTATTCCAAGGCTAAACAGCGTGTTCAGTATATCGTAGCGCTTTGCCACTGTGTTAAAAAGCGATTTTGTCTCGGGCATTTTTTTTCGAAAGTTGAGAACTTAGGGTTAATATCTTCCGTTCAAAGGATTTTTTCCGAAGCTCAAAACCTGAAGTCAAAAACTATCTCTTCAGAGCTTCCATTATCCGCCGCATTTGGTTTGATTTATTGAGCACGTAGAAATGGATCCCCTGTGCTCCGCGCAAAAGCAGCTCTTGCGCCTGGCGTATGCACTGCTTCACTCCAATATCACTTGCTTCTTCATCGTCCTCCCCGGCTTTGTCCAGTTCTTGTTGTAGGCTTGGGGGAATATTCGAGCCGCACATTGAGGTTATCCTCTTAATCTGCTTTACAGACATAATCGGCATAAGCCCAGGAACAATAGGCGCAGAAATGCCGACACTCCTTGCTCTCTTCACAAAGTAGAAGAAATATATATTGTCGAGAAAAAGCTGGGTTATTATCAAGTCCCCTCCTGCTTCGACCTTTCGCTTTAGATTGGCAATGTCTATTTCCAGGTTTGGCGCTTCAATATGTTTTTCAGGATATCCTGCTACTGCGATTCCCAAAGGTATATCGCCCCTCTTTCTCTCGAATCTCCGAATATGATTCACTAATTCGCTGCCGTGAGAATACCCTTTCAGATGAGGATTGAATCTTGCTTCTCCCTTAGGCGGATCGCCGCGGAGCGCAACTATATTTCGTATTCCCGAGTCTAGGATACGACCGAGTAGGTCGTCGAGATCATCTTGGGATGAGCCCACGCATGTGAGATGACATGCCGTCTCCATGCCGTAACGGTTTTTTATCAGCGATGCAATTTCCAGAGTCTTTTCTCTTGTAGTTCCCATTGCACCATAGGTGACTGTTATGTAGTCAGGGCGTAGCGCAATTAACTCTGGGATACTTTCCAAAAGTTTGTTCATTCCCTGGTCAGTCTTTGGAGGAAATATCTCGAATGAAATGACAGGCTTTCCACCGCTTTTGAAATAGTCTACAAATCTCATCGGCTCTACTTTGCTATTTTTTGAAAAAAATACGACCTGAACTAGATTACTTAACTCATCAAGTTCATTCAAGAAGAATTGTTATATTCCTCTCTCTCTTGTTTGAACCTTTAGAGAACGTTAGGTAAAATAGGGCTTCTAAATTGAATAATATCTCAGGAGATTTTCATGAGTGAAAGTTGCATCAGGAAAACGCTTTCCACATTTCCCTATGGAAATATTCAAGAGTGTAGTTGTGGAGGTTATTATGTCACATTCGGTTATGTAACCCTTCGGCTCAGTCATCATGAACTCAAGTCGTATGCCGAAACTCTAAACAAAGTAGTTAAAAACATTGAAATCGGTTCAGATGACACTCCTCCCAAGATAACTTCTGCCACTAATAATAAAACTCAGAAGGAACAATAATTCCTGGAAGGTTTGATATAAACAGTATCGGATTAGACTTGGCTTTTTTTGTTTGAAGCTTTAAGACTGCTCATCATAGTACCAATCCCAACAGTCCATAATTTTTGATCAAATTGGAGGTTTTCCCTTACAACTAAAGAGGAATAAAGATGAGATAGTCAGAACCTCATGTATGTTTGTATGATGTACAGAAATAATCTATGCCAGTTAAGCAGGAGTTGATGAATGAACATAGCCCTTGTTTTAGTAGCTTCTATTTTTCTTAACACAAATCTCCTTCTAGTAGAGAGAGCTTTTTATGTCATGGGAACCATATTGGAGTTCAAACTATACTGTGAAGACAGAGAATTTTGCAATAAGGCGATATCCGATGCGTATTCAGAGGTAAAAAGGCTGGATGATATGCTCAGTAACTACAAGGAGGATAGCGAGTTGTCAGAGGTAAATTCAGTAGCCGGGACCGGGAAAATACATGTCTCTCCCGAATTTATTGAGCTAATTGAGCGCTCTTTATTTTTTTCTAATCTCACCAACGGCGCCTTTGACATAACACTGGGAAAGCTGATCGAGTTATGGAGGCAAGGCCAGCAAAGTAAAGTTCTGCCGGATTCGGAGACTGTAAAAAAAACGATCTCCGATTGTGTCGGGTTCGACAAAATAAAACTCCATTCCAAAGAAGAGCTGATTGAAATAAATTCTCAATGTGTTTCAATCGACTTCGGGGGAATAGGGAAGGGGTATGCTATTGATAGAGCAGTGTCAATGCTAAAAAAGAAGGGTGTTGAAAGCGGAATAATAAATTTTGGAGGAGAAATATTTGCTATCGGTGCTCCTCCGGGAGGGAGCGGCTGGAGAGTTGGGATCCATAATCCGCTAAATTCAGATGAACCACTGAGTTTTATAGAAGTTAAAGATATGGCTGTATCTACTTCAGGAAATTATGAACGCTTTTTCGTTATACTGGGTAAGAACTATTCACACATTATTGACCCAAGAACGGGTATGCCGGTTGAAACTGTCCCATCTGTAACCGTTTTATCGAAGAGCGCTACGGATGCGGATGCGCTTTCAACTGCGATTTCAGTTATGGGAAAGGATAAATCTGCCGATGTTCTTAAGAAATATGAGAACGCAGGTTTACTGATTGTAACTAAACAAAAAAATGGCATTTTTATTTATAAAGACTCTTTTTTTCAAAGATTTGAGGTACGTAATTCTAGTCCTCATTAGTGTAAACCACATCTCCAGAATTATTAGTAGAGGTTAATAGCTATTCGCTCGACGTGAACCTCGCTAAGAAGTTTAATTTCCCCAATTATTTTCCTTCAACCCCTTGACAGTTAGACAAAGTCTGGTAGTTTGATTATGAAAATGAATTTCAATATTGTACTAAGGAGGATTTAGGAGATGAAGAAGGACTCAATCAGGGGGGGATGGCCTTGGCTGACAATAGCAGCATTGGGAATCTTAATCTTTTGCACGTTAGATAGTTTTTCCCAAGATAAAACCCAGGATGAACGAATAAGGCAATTAGAGTCACAACTGCGAACACTCACGGATGAGATTCAAAAAATGAAGTCTGAGGAGGCTCCTGAGAAGTCCGGCAGGCTGAGCGAGATAGAGAGGAAGCTCGATGTCTTGGCTGAAGAGATAGAAAACATGAAATCCGCAGCGGTAGTAGAAGAGCCGACTTATGAGCAAGTCTTCGGTAGAGCTCCTGCGGCATCCAAGGTCTATCTAAAAGACAGGGGACTTTCCATCGGTGGTTATGGAGAAGTAGGTATAGCCCAATTCAGAGAGAACAATAGTAACATAGTGGATGCCCAGAGAGTGATTCTTTATGTCGGGTATAAATATAACGACAGAATAATATTTAATTCAGAAGTGGAGTTCGAGCATGGTTTCACGGATGAGAATCTCGACGGCCAGTCTGGTGAGGTCGAGGTAGAGTTTGCGACACTCGATTTTCTGCTCAACGACTATTTTAATCTTCGTGGTGGTTTGGTCCTTGTACCTTTTGGAATCATCAACGAAGTACATGAGCCGACGACGTTCTTCGGAGTTTTTAGACCCGATGTCGAGAGGGAAATAATTCCCACGACTTGGAGGGGCAACGGCGCCGGTATTTTCGGCGAACTAAACGGTGTTATTCAAGGCACCTTGAGCTACAGGGCATATCTCATAGAAAGCCTTGATTCAAGGGGGTTCAGGGCCGTAAACAACAGGGACGCGAGAGCAAGCGGAAACAGGGCGAGGATTGACGATATTGCATTTGTATCCAGGGTAGAATACGACCCTATACCCGGTCTCAAGTTTGGCGGTTCGTGGTTCATAGGAAACACAGGTCAAAATGAGAGCGTTGACGGTGAGGAAATAGGCGGTTTATTTCAGATGTATGAAGGCGATGTTCAGTTACAGTGGAGAGGGCTCGAAGCGAGAGGGCTTTTTGTTTATACGTTCCTTGACGATGCTGACCTCATAAACCTGAATAATGGGTTTGAAGGAGACGATTCGGTAGGAGATGAACAGTTCGGCTGGTACGTCGAGGCCGGCTATAACATTCTTTCACTGGCAGATTTCGGTCAATATCTTGAGTATTTTGCTCCTTTCATCCGCTATGAAAATTTTGATACTCAGAGGAGCGTTCCCTCCGGCTTTGCCCGTAACCCGGCAAACGACCGACAGAACTTAACCTTCGGGTTGAGCTATAAGCCCATTCCCCAGGTAGTGATAAAAGCAGACTATCAGTGGAGAGATAATGAAGCTGATAGCGCCGACAACCAATTCAATTTAGGACTTGGATTTGTGTTCTAAGTCGGGTTAAATGTTGGTCTGTTTCAATTAAGTTTAAATTCATCAGAGCAGTAGGGAACGCATATATGCGTTCCCTACTTTTGCAAGAAAAGTATTCTCTTATGAGTAAAGTAGCTTTGCCTTTCTTAATCCTTCTTTGCTTATTTTGGTCAGCAGCGGTCTTTTCAAAAGTCTATATGACCAGAGATGAGGCTTTAAAATTGGCCTTCCCGGGGGCGGACCGAATCGAGAAGAAGACGGTGTATCTGACGGAGGAACAGGCAAAAAGAATTGAATCCCTGGCCAGGACTAAGCTTGAGTCGAAGATATACATATTTTATACTGGGGAGAAGGAAGGAGTTGAGCTGGGTCATGCCGTAATTGATACCCATACTTTAAGGACTATGACCGAGACCATAATGCTGGTGATTAATCCCGATGGCACACTAAGACAAGTGGAGATCCTCGCATTTTTCGAGCCTCCTGATTACATGTCCCCCGATCCCTGGATTAACAAGTTTGAGGACAAGAAACTCGATGATTCATTAAGGATCGGGAGAGATATTCCCAACATGACCGGAGCTACCATTACCTCTAATTCCATGGTTAACTCGGTGAGAAGAATCATGGCTGTCTTTCAGATAGCGGTGAAGGAAGATAACAGGGTAACCGCCGAGGGACAGGACTGAGTTGAGATTTTTCATTTCGGGAGATATAAGAACAAATAGCCTCTTAAGATTAGTCATCGTTTTTACCCTCGTATTCTTTATCTTTCTCTGGTTGACAAACCTGCTCTTGTACTTGAAAATCGGCTTTAGCTATGATTCGGTGGTGGAATATTACCGGGGAAACGAGGAGGCGTTTCGCCCCCCAAAAAGCTACTTAGGTATGCTGGAAGAGGCTCACTTTCATTTCTTCTCGATGGCTGTAATTCTAGTGACCCTAAATCACCTGATTCTATTCACCGGAATCAGGAATATTTGGAAATTGACGATCGTCCTCTCCTCTTTCATTTCTGCCTTCGGTGACATTGCCGGCGGCTGGCTCATACTTTACGTCAGTCCTATATTTGCCTTTCTAAAGATTGCATCTGTTATAGTTCTGCAATTTTCCTTAGCTATCCTCTTGATTTTAGTTGTCTGGTTTCTCTATGAAAAACAAAAGGCGTCGGGTTAGGAAAATTTGCCAATATCAATCTTCTTAAAAAACAAGCATTTTATGCAACGAGCGAGACTCATAACATACCCGCAGAAGAATTAAAAAAGAAAGAAGATCTTTCGTCAAAATTTCCCCGATCTCATGATAGATAACAACAGCCAAAACCCTAGAAATCCGGCGAGTAAAAAGCCCATGAGGCTAAAAAAGGTCGTCAAACTCGATTTGCCAAAAAGGATAAGGGCGATAGAAGCCGTTATGAGAGTTGCAGTCAGAAAGGTTAGAATAACACGGTTTATTATTGACTCCCATCTTAGGGTTTTTCTCTCTACCCCCAAATCTTCCACACGAACCTTAAACTTTCCGCTTTCGAGGCTGTCTAGTATGCCTTTTATCTGAGATGGAGCTTCCTTAAAAAAAGCTGAAAGGGTGATGAGTGTTTTTGCCGCATCCTTAGAGATGCGGCTAGAGTTGTATCTTTTTTTGAAGATCTCCTCGAGATAGGGATGCGATTCTTGAAAGATGTTGATTTCAGGGTCGAGTCTTTTCCCCACTCCCTCCATAGTGATAAGAGCTTTACACATGAGGGCGTATTCATAGGGGATTCTAATCCTGTGTCTGAACGATCCCTCAATTATGTCTTTTATAAATGCACCAAGCTCCATGTATTTAAGCGGTTTTCCAAAATGCTTCTCACAAATATCAATGACATCTGACCGAAATTCAGACATATCAACTTCGTCTTCTTTTACCCCGATTTTATAGAATGTTTGAGCAACTTCCTCAAAATCCTCTCTGGTAATTGCCAATAGAAGATGAAGCATTTTGTCCCTTACATCTTCGCTTACCCTCCCTGCAAGCCCTAAATCAAGGTAGGCAAGCCTTGTTCCGTCCATAACGAAAACGTTTCCAGGATGTGGGTCCGCATGGAAAAATCCATCACGGAATATCATCTCAACGACGGTCTTTAACCCCAGCCTTGCAACTATCTTCGGGTCATACCCAAAAAGAGGCGAATCCGTAATCTTTACGCCCTCTACAAAGTCCATCGTTAGAATTCTCTTGCGGGAGAGGTCGCTATAGACCACGGGAAAATGTACGTCGGGATTTCCGTCAAAGTTTCTACCGAATTTTCCCGCGTTTGAGGACTCGATCGTAAAATCCAGCTCTCTCATTATAGCGCGTTCAAACTCTCTTGCCAGTTTTAGGGGGGAATAAAAGTTGAGTTCGGGAATTGTTCTCTCAGCGTTGCGTGCTAGGGAGTAAAGTAATTCGATATCGCTCTCTATGAGCGGTTTAATATTGGGGCGTTGAACCTTTACGGCGACCCTGGTTCCGTCACGGAGTTTGCCTTCGTGTACCTGGGACAACGATGCTGAGGCTATCGATTGAGAGTCCAAATAAGCGAATAAATCTTCAACTTCGGCACCGAGTTCAACTCTTATGAGTTCTTCCACTTCTACAAATGGAAACGGCGGCACGTTGTCCTGAAGTTTAGAGAATTCTTCCGTGTAAGCTGGAGGTATCAGGTCTGAACGAGTGCTGAGTATTTGCCCGAACTTAATGAAAGTGGGGCCTAACTCTTCCATTACATGCCGGACGCGTTCCGGGTTAGATGCAGTTTGCATAGTTGGTTTAGGAATGAGTATCCCGACCAGACGGGAGTCATCGAGACCCAATTTTTCGATAAGATGTCCATAGCCATGCTTACCAAGGATGATGAGTATCTGTCTTAGCCTTTGTACATCTTTGGTTTTGGTAAACATAGATAAGACGTTCAAGTTGTCCTCTTCAAACGGAGCTGTTATTTTACTTATTTTATCCACCGACAAGGCTTGTGGACTACCCGTCTCCTTTTTCTTACTTATCTTTCTCTATCGGTTAGGTACGACCTGTTTCCTCAAGCACTGGGGATGCTCTCGCGGCAGGTCAATAGACGAATCCTAACGAGAGCCTATTCGAGCCTTAATTTCTTTCGGAGCTTTAGAACATTATAGTAAGGCTCTCCGCGCTTCTTGGCGTGGTCGTATATGTTTTGGAGTTCATCTAAAATGGAGTTTAGCTTTTCTCTGCCGCCCTTGGTATGAAGAGCTTCCCTGGGTGTTTTGCCATGGAGTCTTTCGAGAGGCTTGTCAACCCAGTCGTCGTAGTATTCATCGAGCACTCCGTTCAGCTCGTTTTTGTTCTTTAAACCTGGAAACAACTTGTCGGGCTTCTGCGTTTTTTGTTCTTTTCTGTCGATGAATGAGTCTAATTGTCGTACCTTATCCTTTTGATAAGTGATTAGCCCGGTGAGTTTTCTCTCTAGAAGGTTTTTAACTCTAAATAGTAAATCGACTGAGTAGGACTCTATTGTGATTTTGTCGTTTTCAATCTCTATAGTCACCGATATTTTATTTCTTCCTCTTCGAACCCAGGAAAAAACCCTAAGTTCATCTGTTCCACCCTCTATTTCCTTCAATGATTTGATTCCCCTTAAAGCCTCGAGCGCTCTATTATAATTTTTCAGCCTGTAGGTGGATGAAGCTGAGACGAGTTCATCACCCTCAGGGGTCAGGAAACGCGGGTTCTTCACTGTGTCTTCAATGTAATTTTCAATGAGAAATCCCCAATCTTTGAGATAAGTTCTTAAAGTTTGTTTTTTGCCAAACCTTTTCTTGTATTCCTTGAATTCGCGATTAAAGAAGTCCATTATTATCGGCTTGAGAGCAGGGGGATAGACTAAAATCACACCGGAAAAATAATGAGTGCTGCCGGTCTTAATAGGTCTAGCTGAAACTATGTCCAAGGGTTTAATCTGATCGGAAGAAGCGGAGTCTCTTACGTTGAATGGTTCTCCTGTAAAAATGTCTTTGATCTGGCACCCTTTCTTTGGGAATACCTCTTCAACCTCAAAAAAGCTGTGTAGGTTGTTGATCCAATCTCTGATTAGGTTTTTCTCTATATCGGGGAGACTACTTCTTTCCTCCTCATAAAAACGCTCGATTATCCGTTTCTCCTCGCTAAACAATTTGAAATCATAGATAAACCAATCGAAGAATTTTGCAAAAGTTAGGTCGTCGATGTCGTTTTCATCCAAATCTTCGAGCAATAGATCCGGGTCGTTTTTCCATATATAAAACGCTTCACCGATCTGAGCCTGAATCTCGGGTCGGTGGGAAAAATCAATAAGTTTTGTCCTGAGGTATTCTTCTGCCTGGTCAAATTTGTATTGAGTAAGGTCGACCACATCTTTCATGCAAATTAAGTTATATTAAGTTAAATATTGTGTCAATTCATGTAAATCGTCCCGATTTCTCAGTAGTTTCAATCACCACTTCTCTTTGAATTAATCTTATCGTCCTTGCTCAGGTCCGCTTCGAGGAATTCCGTATTTGATGGTAAAGCCATGTAAAGGTATGAAGAGAGGTCGATTTCAATTCTCACATCTTCAATGTAGCAATCAAGCAGGTGTCCCCCCAGCTTTTTGTCCTCTGTGATGAAATGAAGGTGATAGCCGGGTACGTTTACTCCTTGAATGTATCCCGGCATACGAAACCCGACTGCTGTGCCCTTTATTTCGTTAAACTCAAATACCTTCTCATTTTTCAGCACGTCAGCGAGTGGCGTATATGGTTTTTTTTGATTTGGGACGCTTCTCAACTTGATATATTTGAATAATCCCTCTACCCTGATTGAATAAAAAATATTGTTGGATGGAATCAGGCTGTCTAAATAGTTTTGAAGTTTTTCATAGTTTATTGTTTTATTTGCCAGTATCGTTCTATCCGGTTCAAAGAAGGTAACAACGGCAAAAGGTGTTTTCATGGAGTCAACGACCGGATAAGCTTTGCCGTCCGCCTTTATTTGATAGAACTTGCCGTCTAATGCGACCATCTCTCCGTCGAGCCCGTTAAAGGTGCCTAGTCCAAAGTCGCCGTATTTCTTCAGGTCTTTGTAGCTTACATCTCCATCGTAAACGCCCCGGGAGAGGGCATTTATGGTAGAAGTTTGGAATATTGCGTCTTTGTCTTGTGATGCACAGGGTAGTTCGAGGATTTTCAATAGCCAAAACATAACAGCAAGGATTAAAAGAATCTTGTTCATATTTTCTCCTCTATTTTTAATCGTTTGCCGGTGGTTTCCCAAACATCTCGATAAGAACATCATGCCGATAATTAAAGATTTTTGCCAATTCGTGCTTAACTAATAACTCGTTAATAACCCTTCCCAGGGGTCCTAAAGGAAGAGCGTAGTGAATTAAATCCTGCACTTCAATACCGTTTTCTATTTCTCGGAAGAAATGCTTGTGATGCCAGAAGCGATACGGGCCAAACCTCTGCTCGTCGACAAACAAATGTGGTTCTTCAACATGCGTAATTTCCGTAACCCATGAAACCGAGATACTGAGGATAGGAGTTACGGTGTAGGTTATTATCATTCCTGGATGCATCCTTTTCGAAACCTCGGATGTTATCTTGAATCTCAACGAAGGTGGAGTGATGAGCGGTAGATTGTTGGGGTTTGAGAAAAATTCCCACGCTTTTTGGATTGAGATAGGCAATAGCTGAGTGCTTTGGATGGAATAGAGCCTCATGGCCACCAAACAGTTGCGGAATCTAAAGGAATTTTAAATCCAAACGGGTTCAACACGTTGATCCTCCTATGAACAGTGTCAGTTGATAGAGTCCGGGTCTGGAGGGTTAGGAAGTCCTATAAATCCCCAGACCACTATGAAAACCAAGCTGACTGCCAATGGGAGCTTGTGGTTATAATCATAAAAGACGCCCGCAAGAATTCCTCCCAGCGCTGAGCCGACGAAACCCGCCAAATTATAAAACCCGGTGGCAGCGCCTCGGTTCTCCGATGAAACTCTCTGAGTTAAAAAGGCGGGAAGCAGGGATTGAAAAAGAGTGTGTCCTAGGAAGAATGCAATACCGGTTGCATAGAGCATACATTTTTGAATACCGAAAACTACATAGGCTAGGAAACTCAAAGCCAAAAAAAACCATGCTGCAACTGTTGGGGTTTTGAGCTTTCCGTTCTTTTCAGCACGCCGAACATATGGAAAAACAAACAGGGCACTTGGAACTAAGATTATCAGATAGACTTTCCAAAGCTCCGACTGGTGTAGACCGGTTTGTGTCCAGCTCAGCGGGTACGTAAAGAGAAACATATTCAGACCGAATGAAATTACGAAAGTGGACAGGTAAAGCCCCCTGACCTCGACGTAGCGTATCAATTGGGCGAATCGGGGATTATTCTCCTCAGGATTTTCCATTCTGATTTCTGAGAAAAAAAATCCTGTAAGAAGCATTGCAACGATGCTTAATGCTGCGAGGATATAAAACAGGCTGCCAAAACCAAAATGAGCAGCTAAAAGCGGCCCTCCCAGAAGGCCTAGGATAAAGGCGATACCTATGGCTATGCCGGTAATCGTGAATGCCTGCGCTCTCACCTGAGGACGGGTTTGGTCTCCTAAAGCGGCCATTGCTACGGCGCTGACAGCTCCGCTTCCCTGGAGAATACGAGCCAAAATTAACTGGTTTATGTTTTCTGCCATGCCGCAGATTATGCTTCCAATCCCCAATAGGAATAACCCGATGAGGAGAATCGGTTTTCTGCCGAAGCGGTCGCTCGCCCATCCAAAGGGGATTTGAAGCAAGCTCTGCGCTAGGGCGTATGTGCCGAACGCGATTCCGGCAAGGCTCAGCGTTGCTCCGGGATAGTTTATTGCGTATGTGCTGAATATGGGCAAGATTAAAAAGATGCCCAATAGGCGCAGGGCGATAATCAGACTTGTGATGACGACAGCTTGATGTTCTTGACGGGTCAGTTGCATATGTCCGCTGCCTTATACCTGTTAATGAATTGAGGCTGTAAATCTACCACAATGAGGTTGGAATTAAAGTTTGAGTTAAACAATACGTTGTATTTCTCTTCGTTAATTATCTGATTCGAACACCAGTTTTTCTCAATGGTTCAGGGGGCATGTGATGCCTGTTTATAGCTATTGACTAAACTTCTAACAAATTGGTATAATCGAAATAATTGAGGGAGGGGAAGAGGCTGTAGACATGCCTGAACAAGGGAAGATAAGAGTCTTAATTATCGGCATAAATTACAAGAACTCTGAGTTCGACGAGCTTCTATTTGCCGAAAACGATGCCAATGCGATCAAGGAGGTTCTTCTCAGACAGGATATCAAAGTTGTCGAAGAAGGCGATATAGAGACTCTTGTTGGAAATCCAGATTCTAACGATCTCAGGTTGAGCCTTGGAAAGATTCTCAAGAAGGCCGAGAACGAAGACACGATTCTAATCTATTTTGCTGGGCATGGGAAACTCGACGACTATAACAGTCTGTGCCTTGCCACCAGAGAAACTCAAAAAAATATGATTCGAGAGACTTCGATTCCTCTGGATTATATCGTCCTAGAGATTAAAAAACGGAATTGTAAAAACTCGGTCCTCATTCTGGATAGTTGCTATAGCGGTGTGGAGGAAGAGGATGCTACAAGAGGCGTTGAAGAAGACCTTCCCGATGGATCTTTTGGTCAAATTCAAGGTCAGGGAATGGTGATAATTTCTGCCTCAAAAAAATTTCAAAAAGCAAAAGAACGTAACGACCTGGGGCATGGAGTTTTTACTCATTATTTGGTGAAAGGGCTCAGAGACGGAGAAGCGGACGATGGCAACAACCCTTATGTATCCATAGAGATGCTTTATAACTATGCCAAGTCCAAGGTTAAAGAGGAAACGGGTGGCAAACAGGAGCCCGATAAATGGCCTCCAAAAAATGGCGGAACTGAGGTTTACATAGCAAAAAGCATTAAGAATCAAGAGAAAAAAGAGATCGAAAAAACTGGACGAGAATTTAAGATCGACAAAATACACAACCTATACGACACCGGCGAGCTTTCTGGACTTATCTGTAGTAAAGCAATTCGAATTCTTGAAAAGTCTTTCTCAGATTTGAGTGATAGAGAAAAAAAATATGATAAATACATAGAAGATTTTTTGAGCGGAATTGGCGATATAGCATTTTTCATAAGATGTTGGAATCGAATGGAAAAATCGGAGCAGGCTGAGGGAGAGAGACCACAAACACAAGCTAACCAAACACCGCAAGGAATAACACTGCAAGCCTCTAATGTTAAGGAACAGAAAGAGCAGAAGGATGAGGGCAGTACTAAAGCTAGAACAGACCGCACACAGCGAGATGATAGGGGGGTTGAAGTTAACTCAAAATCTACCCAAGCTGATGTTTCAAAAAAGCAAGATAGTGAACCTATAAAGCCGCCTCCTGAGGTTTTAGGAGGAGATACAAGAGTGAGCGCTGAGCCGACACTTAAGTCGGAACCTGTCGTTAAGCCGGAAAAGGAAATTTTTGTTTCTTACGCTTGGGGCGGCGAGAGGGAAGAGATTGTAAACCAGTTAGATAAAGCCCTTCAAGAAAAAGGAATCAAAATCATTCGAGACAAGCGGGATCTGGGTTTTAAGGGGCTCATAAAAGAATTTATGGAACGAATTGGGCGGGGGAAATGTGTCATTGTTGTGATCAGCGAAAAGTATTTGAAGTCCGAGAATTGTATGTTTGAGTTAGTGCAAGTGGCAAAAAATGGTGAGTTTTATGACCGAGTGTTCCCGATTGTTTTAGCTGATGCAAAGATTTACAAATCGGTTGATAGAGCTGATTATGTGATGTACTGGCAAGAGGAAACCAAAAAATTAAATGAAAAGATAAAGAGTTTTGACTCAGTAGCTAATATACCAGGACTTCAGAAAGACATCGATCTATATACAGAAATACGAAACACTATTGATAGACTCACCGATATCCTAAGAGATATGAATACGCTTACACCTGAGATTCATGGCAAGTCCAGTTTTGAGGAGTTATTCAAAGCTATCGAGAGCAAGATGGCGGAATGAATTTATCAAAAACATTGAGCAACAATGCTAACCTATGCTTTTGCGCTTCAAGAAATAAATTGAAAAATGTTTACCGAGAGCTTGCTTGCCCAACAATTATGGAGGAGTATAAATTATGAACGAAGGACCTAACGATAAGATAAAACAATATTTAGAAGCAATAGAGAAAAATCCCGATGATGACAGGGCGTATAATGATTTGGGAAATGCTTACTACGCAGAAGGGCAATTTGAAGAAGCTATAAAACAATACCGGGAGGCTAAGAGGATTAATACAAGCGAGTCTGTCTATACTTCAAACATCGGCGATGGTTACAGAGCTTTGGGAAATTATGACGAAGCCATTAAACACTACGAAGAGGCTTTAAAAATCAACCCGAAGGATGATTGGGCTCATAACAGTCTGGGAAACGCTTATTTCTCAAAACGCGATTACGATAGGGCTATACAGTGTTATCAGAAGGCCAGAGAAATTAATCCCAACCACGTTTATTATTCCAATATCGGCGATAGTTACAGAAACAAGGGAGATTTCAAAAAAGCCGTTTTATTTTATAACCAGGCATTGGCAGTTAATTCCGAATACGACCCGGCGCACAATGCAATTGGAGTTGCTTATTATTCTCTAGGCAATTATGAGAAAGCCCTCGAGCATTACAAAGAAGCAGTGCGGATTAACTCCGGGAGTTATATATACTATTCAAACCTTGGCGACGCTTATAACGCCATAGAAAGGTGGGACGAGGCTATTGAGAGCTATGAAAAAGCCATCCAAATAAACCCCGACGACGACATATCCAACAACAATTTGGGCAATTCATATTTCGGCTTGGGATTGTTCTCCCAGGCTATTGAACAATACGAGAAGGCTATGTCCGCGAAACCTGAGCTTCCCATCTACTACTCAAACATCGGCGATGCAAATAGGAGGCTTAAAAAATGGGATAAAGCCATTGAGTATTACAAATTGGCTATTGAAAAAGCAAAGACAACTAACTCGAGTGATGAGATTTATAGGAAGAGTCTGGGATTTGCATTTAATGATAGAGGGGTCGAACACTACGGTAATAAGGAAGATGATAAGGCTATTGCGAATTATGAAGAAGCTATAAAATTCAACTCGGAAGACCCGGTAATCCTTCATAATCTCTACTTGGCATATAACGTCCGGCAAAGGTACAAAGAGGCAGAAGTGAGCCTCCGCAGAGCAGTGGAGCTAGACCCCGGCAACTCAACTTATGCTCAAGAACTTAACGAGCTTTTATCCAAGGTGCATTGAAGCAAATCTCTATTCACTCTTTTTTTCAAGAGCAGACAATCATAGGTAACGATTAGTTTTAACCCATTCTTATTATGGAACGAATTTGATCATTTCTACATCGCAAGTAACTTCCTGCGGTCTCGGAAACCCATCCTTATCATCAGCGGGACATTCGGTGTTTGTCCCTTCATTTCTGGCAGTTGAGTCAACAGTTATCCCATAATCCCCTTTACTCATATTCACGAACCCAGGGTGAACCCCACAGCACTTACCATTACCATCCCATCCGGTCACTTTCTGATAATTAGTCGTAAAGTCTTTCCTTCCAGTGTTATTCCAAGTCCAAGAGCTAGTCGATACCTTCCATACATTGTAGTCAAACCTAGTGCCGGAAGTCGAAGTTGTTTTTGAATTTATACTGTATTGGTTCAATACATATGAGAATAATCAGAGGGGTAATTGGTATTGATAATGCCACGATCTTTAAGGAACTGCAAAGGAGTCTTGTACCCTAGGGCCTGATGGGGTCTAACACAGTTA
>Ga0187893_10002872_pt1 | contig 36584 bp, 37 predicted proteins | sample MA1701074metaG_FD_139574 | JGI IMG/M metagenome (GOLD analysis project Ga0187893, IMG submission 139574) | White microbial mat communities from a basaltic lava cave in the Kipuka Kanohina Cave System on the Island of Hawaii, USA - MA170107-4 metaG ... | reverse complement strand
TGTGGATGACGGCCGAGGCCTGTTCGCTGACCCGATCCAGCAGGCGGCGATGATCGTCGGTGTAGAAGTCGGGTTGTGTCGAGTAGACGGCCAGCGTGCCGATGAAACGATCGCTGAACACCAGCGGCGCCACGAGCGCCGATTGCAGCGACGTGGTCTTCGAGAGCCCGGCGGCCTCGAACTCGGCGCTCGGCCGGGCGTTGACGAGCGGCCGCCGATTGCGCGCCACCCAGCCGGCGAGACCCTGACCCGCGCGCACGGTCATGGTGCCAATCGCATCGGCCTCCACGCCGGTGGCGAAGCGGCAGCGCAGCGAATCCGCTTCCTCGTCGTAGAGGAACAACCCGCACGCGGAGAACGGCACCAGATTCGACAGTTTGGACGAGATCAGCGCCATCGTGTCGGACACGCCGAGGCTGGTGCCCATGGTCTGCGCGATCTCATAGAGCGCGTAGATTTCACGATGCGCCAGCGCGATGTCTTCGAAGACGGTGCTGGTCTTCGTCGTTTCCGGCGAGAAGCCCACGGCGGGCCGGCCCAGCTCGTTGACGGGCTCGAGCGTGAGGCGCCGCGGCGTGGCCTGCTCGATCGTCTGCGCCGCCACTTCCATATCCGGCGCCATCTTCACGAACATCTGCACCACTTGCGGGTCCAGCGCGCGCCCGGCCTCCTGCTGCAGCAGCGCCATGGCCGCCTCGGGCGTCATCGCCTTGTGATACGGGCGATCCGACGTCAGCGCGTCGTAGTAGTCGACGACCGAAAGGATTCGCGCGCCGAGCGGAATCTCTTCGCCCTTCAGTCCCTGCGGGTACCCCTTGCCGTCCCAGCGTTCGTGGTGGCTGAGGATGAGCGGCGCCACCGGATAGGGGAACGGCACGGCGCTGATGATCTCGGCGCCGACCTGCGGATGGACGCGGATCTTCTGGAACTCTTCCTGCGTCAGCGGGCCCGGCTTCGAGAGAATGTGTTCGGGGACCGCGAGCTTGCCGATGTCGTGCAGCAGCGCGGCGGTCTTGACGCCCTGAATCTCGGTGTCGGACATGCCGAGCCCGCGCGCGATGCTGGTGGCGTAGACCTGGACGCGGCGGATGTGCGACTGCGCGGTTTGATCCTTGGCGTCGATGGCGAGCGCGAGTGCTTCGATGGTCGCGAGGTGCAGATCGGCCATCTCTTCCACGTGGCGGCGCTCATCGTCGATGCGGCCCAGATACACCTTGTAAGTGCGGTAGGTGAGGTAGAGCGGAGCGGCCGCGAGCAGCGCGAGCCACACCCCCGAGGTCATCACCGCCCAGGTGCCGATGGCGGCCGCGCCGGCGCCGACGAAATAGCTGGGCGCGCTCCAGAGGAAGTTCTGATTCCACACCGCGATGAACGGCTGCTTCGTCGCCAGCGACACCGCGATCGCGATGAGACACGTGTTGAAGATGAAATACATCGTCGCTGCGCCGACCAGTGGTCTGGCCACGCCGGGCACATCGTGCGCGAGGATTCCGGGAATACCGCCGAGCGATTCGTAAGCGAAGCCCGAGGCCTGCACCGTGATGGCCAGGCACGCCATGCTGAACAGCGTCCGGTAGTGCGGGTTCTTCGTCTTCATCCGGAACGTGCACTGGCTCCACGCGCTGGTGACGGCGACGAGCATGGTCTCGTTGGGGCCGAGCAGCAGCAGTGCGGCAAAATCGACGGCGTAGGACACCGACATGGTCGAGCCGCTTTTCGCCAGCGGCAGGCTCACCTTGAACGCGGACGTGATAGCCGAGGTCAGGAGAAGAACAACGAATAGGGGGATGTTGTTGAAATCCGATCGAGGTCCCAGCAACACCACGAGCGTGGCGCCTATAGCGATCGTGGCGGCAACATACAGCCGGGCTGCGAGCGGCAACGCGCTCATTGGCAATTTTCTAAATCGGCTCTAGGGGGCCTTACCGATAGATCCCGCAGAGGATACATGACCAAAGAGTCATATTCAATCGAAAAGTCACAGCCCTCGACACCTGCGGCGAATTGTCGCTGTAATCATTTGTTTTTAAAATACTTACAAGATTGAATGAACTTACGTCTCGGGACTTTTAGAAGGACACTAAAGGACAGTATGTCCTGATGAGGCGGCTAGCCGGACGTTCGTCCCCTTCGCCGGGAGCCGGCGGCTGGTTCGAGGCCGTATTCCTCGATCTTTCGATAGAGGGTGCCGCGGCTGATGTCGAGCACTTTCGCGGCTTCCAGCTTGTTCCACTCGGTGGCTTCGAGCACGCGGATGATGTGCGCGCGCTCGGCGTCGCGGAGGGACGGCAGCCGGGTGGAACTCTCTTCCGGGCGCGGCATGGCGTGGCCATGCAGAAACTCGATGTCGGCGGCGCGAATGGCGCGGCCCGGCGCCGACAACGCGGCGCGCGACACGGTGCTCTCGAGCTCGCGGATGTTGCCCGGCCAGTGATACGACGAGAGCAGCTCGTGCGCCTCGGGCGAGAACTGCTTGGCGTCGAGCGGCAATCCGTTCGCGGCGCAGTAACGCGCCAGGAACCGGTTCGCCAGAACCGGAATGTCGACGGCACGCTCGCGCAGCGACGGCAGGCGGATCGCGAACGCGTTGATTCGGTAGTAGAGGTCTTCGCGGAAGCGGCTCTCGCGCACGAACATGTCGAGCGGGCGATTGGTGGCGGAGATCAACCGGAAGTCGACATGGATGGACCGGTTGCCGCCGAGCCGCTCGAAGCGCCGCTCCTCGAGCACCCGCAGCAGCTTGGCCTGCGCCATCAGCGACATGTCGCCGACTTCGTCGAGGAACAGCGTGCCGCCGTTGGCGAGCTCGAGGCGGCCGGGCTTGCGATCGTGCGCGCCGGTGAACGCCCCCTTTTCATAGCCGAAGATTTCCGACTCGAACAGGCTGTCGGGCAGCGCGGCGCAGTTGACGGCCTGGAAGTTTTCGTTGCCGCGGCGCGACAGCTCGTGAATCATGCGCGCCACCACTTCCTTGCCGGCGCCGGTCGGGCCGAGGATCAGCACCGAGATGTCCGACTTGGCGGCGGTGCGAATCCACTCGAAGATGGCGAGCATCTTCTCGTCGCGGCCGATCATCTCGCGGAAGCGCTGCACCGACGGCGACGCCTCCTCGATGCCGAGATTGGCGCGCCCTTCGAGGAAGGTGTCGAGCAGCTTGGCGGCGTCGGCGTGGTCGGGCTTGACGGCGCCGTAGCGCGGCGGGTCGCCCGCGTGTTTCTTGACGACGCCAAACTGCACCAGCTCGTCGAGGCAGTTGTCGACGTCGAGCCGCATGCGGCCGAAGGTCTGCATGATGCCTTCGGTGTCGAAATTCTCTTCCGGCCGGGCGCTCAGGAACCGCAGGATCCCGGCGCGCAGGGGTGACTGCACCAGCGATTTGAAGCGCGCCTCGATATCGGGTTCCTGGCGCTGTTGTCCCGCGCTGGCCCGCCGCGCCGCAAACGTCACGTCATCCACGGGCCACCTCGAGGGGTTCGCCGGATGCGCCGGCCGGGCTTCGCCCGCCGTGCGGGCTGCGGTAATACTGCGTCTGGTACTGCTCGATCAGCTGCTTCATGCGCACCGCGTCGGCCTTGCGATGGCCGTGGCACGTCACCGGCGTCGCGCCGCCGCTGGTCTCGATGATCACGTCCGAAAACAGCAGGTTGGTATCGATGCTCACAGACGCCACATGTGCGATATGGATCGAGTGTTCTTTTCGGCCGACCAACTCCGGCGTGTAGTGGACGACCGAGGTGTCGGTGATCAGCACCTGGGTCGGAAACCACCGGTTGCCGCGCGACCAGCGGCTGGCCCGAAACACGTCGCCGTCCGCGAACGGCCGGCCCTTCCAGGCGAAAAACATCAGCAGTAAGATGCCGATTGCCGCCACGACTGCCGCCGTCGGGAACACCAGGCCGTCAGCCACGGTCCTGATGCTACCCTAAACGGGTACCGCCATGTCTGAGATCGGAGACGATCCCGCTGCCACTGCTTCGGAGCGACCGAAGAAGAAGGACAAAGTGCGCAGCGTGTGGATCTCGTTCGTCGGCGGCATCGTGGCGCAGATCATCGGGGCCATCGCGAGCGTGGTGCTGGGCATTTTCATCCTGCAGCGGTATCAGGATAGCGCCGCGCCGCCGCCGTCAGCGCCGCCGGCCGCGCCCGTGGCGCGCACCGAGCGGGCCATCGCGGTGCTGCCGCTCGACAATTTCTCGCCCAACGAGGGCGACGCCTACTTCGCCGCCGGCATGACCGAAGTGCTGATTTCCGATCTGGCGCAGATGCGGGGCTGGCGCGTCATCTCGCGCACCTCAACCGAGATGTATCGCAAGACCACCAAGTCGATCGCGCAAATCGCGGGCGAGCTCAACGTCGATCTGATCATCGAAGGCTCGGTGACCAAAGCCGGCGATCGCGTGCGCGTGGTCACCCAGCTGATCGACGCCAAGACCGACGAGCATCTCTGGGCGCGCACCTACGATCGATCGACGAAGGACGTGCTCGCGCTGCAAAGCGAGCTGGCGCGCGAAATCGCGAAATCCGTGAAGGCGGCGCTGCCGCCCGAGCACCAGCGGCGGCTGAACATTCGCGCGGGGTTCGACCCGGCGGTCTACGACCTCTATCTGCGCGGGCGGCAGGCCTGGAATCTGCGAACGCCGGAAGGGCTGTCGGCCGCGGTCAAGTTGGTCAGCGAGGCGTTGGAACGCGAGCCGGACTTCGCGCTGCTGCACGTCGGTCTCGCCGATGCCTACATTCTGGGCGGGACGGCGTCGAGCGGGCGGTTCGACGCGCGCGAGCGCGTCACCCGCGCCCGCGCCTCCGCTGAGCGGGCGCTCGCGCTGGCCGGACACATGGCCGAGTCGCACACGTCCTACGCCGCGGTGCTGTTCTTCGGCGACCGCGACGTCGCGGCCGCGGAGCGCGAGTTCAGGCGCGCCATCGAACTGAACCCGAACTACCCGCTGGCGCGCCAGTGGTTCGCCATTCTGCTCGCCGAACAGCGCCGCGACGGCGAGGCGCTCGCGCATGCCGAAACCGCGGTCCGCCCCGATCCGATGGAAGCGACCTTCCACCAGGCCCTCGGACTCGTGCACTACTACGGCGGCCGCTATGCCGCCGCCGTGGCCGCCGAGCGCCGTGCGCTCGAACTGCGGCCCCAGCTGCCGTTCGCGCGCGTGATGATGATCAAGTCGCCGGTGATGAACGGCGACCACGGCGGGGCGGTGCGGGAATGCGGCGAGGTGTTGAATCTTCCGGCCGCCGCTGTCGACCTGCAGGTCAATTGCGCCATCGCGATGCAGCGGGCGGGCGATTCGCGGGCCCGGTCGCACGTCGACCGGTTGCGATCGCAGCGGCCGCCGCCGCGGTCGGCGTTGCTGCAGTGGCACGCGGCCAGCGGCGATCTGGCTGGCGCGTTCGAGCTGCTCGCCGCGCTGCGATCGCAAGACAACGTGCCGCCGAACCTCGCGTTCGATCCGATGTTCGCGGCGCTGCGCGCCGACGCACGTTACGCAAAGCTGATACGCTAGCCACGATGCCTTACCGGTCTCCTGGGGCGCCGCGGGGCGCCAAGTCTTTCCTCAAAGGCAAACCAATCCGTTACTACCGGCCGAAGGGCAGCGCGGCGGTGCGCACGCTGATCGACGAAGGGTTCCAGGCGTTCAACGCGGCGCGGCTCGGCGAAGCGTGCCGGATTTTCTGCGACAAGATGCTGGCCCGGCAGCACGACACCACGATCGCCCTGACCATTGCCGGCGCGATGACGCCGGCAGGTCTCGGCGGCTGCGTGATCACGATGATGGAGCGCGGCCTGATCGATTTCGTGATCAGCACCGGCGCGAACCTCTACCACGATCTGCACTACGCGCTGAATTTCACGCTGCGCCGCGGCTCGCCGTTCCTCGACGATCGGGTGCTCTACCAGCAGGGCGTGATCCGGATCTACGACGTCTTGTTCCCGGCGCAGGTGCTGCTCGACACCGACAGTTTCATCCGCGACTTCCTCGTCCGCAGCGGCATGGAAGGGCCGGTGTCGTCCGCCGAGCTGCATCAGGCGCTCGGCAAACATCTGCTCAAGACCCGGCGCGGCTGCGACCGGTACTCGATGGTGGCCGCGGCGGCGAAATACGGCGTCCCGGTCTACACGTCGTCGCCGGGCGACAGCTCGATCGGCATGAACGTGGCGTATCACGAGCTGATCAACCGCAGCACGCTGCAGATCGATCCGAACAAGGACGTCAACGAGATTTGCGCGATCATCCGCGCCGCCGAGAAGAATGGCTGCGTCATCCTCGGCGGCGGCTCGCCGAAGAATTTCTATCTGCAGGGCCAGCCGACGCTGTGGGAGGTCTACGGCATCCCGAAAGGCGGCAACGACTATTTCATTCAGATCACCACCGACTCGGTGGTCTGGGGCGGCCTCTCCGGAGCGACGCCGGCGGAGGCGGTCAGCTGGGGCAAGGTCAATCCCACGGTCCTGCCCGACACCGCCGTGGCCTACTGCGATTCGACCATCGCGTTTCCGCTGTTCTGTGAGTACGCGGTCGGCGACCCGAACGGCCGCCGTAAGCGAAAGTCGCTGCTCGATCGGCGCGTCGAACTCGTCGCTGCGCTCGAACGTGAAGCGCGCAAGAGAATTACGAAGAACAAATAGCCAATCACGAACGCATGGGGACACTGTCGTCGGAGTTGGGGCCCGTGGCCGAGGCGGTCAGCGATCGCCCGCGCATCTATGCCGACGCGAACGTGCCCGCAGGCCTCGTGTCGTTCATGCGCGAGAAGCTGAAGTGGGACGTGCTGTTCGTGATGGATCAGCCCGACCTGCGCCGCGCGCGCGACCTCGAACATTTCCGCCTGGCGCGACAGCTGCGGCGCACGTTGGTCACGCTCGACCGCGACTATCTCGACGATCGCATGTTTCCGCCCGCCGAAGGCTGTGGGGTGCTGGTGATCAGCGCGCCCGACGAGCGCGGTCTGGCGGCGCTCCTGAAGCGACTCGACGCGCACTTGTTCGCCGCCGACGTGTTGCCCCTTGACGGACGCAAGCTGCACGCGCATTCTGATTGGCAGTCGGAGCATGCCTGATCTGAAACTCGGCGTCGATCTGTCTGATGGCGCGTGCCGTCTCGTGGTCGTCGATGACACCGGGCAGGTGAAGTCGCGGGCCGAGGCCGCACCGGCGGGCAATGCCGCGTCCGGCGTCCGCGACGCCGCCAAGCGTGCCATCGCCGCCGCCGGCGGTAGCGTGACGGCGATCGGCGTGGCCATGGCGTTCCCGTTCGATCAGCTCTCGCCTGACGTGGTCGCCGCGCTGCGCGACGCCAGCTCGCGCGGCACCGAGATTCATCCCATGGCCGCCGGCACCGCGTCGGCCGTCGCCGAGCAATGGTGCGGCGCCGCGCGCGGCCTCAAGCACGTGGTCAGCTTCGCGATCGCCGAACATGTCACGGCCGGAGTACTGCTCAACGGCGCGCCGTGGCTGGGCGCGCACGGTTTTGCTCCGTCGGTGGCCTGGCTGTCGATGAATCCCGTCGAGCGCGACGACTATCGCCGCTTCGGCGGTCTCGAGGCCGAGATCGCGTCCGCCGGCATCGTGCGCCGCTTCGTGTGGCGCATCAAGTCGGGCGATCAATCGGCGGTGGCCGATCGCGTGAAGGGGGACTTCTCGAAGATCGCCGCCAGCGACATTCTGCAGGGGAGCCGCGACGGCGACGGGGTCTCGATCTCCGTCGTGCGCGACACCGCGAAATACATCGGGATGGCGGTGGCGAACATGGTGACGTTGTTCGATCCGGAGACGATCGTGCTCGGCGGCGCCATCGCCGAATCGGGCGATGTCATGCTGGAAGCGGTCAACGTGGAATGCAACCGCCGGCTCCATCCGCAGCAGCAGGAAGTGTTGCACGTCGTCCTGTCGACGCTGGGCCACGACGCCGTGGCGATCGGCGCGGCGCGGGCCGCCGCGCGCGCCGGCGCATGATCGTTCTGGTCGGCGCGGCCCTCGTGCTGCCCGACCGCGTGATCCAGGCCGGGTCGCTGGTGATCGGCGACGGCCGGATTCAGTCCATCAGCGATCGCCGGATCGAAGCTCCGGCCCGATCGTCCACGATCGATCTGACCGGCCACGTCATCGCGCCCGGTTTCATCGACGTCCACGTCCACGGCGTGGCGGGCATCGACGTGATGGACGATGAACACGCCGTGGCCCGAGTGGCGGCGTTGTTGCCGAAGTACGGCGTCACCGCGTTTTGTCCAACGTCGATCGCCTCCACACCCGATCGTCTCGAGGCGCTGCTCAACGGCGTGCAACAGGCTCGTCAGCCAGGGCCGGCCGCCCGCGTATTGCCGGCCCATCTCGAGAGCAACTTCATCAATCCCGATTGGGCCGGCGCGCAACCCGTCGGCTGCCTGCGCACCTGTCGCGGGCCGGGCGCGCCGGGCGAGTTCACGGGTGACGACATTCTCCGCGTCATCGCGAAGCGACGGGCGAGCGTCGGCATTGTCACGCTGGCGCCGGAGCTTCCGGGCGGGATCGATCTCGTTCGCGAGCTGGTCAACCACGGCCATCGCGTGTCGATCGGGCATACCGGCGCGACCTACGACGACGCCAGGGCGGCGATCGATGCCGGAGCGCGGCATGCCACGCACTTGTTCAATCGCATGACGACGAGCACCTCGCGGGCGCCCGGCGTGGTCGGGGCGGTCCTCGAGTCCGATCGGGTCGCCGCCGAGATCATTTGCGACGGCGTGCACGTGCATCCGGCGCTGGTGTCGGCCGCCATTCGCCTCAAGACCGCGAAGAAGATGATGGCGATCACGGATGGCACGGCGGGAGTCGGGCTGCCGATCGGCGCGCGCACCCGCCTCGGCGATCGAACGATCGTGGTCACCGATCGATGCGCGCTGCTCGACGACGGTACGATGGCGGGCAGCGTCCTCAGCATGGATCGCGCCTTTCGAACGCTGGTGACCGAATTCGAGCTGCCGCTGAGCGACGCCGCGCGGATGTGCGCCACCACGCCGGCGCACGAGCTGGGACTCACCGGACAGGGCGAGATTGCCGAGGGAAACCTTGCCGACCTCGTGGTGCTGACTCCCGATCTGAGAGTCCGCGAGACGTATCTCGGTGGGCTGCCGTTCCAGGGTTCCAGGGTTCCAGGGTTCCAGGGTTGAGGCGTGGAACCTTGGAACTCGAGGATCGTCTAAGTCCGAAGATCCACGAGGTGTCTATGCGGCTGCCTGCATTGTTGTTGATCGGGACGTTCGCCGTTGCCGGGTGCGAGGTCAACCTGAATACCGAAGGGCTGTCGGCGCGCGAGACCAAGACCTTCAAAGTGGCCGGCCAGCCCGAGGTGATCCTCGACACGTTCGACGGCTCGATCGAGCTGCACTCGTGGGACCGCGCCGAAGTGGAAGTGGAAATCGAAAAACGCGCGATGGAGCAGGCGCTGCTCGACGAGATCACGGTTGAAGCGAAGCAGAATGGCGACACGATCACGGTGAAGGTGACCGGACCGAGGCGAACGGAGTTCCGCGGCGTCACCGTTGGCGTCCATATCTCGCCGACCGCGCGCCTGCGCGTGGCGGTGCCGCGCAACAGCAACATTCAGGCGAACAGCTCAGACGGATCGATTCGCGCCGAAGCCATCGAAGGCAAGCTGGTGCTGACCACCGCCGACGGCAGCATCACCGGCTCGCGGCTCGGTGGCAACATCCAGATTCGATCCGGCGACGGATCGATCCGGCTCGACAACGTCACCGGGGCGCTCGACCTGGAAACCACCGACGGCAGCATCGGTCTCGACGCCAAAGCCTCGGTGTTGAAGGCCCGGACCGGCGACGGGTCGATCCGCGCGCAGATTGAACCCGACAGCGCGATGACCGACAACTGGGATCTGACCACCTCGGACGGCACGGTGACGCTGGTGCTGCCCGTCGCCTTCCATGCCGAACTCGACGCCGAGACCAGTGACGGTGTCGTACGCGCGTCGCATCCCCTCCTCGACAGCGAGGCGACGACCGAGCGCCGCGAAGGCGAGGGCCGGGATGAACGGCGCGAGCGCCGTCGCGTGCTGCGATCGAAGCTGGGTGACGGCGGCAAGCTGCTGCGCATCCGCACCGGAGACGGGTCGATCCGGATCGAACGCTAGGACCGCGGCTGCCTGTTCGTCTTCGCCGTCAATTCCTTCCCTGCGAGTTCCAGCTGTTCGACCGCCGCCCGAATGGCGGTCTTCCGCGTTGCGTGCGTTCGCCACGCCGCGTAGACGTGCCGCCGCAACGCCGGCTCGGTGGGCACGACGCTGACACCCGCGGGCACCGGGCCCCGGCCGAGTCGCGGCAGGATGCAGGCGCCCAACCCCGCGGCGACGAGTGCGAGCTGGGTCGCGTACTCTCCTGCCGTGTGCGTGATGCGCGGCTCGTGACCGTTCTTGCGCAGCGTGTGGATCAGAAAGTCGTGGCAGATTGACCCGCCCGGCCACGCGATCCATTCCTCACCGGCGAGCTGACTGAGCTTGACGCTCTTGGCTCCGGCGTAGCGGTGCCCCGGCGGCAGCGCGATGTCGGCGATGTCGTCGAACACTGGCGCCTTGGTCAGCCCCTCGGGCAGGGCGAGCGGCGCGTTCTCCCAGTCGTTGATCAGGATCAAATCGACGTCGCGGCGCACCAGCTTCGGAATCGATTCGTGCGGCTCTTGTTCGTGGAACGTCAGCGCGAGCTGCGGGTACTTCTTGCGCAGCGCGGCGATCGCCTGCGGCGCCAGGCCGCGCGCCGCGGTGGCGAATGCGGCGATCGTGATCCGGCCGGCGACGCCGGCATCCCTGGTCTCGAGCTCGGCCTCGGCTTCCTCGAGCAGCGACAGCACGCGGTGCGTCCGCGACACCAGCGCCATCGCGGCATCGGTCAAGCGCACGCCCCGGCCGTGGCGCTCCAGCAGCGTCTGCCCGGTCTCGGCTTCGAGCTTGGCGAGCTGCTGCGACACGGCGGACGTGGTGACGTTGAGCGTCTCGGCAGCGGCGATGATCGAGCCGCGAGCGGAGACGGCATGCAACGCACGCAGGCGGTCGAGGTTCAACATGCAAGTTATTCTAAACTAAATACTGCAGAATTATTCACTTGTTCTAAACCATTGCCGGCGCCATGCTGGTGTGATGAGGGGCGCGGTTGCGGATTGGGCGGTGTTAGTGGTGCCGGGCGTCATTTGGGGCGCCTCGTTCTTGTTTATTGCCGAGGGTCTCGAAGCCGTCGCGCCGAATGGCGTCACCTTCACGCGCATCGCGATCGGCTTCCTGACGCTGTCCCTGTTCCCGTCGGCCCGCCAGCCGGTGGCGCGGGCCGATTGGGCAGGAACGGCGGCGATCGGTGTGTTGTGGCTGGCGTTCCCGCTGAGCATGTTTCCGTTTGCCGAGCAGCACGTGTCGTCGGCGCTGACGGGAATGCTCAATGGCGCGACGCCGCTGTTCGTGGCGGCCGTGGCGAGCCTGATTGCCGGGCGGCTTCCGGAACGCGGGATCGTACTAGGGCTGATCGTCGGGTTTGCCGGCGCCGTGATTATGGCGCTGCCGGCGATGGGCGGAGCGAACAGCGCGTTTGGCGTGGGGTTGATCGTCGCGGCACTGGTCTCGTACGGAATCGCACTGAACATTGCGCGACCGCTGCAACAACGCAACGGCGCGATCCCCGTCGTGTGGCGCGCGCTGGGTGTGGCGCTGATTCTCACGGCGCCTCTCGGACTGCGCGACGTGATCGACGGCGCATGGACGCTGCGGCCCGCCCTCGCGCTGCTGTGTCTTGGCGCCGGCGGCACGGCGATCGCCACGATTCTCGCAGCCACCGCGGCCGGCCGGATGGGCGCCACCACCGCTTCGGCGACCGCTTTCCTGATTCCGGTGGTGGCGTTGTTCCTCGGTGTCGTCGTTCGTCACGAACGGGTGACCGGCGTCTCGCTGATCGGCGCGGCCGTGTGTCTGCTTGGGGCCGCCATCATCCGCAACCCGTCGGCGTTTGTGCCCGAGTTTCTAGCGGGGCGAGCGGTTCGCGTACGCGGTTAGATCAGAAACGCCAGCGGCTTCGAACGCGTCGCGGCGCTCGCGGCACTTGCTGCAGAGGCCGCAGTGTTGCGGGCCAGCCGCCGGATTCATGCACGACAGCGTCAGCTCCAGCGGCACGTTCAGCTCCACGCCGCGGCGGATGACGTCTTCCTTGTGCCAGTCGAGGAACGGCGTCGCGATGGTGACCGAGTGGTCGAGCCCGAGCGAGAGGCTCTCCGACATCGACGAAAAAAATTCACGGCGCGCATCCGGGAACGGATTGCCCGCCAGCGGCCCCAGCGCGATGCGTTGAGCGCGGTGTTGACTCGCGACGATGCCGGCTTTCGTCAGGAGCACGAGATTGCGCCCGGTCAGAAAGACGTCCTCATCGGGAGTGTCGTAGGCCGGCGGTGTGCCGGTGATGGCCCAATGCGTTGGCGCGTAGATGTCGCGCATGGTGAACTCGACGCGCACGAGCTCATCGACCTTGCCAGCGAACGCCGGCGCCCTCAGCAGCCGCTCGACCATCGCCTGTTCAGCGCTTTCCCACGCCAACCCGACGCTCACGTAGACCGGCAGCACGCGCGAGGTCTGCGCTTCGTGCGCCGCAAGCACCGCGCTGTCAAGGCCGCCCGAAAGCAACACTAATGTGGGCATGACTGCCGACTGCCGACTGCCGACTGAGACTCTTAACTGCCGACTGTAGACTGCTGACTGTGATTGTAGTCTTCGACCTCGATGGCACGCTGGTCGATTCAGCGCGGGACCTGGCCGAGTCGATCGGCGAGCTGCTGCAGAGTTATGGCTCGACGCCGCTGCCGTTCTCGGAAGTGGTGGAGATGGTCGGCGAAGGGGCCCCGGTGCTCGTGCGCCGCGCGCTGGCGCGCGTCGGCCTGACCGCGGTGCCCGATGATGCGCTCGCGCGCTTCATGCAGATTTACGATCGGCGTCTCACCGATCACACCGTGGCCTACCCCGGCATTCATGAAAGCCTGTCGAGGGCGCTGGGCCGCGGCCCGCTCGCGGTGTTGACGAACAAACCGCTCGGTCCGTCGATCGGCATCCTCGAACAGCTCGGATTGCGCGGCTTTTTTTCGCGGGTGACTGGCGGCGACAGCGAGTACGGCCGTAAGCCGGATCCAAGCGGGCTGCGCGCACTGCAGGCGCTGGCGCCCCGCGATCAAATGTTGATCGTCGGCGACTCGCCGACCGACTACAAAGTGGCGCTGAATGCCGGGTGTCCGTTCGTGTTTGCGCGATTCGGGTTTGGCGCCAGCAAGTTTGGCGACACGCCGCCGGACACGCCCTTCGCGATCGACCATGCGCGCGAGCTCGAGTCCGTGCTCGCCAGGATTTCAGCTGGTCACGAGTAATTTCGACGCCGCCCGCGTGCCGATGGTCGTACGCTGATCGTGGCTGCCCTTGAGACGCACGCTGTCCGACACTTCGTCGCGTTCCTCCACCTCGATCGTTTGTCCAGGTTTCAGATTGTGGCTTTCGATGAAGCGCAGAAACGCGGCGTCCTGGTCGGTGACGCGCGCGACGGTGACCGGGGTATTGAGCGGACAGGTGAGCAGCGTTTCGAGCGAGCGCTGCGCGAGCTGACCGTCGGCGCTCGGAATCGGGTCGCCGTGTGGATCGAACTCGGGACGGCCGAGCATCGCATCAATGCGCTCGATCAATCGATCCGACACCACGTGTTCCATCTGCTCCGCGTCGTCGTGAACCTCGTCCCAGTTCATCCCCATCACCTGAACGAGGAACAATTCGATCAGACGATGGCGCCTCAAGACACGGGCGGCGAGTTTCTCGCCGGCGCTCGTGAGACGCACCCCGTTGTACGGCTCATAGACCACGAGGCCGGCTTCGGCCAGCGCCTTCACCATCGTGGTGGCGGTCCCTGGCGCGATGCCGAGGGCCGCCGCCAGCTGACCCATGGGCACCAGTTTCTGGCCTCCGACCAAATGGGTTTCGCCGACGAAGATCGCCTTGAGATAGTTTTCAACGGTGCTCGACGGAAGCATTGCGTTTTCAGCATGTTACCAGACCGTTTGCAGAGTCAACGTTGACATTTTGTGCGGCAAATCTTATGATTTTGATTGTTCAAAATTCTCTGGGACTCTGCAGATACACCAATGGTCTGGCTTCTCGTCCTGATCGCTGTTGCCCTCGCCGTTGTGATGCCCCGCTACGGGCTTGCCGCGGCCATGCGCAGTCATCGTGCCGCGATCGCGCGGGAGCGCACCGAAAACGCGCTCAAACATTTGCTGCGACAAGCCACGGACGGGCACTCGGCTTCGTTCCAATCGCTCAAAGGGGAGCTCGGTCTGAGCGATCGCGTCCTGCTCACGCTGACGGAGCGTCTCGAAGACGAGGGACTCATTCACGCGGACGGTACGCACCTGCGCTTGACGACTGAAGGTGAACGGGTGGCGCTGCACGTGTTGCGCGCGCACCGGCTGTGGGAGGTGTACCTCGCTGAGGAGCTCGGGATGCCTCTCGATCGGGTGCACGTGGAAGCGGAGCGGCACGAGCATCGACTGAGCCCGCAGCAGGTGGATCGCCTCTCGGCGGCGATGGGACATCCCAACGTCGATCCGCACGGCGATCCGATTCCCGGTTCAGATGGTGTGGCGCCGCAGCCGCAGGGCACCGCGTTGAGTTCCTGGCCGCTTTCCACTCCAGCGCGCATCGTCCACCTGGAGGATGAACCGCCGCTGGCCTATGCCCAGCTCACGGCAGAAGGCTTGAAGCTCGGACAGGTGGTTCGCGTCATTGAGCGCACCCCGTCGCGCATCGTGTTGAGCGACGGAGTGAACGAACACCGGCTGGCGCCCATGCTCGCGGCCAACGTCCACGTGGCAGCGGCGTCGAAAGAAGCTCCCGTCCCGCTCGAAGGGGTGATTCCGCTCAGCGCGCTGCCGTCCGGCGCGTCCGCCGATATCGTTGCCCTCGATCCGTCGTTCCGCGGCTTCGCGCGCCGGCGTCTGCTCGATCTGGGCTTCACGCCGGGTGTCAGGATTCGCAGCGAGCTGCAGCCGTTCACCGGCGATCCGCGCGCCTATCGTCTGCGCGGGACGACCATTGCGTTGCGCCGCGAGCAATCCGATCGGGTGCTCGTGAAAACGCCGGCCGCCGAGGCTGGCCACTGATGGCGACCACTCCGCACGCCTGCGAAACCTGTCCGGTTCACGCCGAGATGGCGCAGCTTGGCGCCGCGGTCGGCGGGTTCGACCGCGTGGTGGCGTTGGCCGGCAATCCCAACACCGGCAAGTCGACCCTGTTCAACGCGCTGACCGGGCTCCGCCAGCACACCGGCAACTGGCCGGGGAAAACGGTGACACGCGCCGAAGGCGGATTCCAGTTTGCCGGGCTGCGCTACAAGCTCGTCGATCTGCCAGGCACATATTCGCTGCTGTCGGCCTCTGACGATGAAGAGGTGGCGCGCAACTTCCTGTTGTTCGGACGGCCCGATTGCACCGTGGTGGTCGTGGACGCGAGCGCGCTCGAGCGCAATCTGTATCTGGTCTTGCAGGTGCTCGAGATTACCGATCGCGTGGTGGTGGCGGTGAATCTCATCGACGAAGCGAAGCGGCGCGGCATTGAAGTGGACACACGCTCGCTGGCGCGCGATCTTGGCGTGCCCGCCGTGCCGATCGTCGCGCGGACCAGCGAAAACGTGATGGCGCTGCTCCAGGAAGTGGCCAACGTCGCGTCAGGTGAAACAGTGACGAGTCCGCTGCGATCGAAGGGCACTCCGGAATTCGAGCGCGCGGTGATGAAGCTGGTGCCGATGATTGAAGCCGCTGCGCCGGGAGTACCCAATGCGCGCTGGATCGCGATTCGTCTGCTCGACGGCGATGCGTCGGTCGAAGAAGCGCTGAGCACCGGCAAGCTCGCGGAATTGGTCGCGCGCCAGCAGGCGCCGGACGCGCGGTTCAGCCGCAAGATTGCGTTGCAGGGGGCACAGTGACGGCCGCAGAAGGCGAAGCATGAGCACCGACGTCATCAGCCCCGCCGACATCATTCGCGAAGCAGGCGCGCTGCGCCGTTCGCTCGAGACCGGCTTTCGCGAGCAGGTCGTGACCTCGCTGTACGGCGAAGTGGAGCGGGTGTCGCGCCGCGCCGTTCGCGACCATGGCTCGCTGCCGCTCGAGCTCGACCAGAAAATCGATCGCATTGTCACGTCGCGTTGGCTCGGCCTGCCGTTGATGCTGCTGATCCTCGCGGTCATCTTCTGGCTGACCATCATCGGCGCCAACGTGCCGTCGGCGATGATCGCCACGGCGCTGTTTGCGGTTGAAGACTGGGCCGCCGCGCTGTTCACCAGCTGGGGATCGCCGGCCTGGCTCACGGGCTTCGTGTGGCACGGCGTGTTTCGAGGGTTGGCATGGGTGGTAAGCGTGATGCTGCCGCCGATGGCGATCTTCTTTCCGCTGTTCACCATCCTCGAGGATCTGGGCTATCTGCCGCGGGTGGCTTTCAACCTCGATTACCTGTTCAAACAGGCGGGCGCGCACGGCAAACAGGCGCTCTCGATGGCGATGGGGTTCGGCTGCAACGCGGCGGGCATCATTGCCACCCGTGTGATCGATTCGCCGCGCGAGCGGCTGGTCGCGATCCTGACTAACAACTTCGTTCCCTGCAACGGCCGCTTCCCGACGCTGATCATGCTCGCCACCGTGTTCGTGGCCGCGGCGTTCCCGCCCGCGGTGGCGTCTTTCGTGGCCGCCGGTTCGGTGGTGACGATCGTACTGATCGGTGTGCTGTTTACGCTCGTGGTGTCGTGGGCGCTCTCGCGCACGATTCTCCGGGGCGAAGCCTCAGCATTCACGCTCGAGCTGCCGCCGTACCGGCGCCCGGGCATGATGCGCATCCTCTACACCTCGCTGATCGATCGCACGCTGTTCGTGTTGTGGCGGGCCGTGCTCACCGCGGCGCCTGCCGGTGCGGTGATCTGGTTGCTGGCGAACATCTCGATCGACGGCGTGAGCCTGGCGACGAGAATCTCGGACGCGCTCGATCCGATTGGCTGGGCGATTGGCCTGGACGGGGTCATCCTGCTGGCTTACATCATCGCCATCCCGGCGAACGAGATCGTGGTGCCGACGATGTTGATGGTCTATATGGCGACGGGCATGATGACGGAGCTCGAGTCGATGAACGACCTTCGCCGGCTGCTGGTCGATCAACACGGCTGGACGATGCTGACCGCCGTCAACCTGATGTTGTTCTCGCTGCTGCACAATCCATGCGCCACCACGATCATCACCATCTATAAAGAAACGCTCAGCGTGAAGTGGGCGACGATCGGCGCGCTGCTGCCGCTGACGATCGCCTTCATCGTCACCTTCGCCACCGCGACGCTCGCCAGACTGTTATTCTGATCGACGAACCCTTGGGTTCGCCGATCGCCATGTCCCTCGATGACGCCTTCTCGTCGCCGCAATCAAAACGGCAGTACGTACGCCGGCTGTTTGCGACGATCGCGGATCGGTATGACTTCATCACCCGTGTGCTGTCGTACGGCCAGGACGCGCGCTGGAAGGCCAGGCTCGTGGCGATGGCCGACGTGATTGCCGGCCAACGCGCGCTCGATCTCGCGTGCGGCACGGGCGACATCACGTTCGCCATCGCTGATCGAGGGGCTCGGGCAACAGGGCTCGATATCACGCATCGAATGCTGCAGCTGGGCCGCCTTCGCGCCTCCGGCGCGTCATCGAGCGCCGACTCCGCCAAGGCTTCGTCGAGCCAGGCGGTGCACTTTGTTGGCGGAGACATGACGAGTCTGCCGTTTCGGTCCGCGTCGTTCGATCTCGTGACCACGGGGTATGGATTGCGGAACGTTCCCAATCTCGAGGTGGCGATCGACGAGATTGCCCGCGTGCTGAAACCGCGGGGCCGGCTCCTCTCGCTGGATTTCAACCGTCCGGAATCCGCGCTCGTCCGCACCGCGTATCTCGGGTATTTGACCGTTGTTGGCTCGATCCTCGGTTGGATACTGCACGGCGATCCCGATACCTATCGCTACATTCCGGCCTCGATTCGCCGCTATCCAGGCGCGCGTGGGGTTGCTGGTACAATGGAAACGCACGGTTTCTCGAACGTTCGAATCGTCCCTCTGCTATTCGGCCTGATGACCTTGCATCTGGCCGAGCGCTCCTCCTAACGATTCCGTCCGCATAGACCGATGAACGGTGTGAAGCATCAGGGCACGTGTGTCGTTTTGTGCAGATATGATGCGCGAAAATTGTTGAGCCGTTGAGATGGCCCTAGCCGATTCCCTCCTAGCCGCGATTGTGCGCGCCGATGGCGACGCCATAGTGATGCACGTCGGCGAACGGCCGTACGTCGTCGTCGGCACCAACACGCTGCCGATTTCCACTCACGAGCTGAATCTCGACACGACGTTGAGCATGCTGGCGCAGCTGTTGCCGGCTGAGGCGCTGGCGGCGCTCGAAGACGTGGGCGCGGTCGAACACCGGCTGCCGGATCTCGACGCCGACCGTTTCAACTGCGTGGCCGCGCGAGGCGGCGACGACATCTGGATCGAGATTCGCCGCCGTCGCAACAAGTCCGAAGCCGCGATTGCCGCCGCCGACGCTCAGCGCGCGGCGGAGGAAGAAGCGCAGCGCGCGGCCGAACTCGCCCGAATCGCCGCGGAAGAGGAAGCGCGGCGCAGGGCCGAGGAAGAAGCTCAGCGCGCGGCCGAACTGGCTCGCATCGCCGCCGAAGAGGAAGCGCGCCGCCAGGCCGAGGAAGAAGCGCGTCGCGCGGCGGAAGAAGAGGCACGACGGGTCGCCGAAGTCGCGCGGCTTGCGGCCGAAGAAGAAGCGCGGCGCCAGGCGGAAGAAGCCGCTCGACGCGCCGCGGAAGAGGAAGCGCGCCGCCAGGCCGAGGAAGAAGCTCGACGCGTTGCGGAGGAAGAGGCTCGGCGCGCGGCGGAAGAGGCCGCTCGACGTGCGGCGGAAGAGGAAGCTCGACGTCTTGCCGAAGAAGAAGCGCGACGCCAGGCGGAAGAAGAGGCTCGACGGGTCGCGGACGAAGAGGCTCGGCGCGCGGCGGAAGAAGCCGCCCGGCGCGCGGCGGAAGAAGCCGCCCGGCGTGCGGCGGAAGAAGAAGCTCGACGTCTCGCCGAGGAGGAAGCCCGGCGCCAGGCGGAAGAAGAGGCTCGACGGGTCGCGGAGGAAGAGGCGCGCCGCGTGGCGGAAGAAGCCGCCCGGCGCGCGGCGGAAGAAGCCGCCCGACGTGCGGCGGAAGAAGAAGCTCGACGCGCCGCAGAAGAAGAAGCCCGCCGCAAGGCCGAGGAAGAAGCCCGACGGGTCGCGGAAGAAGAGGCGCGCCGCGTGGCAGAGGAAGCTGCCCGACGTGCGGCGGAAGAAGAGGCCAGGCGCGTCGCCGAAGAAGAAGCGCGACGTGCGGCGGAAGAAGAAGCACGACGCGCTGCGGAGGAAGAAGCGCGCCGCAGGGCGGAAGAAGAAGCTTACCGGCTTGCTGAAGAGGCGGCCCGAAGCGAGGCCGAGGAGGCTTTGCGCCGCGCGGCTGAGGAAGTCGCCCGACGTGCGGCGGAAGAAGAAGCGCAGCGCGTGGCCGAAGTTGCACGGCTGGTGGCCGAAGAAGAGGCGCGCCGCAAGGCAGCAGAGGAAGCGCGCCGGGTTGCGGAGGAAGCGGCTCGACACGCGGCCGAGGAAGCGGCGCGCCAGGCGGAGGAAGCCGCCCACCGTGCGGCCGAAGAAGCCCGGCGCGCCGCCGAGGAGGAAGAGGCCCGGCGCACCGCTGAAGCAGAGCCGCAGATTGCGGCGGAGGCTGACGCGCCCGAGCCACAGCCTCCGGAGTCCGAGGGCGCGACCGAATCGGCGCAACCACCGGCCCAGACCCTCGAGCAGATTGTCGTTCCGCTGACCCGGACGGTGCGCATCGAAGTGCCGCCGCGCACTCCCGCGTCGCGGACCAGCGATGTCGAGCGCCTGCTGCGAATTGCCGCGGCCCGCGGCGCCTCGGCATTGTTCATCACCTCCGAGTCGCGGCCCTACATCCGCGTTGATGGCGACATCCGGCAAATCGAGAGCGAGCCGGTGTTGTTGCCCTCGGACGTTGAAGCCGCGATTGTCGAAATCGCGCCCGAGAAGGTGGGGAAGGGCGAAGTCGCCGAATGGCTCCGCGAATATCCGGAGCTCGGCCGCATCCGCTGCACGACGTTCAAAGATCATCGCGGCCCCGGCCTGCTGCTGCGGATGATCGCCACGCGCGCGGCCACGGCCGAACACCTCGGCCTGTCGCGCGAAGTGCAGGCGTTGGCCACCGAACCGCAGGGCCTGGTGCTCGTCGCCGGCCCGCGTGCGAGCGGCAAGTCGACGCTGATGTCGGCGCTCGTCGATCTCGTCAACCGGCAGCGCGCCGAGTTCGTGATCACACTGGAACGCCAGATCCGCCTGGTGCACGACAACAAGTCGGCGCTGGTCAGCCAGCGCGAGATCCGCGGCGGTGCCGACGAGGCGCTGGCGGCGGCGCGCTCGGCATTGCGTGAGGGCCCGGATGTGCTGGTCGTCGACGACCTGATCTCGCCGCACATGGTGCCGCTCATCCTGAACGCCGCGTCCGAAGGCTTGCTCGTCTTCGTCTCGATGGCGGCGCCGTCGACCACCGACGCGGTGCAGCGATTCATCGAACTGGCGTCGCCGGAAATGCGTCCGGCGGTGCAAAACGCGATGGCAGAGTCCTTCCGCGGCGCGGTGGCGCAGGTGCTGTTGAAGAAGACCGGCGGCGGCCTGGTCGCCGCGCGCGAAGTGCTGCTGGCCACAGCCCCCGTGGCGCGGGTTATCGCCGAAGGCCAGCTGCCGCAGCTGCCGCATGTGCTCGAGAGCGGCCGCAAGCACGGCATGGCGTCGTTTGCCGAAACGCTGATCGACTACGTGCGGGCCGGCTCGGTCGACGTGCGCGAAGCATTCCGCAAGGCGCCGGACCGCGAGCGGTTGCTCGCGGGCCTCAAGCGCGAGAAGATCGACACCAGCCTCGTCGAACGGCTGGCGTAATCGCCTTTCGGCTCGATCCGCGATCTAAAATTCGTGCATGGCAGACGTCGGCATCATTCGCAAGCGCATCCGCGCTGAAATCGACCGGGCACGCCGCGATGAGGCGGAGCGCCGCAGCCGCGTCGCCGAGGCGACCCGGGCCTACGAGGACTTTCTCCAGAACGTCGCCATTCCGGCGTTTCGCATGTGCGCGAACGTGCTGAAGGTGGAAGGATTGCCCTTCGAAGTGATGACACCGGCCGGAGGCGTGCGGCTGCAGTCGGAACGGCACCGCGCCGACGCGATCGAAATCGAGCTGGATACGACCGCGGATCCGCCCCAACCGCTGGTCACCATCACGCGCGCACGCGGCAGCCGCACCGTGCAGCGCGACCGCAGCATCAAGGGCAGCAATGCGATCGCGCAGCTGACCGATGACGATGTGGTCGAGATGCTGCTCGAGGAATTGCGGCCGTGGCTAAGGTGAGGCCGCGAATCATACGACGCGTTTCGATCGTAGTGCGGTGATCGCGGCGGCGTCGTAGCCGATCTCACCCAACACGGCGTCGGTGTGCTGCCCCAGGACTGGTGGCGGCATGCGCAGGCTCGCGGCAGTGTTCGAAAGTTTGATCGGCGCGCCAATGACACGCGTGGCACCGATGGTCGGGTGCATCAAGGTTTCAACCATATTGCGGGCGGCCAGCTGCGGGTCGTTCAGCATCTGGCCGATGTCCCGCACTTCGCCGTTCGGCACTCCCGCCGCGTTCAGGATCGCAATCCATTCCGCGCACGTCCTGGTCCGGAAGACGCGATCGATCGGCGGCCGCATCTCGTCGTAGTTCTTCATTCGGTCCTTGTTGGAGGTAAACCGCTGATCGGCGGCCAGCTCCGGCAAACCGATCGCCGGACAGAATCGCTGCCAGATCGGATCGTTGCCGACGGCGATCACGATCTCGCCGTCTCTGGTGGTGAAGGTCTCGTAGGGCGCGATGGTGGCGTGGCGGTTACCCTGGCGCTTCGGCGTCTGGCCGGTCGCGAAAAAGTTGCCGGCCTGGTAGGTCAAGAGCGCCGCCGTGGTGTCGAGCATGCCGATGTCCACGCGCTGCCCGTGGCCCGATCGTTCGCGTGCCAGCAGCGCCGCCGTGATGCCCTGCGCGCAATACAGTCCCGCCACCATGTCGGTGATCGCCACGCCGAGGCGATAGCCGGGGCGATCGTCCTCGCCGGTGACGCTCATCAATCCGCCTTCAGCCTGCATCACGGCGTCGTAGCCCGCCTCGTCGCGGCGCGGGCCGGTTTGCCCGTAGCCCGAGATCGACGCATAGATCAGCCGCGGGAACTTCTGCTGCAGCGCTTCCCAGCCCAGGCCCGCGCGGTCGAGCGTGCCAGGGCGGAAATTCTCGACCATCACGTCGGCGCGGCCGAGCAGGCGCTCGAGCACTTCGCGCCCGGCGTCGGGCTTGAAGTCCACCGTCACGCTTTCCTTGTTGCGATTGATGCTGAGGAAGTAGGCGCTCTCGTCGCCGATGAACGGCGGTCCCCAATGGCGCGTGTCGTCGCCCTTGCCCGGATGTTCGACCTTGATGATGCGGGCGCCGAGGTCACCGAGCACCATGGTGCAGTACGGGCCCGACAGCACGCGTGTGAGATCGAGGACGGTAAAACCGTTGAGCGGTCCGGTCATTTTCACGAAGCGGGCGCGACGGCGGCCACCGTCGACAGCAGCTCGCGCACTCGATCGAGTCCGGCGCGGTTGTACTCGGGCGATTCGCCGAATCCGACGCGGAGATACCCGTCCATGCCGAAATGATCGCCGGGTACTACCAGCACGCTCTTCTCCTCGCGCAGCCGGTTGACGAGGACGGTGGAATTGATCTGGTGGTCGTAGCGCACGTAGACAATGGCGCCGGCTTCGGGCCTGATCCAGTGGAAGCCGCCGGCACCGCGCAACCATTCCTCGATAAGCGGCAGGTTGCGGCGCAGGATGCCGCGCGTGCGCTCAAACAACCGTTCGCGGCGCTCCGGTTGCAGCGCGACGCGCGCCAGGCGGTCGCTCAACGCCCCGGGCGCGATCGTGACGTAGTCGTGGTACGACCACAGCGAGGCCACCAGCGACGGTGGACCGACAACCCAGCCGATGCGCAGTCCGGGCAGACCATACGCCTTCGACAGTCCGCTGGTGACGATCACCCGCTCCGAGCGGCCCCACATCGTGTCGGTCAAGCGGCCGTCGAGCTCGGCGCCGCGATAGACCTCGTCCGACAGAATCCAGGCGCCGTGTGTGTCGGCCGCGCGCGCCACGGCGTCGAGGTCGGCGGCGGTGAGCCGGGCGCCGGTGGGATTGTTCGGGTTGCAGATCACGATCATCTTGGTCCGCGGCGTGACCAGTGTGTTGAGCGCGTCGAGATCGACCCGCCAGCGTCCGGCCTGCCGGTCCTCGACGAGCGGCCACGGGCGAATCGCGCCGCCGAACGCCCGCGACAGACCCCAGGTCTGCATGTAGTTGGGCACCAGCATCACCACTTCGTCGCCGGCTTCAATCAGATTGAAGATGGTGATGAAGTTGGCTTCCGATCCGCCGTTGGTGACCTCGAGGTGTTCGACGGTCGCGCCTGAGTACATCGAGGCGATGGCGCGCCGCAGATCGATGGTGCCGTTGGACTGTGTATAGACGAGCGGCTGATCGAGCAGCCCGTCCAGCCCGGCCGCGTCCTCGATGAGCTCGCGCGCCGAGAGCGGGCGGACGCCACTTTCCGACAGGTTGAACTCCACCAGGTTTTCGTAGGTGGACTGCATGCGCTCCATCTCGAATCGTTCGAGCTTCATGGCGGCAGATTATATTAGCGAGTAGATGAGGGACGAGGCCTTACCGCGCTTTGCGCGCGTCCCGGCCGGCGAGTTTACGATGGGCTCCGAGGATGGCGCGGAAGACGAACGGCCATGCCACCCGGTGCATGTCGATGCGTTCTACGCCTCGATACACCCCGTCACCGTCGAACAGTACGCGGAGTTCTTGCGGGAGACGCATCACACGCCGCCCGGGATCCGCGACCTGCCCGCTCTGGTGACTCCCGCGCACGAGGTGTCTTTTCGCGAGCTGGCGGCGCCCTACCTGTGGCGCACCGGCGAACCGCCGCGCGATCGGCTGCGTCACCCGGTGACGCTGGTGACGCATGGCGACGCGACGGCGTATAGCCGGTGGCTCAGTGGACGCGTCGGGCGTCTCGTCCGCCTGCCGACCGAAGCGGAATGGGAGCGTGCGGCGCGGGGCCCGCTCGATCGCAATCGGTATCCGTGGGGCAACGAGGTGGATGCGGCGCGGGCGAATTTCCTTCCCGACCCGGCGTTGAAGCGACATCGCGGGACGCGACCGGTGGCCTGCTATCCGCCGAACGGCTGGCAACTCTACGACATGGCGGGGAATGTGTGGCAGTGGGTGGCGGATTGGTATCGCGCCGCCGAGTACCACAGCGACGAACGCTGCAACCCCCGCGGTCCCGTGCACGGCTCGATGCGCATCGTCCGTGGCGGCTCATGGGTGACGCACGATGTCGATCAGCTGCGGTGCGCCTATCGCCACAAGGTTCCGCCCGACACTTACTCGTACAGCATCGGCTTTCGTGTGGTGTACTCGGATGATGGAACTGAATAGGTGCCTCGTGCCTCGTGCCTGGTGCCTCGTGCTGGGTATCCCGTGCCTCGTGCCTGGTGCCTCGTGCCTCGTGCTTGGTGTCACGATTCTGAGTGCGCCTGCGCAAGCGCAGACGGCCGATCCGGCTTCGATCGTTGTGTCTGGTGAAGGCGTCGTGAAGGTCGCGCCTGATCAGGCCTGGGTCCGCATCGGCACCGAGAGCCGATCGAAAGTTTCGAGAGAAGCGCAACAGCGAAACGCCGAGGTGATGAGCGCGGTGCAGCAGAAGCTGGCCGCGCTCGGGATTCCGAAAGACGCGATCAAGACCGTAGGCGTCGACCTGCAACCCGAGTTCGATTATCGGGACGGCCGGCAGACGCTTCGCGGCTACGTCGCGCGCAACACCATCGAAGTGCGGATCGATGAATTCGCCAAGATCGGAGACGTCCTCGACGCGGCGGTCTCCTCAGGGGCCACCAACGTGCACGACCTGCGCTTCGATGTGAAGAGTCGCGACCGCGTGGAGCAGGACGCACTCAAAGCGGCGGTGGGAAGCGCGATCACGAAAGCGAACACGGTGGCCGCGGCGGCGAAGCGGGCCGTCGACCGCATTCTGCGGATCGAAGAGTCATTCCTCGGTGGTGGCGGACCGCAGCCGATGGAGAGCGTAAGGTTCATGAAGGCGGACGCCGCGGCCACCCCGGTGGCGGCCGGCGAGATCGAGATTCGCGCCCTGGTCAGGTTAACGGTCGCTATCAAGTGAGGCCCACAGGTACCACGCCGCGACTGATCGATAGGGTTTCCAGACCTCGCCCATCTGACGCAGCCGCCTGGCGTCGGGCCGTTTCCGTAGTCGATAGACGCGATGCACCGCGTTCATCAGTCCGAGGTCGTCGGCGGGCAGTACGTCTTGCCGCCCGAGCTTGAACATCAGGAACACCTCAGCGGTCCAGCGGCCGATGCCTTTCACCGCCACCAACTGCCGCATCACCTCCTCGTCTGGGTGCTCGGTAAGCCCGTCGAGATCGAGGCGTCCGTCGATGACGTGCCCGGCGAGATCCTTGATGAACGACACTTTGGGACGGCTGAAGCCCGCGGCGCGTATCTGATCGTCGGACAGCTGCATCACACGCTCAGGGGTTGGCCTGCTGTCGGGCGGGCACAGCGCGCAGAAGCGTCGGAAGATCGTTTCGGCGGCCTTGATCGACAGCTGCTGCGACGCGATCGATCGGCACAACGCCTCGAACGGATGCTCAGGTGCAACGGCGTGCAGGCGGCAGGGGCCGATACGTTTGATGACATCCCGCAGTTTTGGATCGGACTTCATCAGGTGGCGGCGAGCGGCGCGATAGTCGGGCGGCATCAGCCGCAGAAAGATACACCAGGGCCGCAGCAGGCGCAGAAGGGGTAAAGTAGTTTTCTTCCGGGCGCATGGCGATTCCGACCTTCAGCACCAGCGTGACGCCGTCGATTGTCGACCTGGTCGGCAACACGCCGCTGATCCGCCTGCGCAAGATCGAGCGCGACTTGCCGGGCGTGGAGCTCTACGCGAAGGCGGAGTGGAAGAACCCCGGCGGATCGGTGAAGGATCGTCCGGCGCTCCGCATGATCCAGGAAGGGCTCGCGTCGGGCGAGCTGACGCCGGGCAAGAGGATTCTCGACGCCACATCCGGAAACACCGGCATCGCCTACGCGATGATGGGCGCCGCGATCGGCTACACGGTGACGCTGTGCGTGCCGGAGAATGTCACGCCCGAACGCAAGCGCATCCTGCGCGCGTATGGCGCCGACCTGGTGTTCACGAATCCGCTCGAAGGATCGGACGGCGCCATTCGTACCGCGCAGCGGATGAACGCGGAGAATCCGGGGAAGTACTTCTACGCCGATCAGTACAACAATCCGTTCAACACGCAGTCGCACTACGACACCACGGGCCCCGAGATCATCCAGCAGACCAGTGGACGTCTGACCCATTTCGTGGCGGGGCTCGGCACCAGCGGCACGTTCATTGGCGCCGGCCGCCGGCTGCGCGAATACAACAAGGCCATCGCGCTGGTGTCGGTGCAACCAGATTCGCCGTTGCATGGTCTCGAGGGGCTCAAGCACATGGAGTCGGCGATCGTGCCGGGCATCTACGACCCGGCGCTGGCCGATGAAGATGTCCGCGCCGGGACGGAAGAAGCGTACGAGATGACGCGACGGCTGGCGCAGGAGGAAGGCCTGCTCGTCGGCATCTCGAGCGGCGCCAACCTCGCCGGCGCGCTCAAGGTCGCACGCCGAGACGCCGTGATGGTGGTGGTGTTCTGCGACGGCGGCGAGCGCTATCTGTCGGAGCGGTTCTGGGAGAACCCACCCGAAGGCGCGCTCATCGGCGGCACCAACTGATGGCGCTGGCCATGCAGCCGCAGGCGAACGCAGCGATTCGCGCTCACGGCCGCAACGCCTTTCCACACGAATGCTGCGGGGCGCTGCTGGGCCGCGACGGCACCGTGGTCGAGGCCTTCGCGCTGCCGAACACGACGGAAGAGGGGCCGCGCCGGCGCTTTCTGGTGCGGCCCGCCGACTATCGGGCCGCGGAAAAGCGGGCGGGCGACAGCGGTCTCGTGCTGCTCGGGTTCTATCATTCGCATCCCGATCATCCGGCCAGACCGTCGCAATACGATCTCGATCACGCCTGGCCGTCGTTCTCCTATGTGATCGTCTCGGTGATGGCGGGGGAAGACCAGGCCATGACATCATGGCGGCTGAAAGACGATCGCGGGGCGTTTGAAGAAGAAGTGATCACGGACAACAAATAACAAATTACGAACAACTAATGGCCACCAAGATTCTGATTCCTACTCCGCTGCGTCCCTTCACCGACAAGAAAGACTCGGTTGAGGTTGACGGCGCAAACATTGCCGAACTTCTGCAGAATCTGATGACGAAGTACGGCGGGCTCAGGCAACATCTCTGCGGCGCCGACGGCAGACTCCGCAGTTTCGTCAACATCTATGTCAATGACGATGACATTCGGTATCTGCAGAAGGATCAAACACCGTTGAAAGCGGGGGACACCGTGAGCATTATTCCGTCGGTTGCGGGCGGCGCTCCGTCGGTGACTGAGACCTTGCCCGAGCTTTCGGGAGAAGAGATCAAGCGCTACAGCCGCCACCTGATCATGCCGGAAGTCGGCGTCGAGGGTCAGCGGCAATTGAAGGCCGCGAAGGTGTTGTGCATCGGCGCCGGCGGTCTCGGTTCGCCCGCCGCGATGTATCTCGCCGCCGCCGGCATCGGCACCATCGGCATCGTCGACTTCGATGTGGTGGACTTCAGCAATTTGCAGCGGCAGATTATCCACGGCACGCCGGATGTGGGCCGTCCGAAGCTGCAGTCGGCGAAAGATCGGCTGGGCGCGTTGAATCCGAATGTGCACATCGAGACTTACGAAGAGGCGTTGAGCTCGGCCAACGCGCTGCGGTTGTTTGCGCCCTACGATGTGATCCTTGACGGCACCGACAACTTCCCGACGCGCTACCTCGTGAACGACGCCTGCGTGCTCAGCGGAAAACCCAATGCGTACGGGAGCATCTTCCGGTTTGAAGGGCAGGCGTCGGTGTTTGCGACCAAGGAAGGGCCGTGCTATCGCTGCCTCTATCCCGAGCCGCCCCCGCCGGGATTGGTTCCGAGCTGCGCCGAGGGCGGAGTGTTCGGCGTGCTGCCCGGCATCATCGGCGTGATTCAGGCGACCGAGACGATCAAGTTGATCCTTGGCGCCGGCGAGCCGTTGATTGGCCGCTTCCTGATCTACGACGCGTTGCGGATGCGCTTCCGGGAGCTGAAGCTGCGCAAGGACGCCGACTGCCCGGTGTGCGGCACGCATCCGACGGTAACGAAGCTCATCGACTACGAGCAGTTCTGCGGCGTTGCGCCGCATCAGATCGAGGCGGCCAAACCGGTGGCGACGTCGGCTGACGCATTGACTGCGCGCGAGCTCAAGTCGGAGTTCGACCGTGGAGACGCGCTGCAGATCATCGACGTGCGCGAGCCGCAGGAGTATCAAATCAATCGGATTCCCGGTTCGGTGCTGATTCCGCTGGGTGATCTGCCCAAGCGCTACGTCGAGCTCGATCCGAACGCCAACATCGTGACGCAGTGCAAGTCGGGCATGCGCAGCGCCAAAGCCCAGGATTTCCTTCGCTCAAAAGGGTTTACGCGGGTGCGGAACTTGACCGGCGGGATCCTCGGCTGGATTGACCAGGTAGACCCGTCGCAGCCCAAATACTGAGACGTTGTCTCAAGATTGAACGGCGACTTGCCCGGTCCTAGATCGCGGCCTAAACTAGGACTGTGCTGGTCGTATTTCCCTGGGCCCGAATATGTTGAGACTTTCCAAGAAATCCGATTACGCCCTGATCTCGATGAAGCACCTCGCGACCCGGACCGACGCGTCATCGTCGAGCGCCAGGGAGATTTCCGAGGCCTACGACATCCCGCTGGAGCTGCTGGCGAAAGTGCTGCAGCGCCTGGTCCGCGCCAAGCTGCTGGTGTCGGTGCAGGGCACGCGCGGCGGATATCGCCTGGCGCGGCACGCGTCATCCATTTCAGTGGCGGATGTGATCCAGGCCGTGGACGGGCCGGTGACGGTCACGGCCTGCTCGACCGACGACCACAACTGCGATCAGTACTCGAAGTGCAGCGTGCGCGACCCGCTGTGGAAGATCAAGAACCGCATCCTCGACGCGCTCAACACGGTGAGCGTGCAGGAGATGGCCCAGGACTCGGAAACGCCGCCGGCGCCGCAGACCCACACCGTGTCGCGGATGGTGTTCGTGCCGCCGATCGGCGAATGAGACGGAGCACCGAATGATTTATCTCGATCACCACGCCACGACCCCGGTTGATGCGCGTGTGCTCGAGGCGATGCTGCCGTATTTCGCCGACAAGTTCGGCAACGCGGCCAGCAAGCACCATCGCTTTGGCTGGGACGCGAACGACGCGGTGGAGCGGGCGCGCAAGCAGGTGGCCGCGCTCATTGGCGCCGGCGGCAGGGACATGGTTTTCACCAGCGGCGCCACCGAGGCGAACAACCTGGCGATCAAGGGCGCCGCCAGGGCGCGGCAAGGCGAGCGCGATCATCTGGTGGCCGTGACCACGGAGCACAAATCGGTGCTCGATCCGATGGCGCGGCTCGCGCGCGAGGGATGGCGCTTCACCGTGCTGCCGGTTGCGGCAGGCGGGTTGACTGATCTGGCTGCGCTGGCGAACGCGGTGACGGAGCGCACCGCGCTGGTGAGCGTGATGGCGGCGAACAACGAAATTGGCGTGCTGCAGCCGATCGGGGAAGCGGCCGCCATTGCGCATGCGAAAGGCGCGTGGTTCCACACCGACGCTGTGCAGGCGGCGGGACGAGTGCCGTTCGATGTCGAGGCACTGGATGTGGACTTTGCGTCGCTGACGGCCCACAAGATCTACGGGCCGAAAGGCGTGGGCGCACTGTATGTCCGGCGGAAGCGCGCGGCGATTGCCGCCGAAATCGACGGCGGCGGCCACGAGCGTGGGTTGCGATCGGGCACGCTGAACGTGCCGGGCATCGTCGGGTTCGGCCGTGCCGCGGAGATTGCGCGGGCCGAGATGACGGCCGAGTCGGCACGCGTCGGAGCGCTGCGCGATCGGCTCTTGCAGGGCCTGCGCGCGAGCGTCGGCGGCATGACGGTGAACGGCACGCTCGACGCGCGATTGCCGGGCAATTTGAACGTCAGCTTCGGCGACATCGACGGCGAGGCGCTGCTGCTGGGCCTCGACGATGTGGCGGTGTCGTCTGGAGCGGCGTGCACTCAAGCCGAACCATCGCATGTGCTGATGGCGCTCGGATTGACGAAGGACCAGGCGCTCGCGTCGTTGCGGTTCGGCGTCGGCCGCTCGACGACCATCGGCGACATCGAGTATGCCGTGACGAAAACCGCGGCGGTCGTCGAGCAGCTTCGCGCCTCGTGCTGGGTTGAGAGTTCACGATGATTGAGATTACCGAGAGCGCGGCCCGCGTCATTACGCGGCAGCTCGAGAAAGAGCAGAAGTCCGGGGGCGGTCTCCGAATCGCCGTGAAGGCCGGCGGCTGCTCGGGTTTCAGCTACACGTTTGCGTGGGACGCGTCGGCGCGCGAAACGGATCTGGTGTTTGAGGGCACGGACGGCGCGAGGGTATTCGTCGATCCACGCAGCCTGAAGCTGCTCGACGGCACGGTGCTCGATTTCGATGAGCACAACCTGCTGGCAACGAGTTTTACGTTGAAGAACCCGCACGCGAAATCGACGTGCGGCTGCGGAGAGAGTTTTTCAGCATGAGCACGACCACTGAACAAATCAAAGAACTCGCGAATACCGAGTACAAATACGGCTTCGTCACCGAGGTCGAGCAGGACATCGCGCCGAAGGGCCTCAACGAGGACATCGTCCGCCTGATCTCCTCGAAGAAGGAGGAGCCGGCGTGGCTGCTCGAGTGGCGCCTCAAGGCGTTTCGCGCCTGGTTGAAGATGGAAGAGCCGAAGTGGCCCAACGTCAAGTACGGCCCCATCGACTACCAGGGCATCAGCTACTACGCGGCTCCGAAGGAAAAGAAGAAGCTGGCCAGCCTTGACGAGGTCGATCCGGAGATCCGCGCCACCTTCGACAAGCTCGGCATCCCGATTGAGGAGCAGAAACTGCTCTCGAACGTGGCGGTCGACGCGGTGTTCGACTCGGTGTCGGTGGCGACGACGTTCCGCAGCAAACTCGCGGAGCTCGGCATCATCTTCTGCTCGTTCTCCGAGGCGGTGAAGAATCATCCCGAACTCGTGAAGCAGTACATCGGCTCGGTGGTGCCGCATACGGACAACTATTTCGCGGCATTGAATTCGGCGGTGTTCAGCGACGGCAGCTTCGTCTACGTGCCGAAGGGCGTGCGCTGCCCGATGGAGCTCTCGACGTATTTCCGCATCAACGCCAAGGAGACAGGGCAGTTCGAGCGGACGCTCATCGTCTGCGACGAAGGCGCGTATGTGAGCTACCTCGAAGGCTGCACCGCGCCGATGCGCGACGAGCATCAGCTGCATGCCGCGGTGGTGGAACTGGTGGCGCACACCGACGCGACCATCAAGTACTCGACGGTTCAGAACTGGTATCCCGGCGACAAGAACGGCAAAGGCGGCATCTATAACTTCGTGACCAAACGCGGCATCTGCAAGGGCGACCGCTCGAAGATCACCTGGACCCAGGTGGAAACGGGGTCGGCGATCACCTGGAAGTATCCGAGCTGCATCCTGCAGGGCCACGACTCGGTGGGCGAGTTCTACTCGGTGGCGGTGACCAATAACTTCCAGCAGGCCGACACCGGCACCAAGATGATCCACCTCGGCAAGAACACGCGCAGCACGATCGTGTCGAAGGGCATTTCCGCGGGCCGCGGCCAGAACACCTATCGCGGCGCGGTCAAGATCGGCAAGAACGCCGGCAACGCGCGCAACTATTCGCAGTGCGATTCACTGCTGATTGGCGATCGCTGCGGCGCGCACACCTTCCCCTATCTCGAAATCAAGAACACCACCGCCAAGGTGGAGCACGAGGCCTCGACGTCGAAGATCGGCGAAGACCAGATCTTCTACTGCGAGTCGCGCGGCATCGCGAAGGAAGACGCCATCAACATGATCGTCAGCGGCTTCTGCAAGGAAGTGTTCCGCGAGCTGCCGATGGAGTTTGCTGTCGAAGCCCAGAAGCTGCTGGGCATTTCATTGGAAGGGTCGGTCGGTTAAATCATGCTCGAAGTCAGGAATTTGAAGGTTCGCGTCGACGACAAGGAGATTCTCCGCGGCGTCGATCTCGTGGTGAAGGCGGGCGAGGTGCACGCCATGATGGGTCCGAACGGCTCCGGCAAGAGCACGCTGGCGCGCGCGCTGGCGGGGCACCCGGGGTACGAGGTCACCGACGGCACGGCGATCTACCAGGGCCACGATCTACTGGACATGGATCCGGACGAGCGCGCCCGCGAGGGCGTGTTCATGGCGTTTCAGTACCCGGTGGAGATCCCCGGCGTCAACAACGCGTACTTCCTGAAGGCGGCACTCAACGCCCGGCGCAAGCACCAGGGCCTTGATGAGCTCGATGCCATGGACTTCATGAAGGTGGTCAAAGAGAAGTTGAAAGTCCTGCATATCGACGATTCGATGCTGCAGCGATCGGTCAACGAAGGGTTCTCGGGCGGCGAGAAGAAGCGCAACGAAATTTTCCACATGGCGGTGCTGGAGCCGACGCTGGCGGTGCTCGACGAAACCGATTCGGGCCTCGACATCGATGCGCTGCGGGTGGTCGCCGACGGCGTGAATGCGATGCGCAGCCCCGAACGGTCGTTCGTCGTCGTCACGCACTACCAGCGGCTGCTCAATTACATCGTTCCTGACTACGTGCACGTGCTGAGCGACGGCCGCATCGTTCGATCCGGAGGCCGTGAGCTGGCGCTCGAGCTCGAGGAGAAGGGCTACGGCTGGGTCGAGCCCGCTGCCGCTGGAGCGAGGAAGTAATGGAGGCAGTGGTCCAAGCGGTACCGGCCTGGCTCAAGGAACGGCGTGAGCGCGGCGCCAGCCGGTTCGCCGCCGTCGGGTTCCCGACGGTCAGGCAGGAAGACTGGCGTTTCACCAGCGTGTCGCCGATCGCCGAGTCGGCTTTTCCACTGGCGCGCGGCCTGTTCACGCGGGCCCGCGCCCTCGTCGAGGCGGTCAGCGTGCCGGGTTCGGTCAGGCTCGTGGTCTGCAACGGCGAGTTCTTGCCGGAGCTCTCGGAGCTCAGCACGCTCCCGAAGGGGCTGAAGATCGCAGGGCTGCGCGACGGCGCGCGTGACAACGCCGATGGCCTCGAACAACGTCTGGCGAAGACCTTCGACATCGATGCGCATCCGTTTGCGGCGCTGAACACATCGCAGCTGGATGACGGGGTCGCGGTGTTCATCGCCAGGGGGGCGGTGATTGAGACGCCGATTCATATCGTGACGATCACCGGCAGTGACGCCGGTGCCGTGACGTCGCATCCGCGTGTGCTGGTGGTGGCGGGTGAGCACAGTCAGGCGCGGATCGCGCAGACATTCGTCGGCGAGCCGGGCGCCAGGTACTTCACCAACTCGGTGGCGGAGGTCGTGGTTGGCGACAGCGCGGTCATCGACTTCTACACCGATCAACGCGAGTCGGAGAACGCCTTTCACGTCGCCAATCTCCAGGCGACGGTCGCGGCGAAGGGCGTGTTTTCGTCGCACGCGTTTCTGACCGGGGCCAGGATCATGCGCCACGACATCGGCATCGCGCTGAACGGCGAGGGTGCCGACTGCACGATGAACGGCGTCTACCTCGCCGATGGCGACCGCCTGATGGATACGCACACGGCGCTCGATCATGCGATGCCGCACTGCACCAGCCACGAGCTCTACAAGGGCATCCTCGGCGGCAAGGCGCGGGCGGTCTTCAACGGCCGCATCATCGTCCGTCTCGACGCGCAGAAGACGGACGCCAAACAGACCAATCGCGCACTGCTGCTGTCGGACGAGGCGACGATCAATTCGAACCCGCAGCTCGAGATCTTCGCCGACGATGTGAAGTGCACGCATGGGGCGGCGGTGGGGCAGCTCGACGAAGAGGCGATGTTCTACCTGATGGCGCGGGGTCTGACTCGCGTCGAGGCCCGCGACATGATGCTGCACGCCTTTGCGGGCGAGGTGCTCGACGGGTTGACGATCCCGGCACTGCGCGAACAGATTGAGTCGAACTTTTTCGCGTTGCTGGCGCGTGACGTGCAGCTCAAGTCATGACGATCAGCGCTGTAGTCCCACGGTTCGAGGTCGCGAGGATTCGCGCCGACTTTCCGATTCTGTCGGAGGTGGTGCACGGCAAGCCGCTGGTGTATCTCGATAGCGCCAACACCAGCCAGAAGCCGCTGGCGGTGATCAAGGCGACGGACGATTATTACCGCCACGCCAACGGCAACATTCATCGGGCGACGCATCTGCTGAGCGAGCGCGCGACGGCGCTGTACGAAGGCGCCCGTGCCAAGGCGGCGGCTTTCATCAATGCCGGCGATCCGCACACGATTGTGCTGACCAAGGGCACCACTGACGGCATCAATTTGGTGGCGCAGAGCTTCGCCCGGTCGACGCTCAGGGCCGGCGACGAGATCGTGTTGTCGTGGCTCGAGCATCACTCGAATATCGTGCCCTGGCAGCTGGTGGCGGAGCAGACCGGCGCGTCGATCAAAGTCGTGCCGATCAACGATCTCGGCGAGGTCGATCAGGACGCCTTCGACCGGATGCTGTCGTCGCGCACGAAGATCGTCGCCGTCGGCCATGTCTCGAACGCGCTCGGCACCATCAATCCCGTCAAGTCGATGATCGCCAAGGCGCACGCGGTGGGCGCAGTGGCACTGATTGACGGCGCGCAGGCGGCACCCCACCTGGTGATCGACGTGCAGGATCTCGACTGCGACTTCTACGTGCTGTCGAGCCACAAGATGTTCGGGCCGACGGGGGTGGGCGTGCTGTACGGCCGCGCGCGCCTGCTGGCGGCGATGCCGCCCTACCAGGGCGGCGGCGACATGATCGAGTCGGTCACTTTCGAGAAGACGAAATACAACCAGGTGCCGTACAAGTTCGAGGCCGGCACCCCGAACATCGCCGGGGTGGCGGCATTCGGCGCGGCCATCGACTACCTGTCATCGATCGACCGCGCGGCGGCGCTGGCGCACGAAGATGAAGTGCTCGCCTATGCGACGGCGCAGGTCAGCGCCATGCGAGGCGTGCGCATCATTGGTGAAGCGCGCGCGAAGACCGGGGTGCTGTCGTTCGTGCTGGACGGCGCCCATCCCCACGACGCGGGCACCATCCTCGATCAACAGGGCATCGCGGTGCGCACCGGACAGCACTGCGCACAGCCGGTGATGGATCGCTTCAGCATCCCGGCGACGATTCGCGCGTCGCTGGCGATTTACAACTCGCGCGAAGACATCGACGCGCTGGTGCGCGGGCTGCAAAGAGTCCGCGAGGTGTTTTCGTGAGCGAGCTCAGCGACCTGTACCAGGAAGTGATCCTGGATCACAATCGGCGGCCGCATAACTTCCGGGTGATCGACGCGCCCACCGCGAAGCAGGAAGGCTATAACCCGCTGTGCGGCGATCGGCTGACGCTGTATCTCAGCGTCGACCACGACACCATCAGGGATGTCTCGTTCCAGGGCTCCGGCTGCGCCATTTCCAAGGCGTCGGCGTCGTTGATGACCGATGCCTTGAAGGGCAAGACCGTGGCGGAGGCGCGCGAGCTGTTCGATCGCTTCCACGCGATGATTACCTCGAATCCTGAAACGCCGGCGGCGGATCTGGGCAAATTGTCGGTGCTGGCGGGCGTGCGCGAGTTTCCCACGCGCGTCAAGTGCGCCAGCCTGGCGTGGCACACCATGAAGGCGGCCGTCGCTCATGAGAGCGATGCGCCGGTATCGACGGAATGACGACGCCTTACTTGCCGACGATGTCGGGTGGCGGACTGCCGGAAGACAGTCCCGCGAATGAGCTGAGCCAGTCGGTTGCGGACATCACACCCGATCCAGGAAAGATGGACGAGATTGCGCCGAAGGTGATCGAGGCGATGAAGACCGTCTACGATCCCGAGATCCCCGTGAACATCTTCGAGATGGGACTCATCTACGACGTGCTCGTCGACGCCGACGGCAAGGTCGGGGTCAAGATGACGCTGACGGCGCCGGCGTGCCCGGCCGCGCAGTCGCTGCCGGTGGAAGTACGCGATAAGGCCCGCAGCGTGGAAGGTGTCAGCGACGCGAAGGTCGAGGTCGTGTGGGATCCGCCGTGGACGAAAGATCGCATGTCGGACGCCGCGAAACTACAGCTGGGGATGTTGTAGGCGAACGGGGCCAAACGGGCCGACAGGCCGACAGGC
>Ga0187893_10002871_pt1 | contig 36587 bp, 33 predicted proteins | sample MA1701074metaG_FD_139574 | JGI IMG/M metagenome (GOLD analysis project Ga0187893, IMG submission 139574) | White microbial mat communities from a basaltic lava cave in the Kipuka Kanohina Cave System on the Island of Hawaii, USA - MA170107-4 metaG ... | reverse complement strand
GGGTTCGTTCGACGTGTGCCTGCACCTGGTCTCGCCGGCGAGCGCGGGTCTGTTCCATCGCGCCATCAGCCAGAGCAACGGATGCACGGAGCATCAGGCCAGCCCCGCCGATGCGGCGCCTGCGGTCGAGCAGTTGGTCGCCGCGGCCGGCTGCGACGGAAGCGACGACGTGCTCGGATGCCTCCGCCAGGTGCCGGCACTGACCCTGCTGAACGCAAACCCCCTGGGGAATGGCTGGGCAGGCGCCAACCTGGTGATCGACGGTGGGTTCCTGCCCGATCAACCTCGCGCGTTGTTTGCGGCGGGCACGTTCAACAAGGTTCCCTACCTGCTCGGGTCGAACAACGACGAGGGCAACGGGCAGTTCGACTACCTCGACGGCGTCTTGACGGCGGCCGGCGGCGACTACGAGAGCGCATTGCGCAGTCTGTTTGGTGAACGGGCCGAACAGATTGCCGCCCTCTACCCGCCCGAGAACTTTCCGCCAACCGACCTCGCGTCGTCGGAGGTGTTGGCGCTGGCTCGTGTCGTCGGCGACCACGAAAACGTCTGCCCGGTCTACGACACCGCCCGTCGGGCGGCTGCCGGCGGCGCCGACGTGTATCTCTACAACTTCGCCCGACCCGATGCGGATCCGCCGTTCGCGGTTCTGGGAGCCGACCACACCGCCGAAATCGGCTACGTGTTCGGTTCAGTCGAGCTGGTGACGGAGGCGGACCGCGACGTCGCCCGCGCCATGCAGGGGTACTGGACGCGTCTCGCAAGCAGCGGGAATCCAAACGGCGAGGGTGCGGTCGTGTGGCCGCGCTACACGGATGCCTCGGATGAGCGCATCAACTTCGATGTGCCGATCTCCGTGCCCTCGGGCTTTCGCCGCACCGAATGCGAGCTCTGGTGGGACCTGTACGACGAGGAGTTCGAGTAGTCCTGCGCCCAGCGTTTGCTGCTCCAGCCGGGATCTGGTCTATCGACCCCGTGTGCGCGACCGGGCGTTGGCCGCCGGAGCTCTGCTCCGCGGCTCGATGAGCGGAGCGGCGGCACCACGGAGGGATCACGAACGATGTCTGACCAGGTCCGAGCGGGAGACGAGGCGGTGCGATCGCTGCGCGCCCTGATTGGCACGCCGATCGGGACGCCGGCGGTGGCGCCAGATCCGGTGAACCAGCCGATGATCCGCCATTGGGTGGTGGCGATGGAGGATCACAACCCGGTCTACACCCATTCGGAGCGCGCGGCCGCGTCGCGATTCGGCGGGATCGTCGCGCCTCCGATGATGCTGCAGACCTGGACGATGCCGACCCCGAAGATCACCGGCATCGCCGAACGCGGCGGTGCGCCGGTGGAGCAGACGACGAATCCGCTGGCGGGGCTCGACCAGGCGGGGTTCATCGCCACGCTGGCGACGAACTCGGAGTTCGAGATCATCCGCTATCTGCGGCTCGGCGAGGTCATCACCTCGACGATGGAGATCGAATCGGTGTCCGACGAAAAGCAGACGCGCATCGGGCGCGGGCACTTCGTCACCTGGGTGACGACCTATCGCGACGAGCAGGGCGAGGTGGTCGGCCGGCAGATGTTTCGCATCCTCAAGTTCGCGCCCGACCTGGCGGCGCTGTCGCTGTCATGAGCGATCGGCTGGCGCCCACCACCACGCCCGACACGAAGTTCTTCTGGGACGGGCTGAAGGCGGAGAAGCTGCTGGTGCAGCGCTGCGCAGGCTGCGGAACCCTGCGCCATCCGCCGCGGCCGATGTGCCCCCGCTGCCAGTCGCTGTCGTGGGAGGCGATCGAGTCGTCCGGGCGGGGCGTGGTGTACAGCTTCGTGCTGCCGCGGCACCCGCCGTGGCCGTGGTTCGAGGGCACCTACATCGTCGCCTTGATCGAGCTCGAGGAGGGGACGCGCATCGTCTCGAACCTGCGCGACGTCGACCCCGACGCGGTGACCATCGGCATGCCGGTGCAGGCGTTCATCGAGCACTTCGACAACGGGGTTTCGCTGCCCCAGTTCCGCCCCCGATGAGAGGACCGAGCGCGCGACGATGAAGACACTCGATTGGAATGAGATCCGGGTCGGCGACGCCGTCACCCCGATGCGCATCGACGTCACCGCCACGGTGGTCGTCGCGGGCGCGATCGCGACGCGCGACTTCATGCCGGTGCACCACGACCGGAGCTACGCCAACTCGCAGGGGTCGCCGGAGATCTTCATGAACATCATCACCGACAACGGCTACTGCAGCCGGTTCCTCACCGACTGGGCCGGACCGGAGGCGATGGTGCGGCGCATCGCGATTCGCCTCGGTCTGCCCGCCTATGCGGGGTCGACGCTGGAGTTCACCGGCTCGGTGACCGGCACATCGCGGGTCGACGGGGAAGGGCTCGTCGAGATCGAGTTCCGCGCCACCAACGACGAGGGCGATCACCTGTCGGGGACGGCCGTGCTCGGCCTTCCGCTGGGCAGGAGCGCACCGTGAGCCGCTCGCTCGGCAATCGCGCCGCGATCGCCGGCATCGGCCAGACGGAGTTCTCGAAAGCGTCGGGGCGCAGCGAGCTCCAGCTTGCCTGCGAGTCGATCAAAGCGGCACTCGACGACGCCGGGCTCTCGCCCGCCGAGGTGGACGGCCTCACCACGTTCACGATGGACTCGAACGAGGAAGCCGAGGTCGCGCGCAACCTCGGCATCGAGCAGCTCTCGGTATTCGCCCGCGTTCCCTATGGCGGCGGTGCGGCGTGCGCCGTCGTGATGCACGCCGCGATGGCCGTGGCGACCGGCGTCGCCGACGTCGTGGTGTGCTATCGCGCCTTCAACGAGCGTTCCGGCATGCGCTACGGCGGCTCCGCGATGGGCTCCGGCGTGCTGCCGCCCTGGCTCGACTGGTACGGTCCGTACGGGCTGCTGACGCCGGCGTCCTGGGTCGCCCTGCACGCCCGGCGCTACATGCACGAGTACGGCGTCACCAATCTGGACTTCGGCCGCATCTCGGTGGTCGATCGCCGGCACGCCGCGACCAACCCGCACGCGTGGTTCTATCAGCGGCCGATCACGCTCGACGATCATCAGGCCTCGCGCTGGATCGTCGAGCCGGTGCTGCGCCTGCTCGACTGCTGCCAGGAGAGCGATGGGGGCGTCGCGCTGGTCGTGACGACGCCCGAGCGCGCCCGCGATCTGCGCCAGCGCCCGGCGTTGATCGCGGCGGCGGCGCAAGGCGCGGCCGCCGACGGCGAGTTGATGACCAGCTACTACCGCGACGAGATCAGCGGCCTGCCGGAGATGGGCGTGGTCGCCAGGAAACTGTGGTCGGAGTCGGGCCTCACGCCCGCCGACATCCAGACGGCGTTTCTCTATGATCACTTCACGCCGTTCGTGCTCGTGCAGCTCGAGGAGCTCGGCTTCTGCCGGCGCGGTGAAGCGAAGGATTTCGCGACCGTCGAGAACCTCTCGCTCGGCGGCCGGCTGCCGATCAACACCAACGGCGGTCTGCTCGGCGAGGCCTACATTCACGGGATGAACGGCATCACCGAGGCGGTGCGCCAGATCCGCGGCACGTCTTGCAATCAGGTCGACGGCGTCGAGCACGCGCTGGTCACCGCCGGCACCGGCGTCCCGACCAGCGGCCTCATCCTGGCGCGAGGATCCGGCTAGAACGCGAAGCGCTATGGGTCGCGCGATCGACCATGAGCCCTGGATCCACGTCCCCGATGGACCGCCACCGCCAGACGGTTGGCCCATTCTCTTGTTTCTCCATGGGCTGCGAGAAGGGAGATGGAGCGCACCGAGAAACGGCGACGCCGTCGAGCAAGACCGACGCGGCGTACTGAAGCACGGAGCACCGCCGGCATTGTTTGCAGCCCGCAACCGCCGCGTTCCCTCGCTGTGGCAGCGGTTCATGCTCGTCTCGCCGCAAGCACCGAACACGGCGGCGACGGCTCGGACGTGGCGCTGGACCGATCCCCACATCGTCGCGTACGTGAACGGTGTTCTCCGCCAGCTCGGCGATCGAGCGCACCGCGCACCGCGCGTCTACGGGGCCGGATTCAGTCGGGGAGGCAAGGGAATCGTCGAGCTCGATGGACAGCTCGAGCCCCCCTTTCATGCGTTCGCGAAGATCGTGACGGCGGATGCGGAGGATCTCTCTTCATTGGTCCGCGCGCCGCACCCTCGCAAACCGATCTGGATGCATGTCGGAGGTCGAACGTTCCCGAACATCGAGGCAACGCATTCAGTCTGTGAACGGGACCCGGCTGTGGTCAAGTTCCCGCTGCGAGGGACGTCAGGCCTGCCGCCGCAATCGGTCGTCCTCACCAAGCGCCCGCAGCGAGCTGCGGATGACGCACACACGAGGCTGTGTCGAAGCACCTTCGGCGACAATCGGATCTACGACTGGCTCCTCGCGTGAGCGGTGCGCGCCGTCTGTCAGAAGGCAAACCTGCCTTGTTGCCGGAAACGCTCGACGAACGGCGCGTAATCCGTCGGCTGCTGCTCGGCCCTGAGCCGATCGCCCGACAGCGCCCACGGTTGCGCACTGCGCGTCCAGATGTCGCCGACGGGCTCGATCCAGGTGGTGTCGTCGAGCGTGCCGCTGCGCACGCTGAGCACGCCGGCCGCCGGGATCTGGCCGTGCGCGATGCGACTGCCGCAGTCGCCGCAGAACCAGCCGAAGCGCCGGTTGCCGGCGTCCGACGTCCACTCGAAGGTGCGCGGCTCGCCCGTGGTGAACGCGAAGCCGGCCTGCAAGACGGTCACCGGCGTGGAGAACGCCCCGCCGCCGACCGTCTGACAGTTGGTGCAGTGGCAGTTGTAGATCATCAACGGCGGCTGCCTGATCTCATAGCGCAGTGCGCCGCATTGACATCCGCCGAGCAGTGGCAGTGGGACCATGACCGTGCCTCCCTGAGGCGTGCCTATCGAGTGCCGGCGGCTACCTCAAGACCGGCCGGTGTGTGCCCGGACTGGCTCCCACGGCCAACCGATGGCAGGCTCGCGCCGACGGAGGGAGCGAGCGGATGCATCAGGCGGGATGGGGCCGCGCGGAGATCGTGGTCGAGCCGCGCGGACATGCGATGTTCGGCTACGGCATGTGGCACCATCGCGCCCGCGGCGCGCGCACGCCGCTGTATGCGCGGGCGGTCTGCATCGGTGACGGGGCGCGTCGCCTCGTTCTGTGCTGTGCCGACCTGGGCTCCATCAGCCACGCGGTGCGCGCGGGCGTGTGCGAGGTCCTGCGCGACCGGCTGGGGTCCGACTTCGACGAGGCCGCGCTGGTGCTCACCTGCACGCACACACACTCAGGTCCGGGTGGCTGCTCGCACGAGGCGTTGTACAACGTCGTCACGCCCGGCTTCGTCACCGCGCATCTGCGCGCGGTGGTCGGCGCGATCGGCGACGCGATCCTCCAGGCGTGGTGCAGCACGGCACCGACGGAGCTCAGGCTGTACGAGGCCGCGTTCGACGACGCCGTTCCGGTGGCGTGGAACCGCTCCCTGCGCGCCTACAACCGCAACCCCGAGGTCGCGCCGCGCGGCGAGCGCGAATGCCATCTGGCGCTGAATCGGACCATGCACGTCGTCGGTTTTCATCGCGACGGCGCGGTGCAGGCGCTGCTGTCGCTGTTCGGCGTGCACGCCACCTGTATCGGCAACCGCCTCGATCTGTATGACGGCGACAACAAGGGGTACGCCGCGGCGCACGCCGAGCAGGCGCTGCGCGCGGCCGGTGCGGCCGATCCGGTGGCGATCTTCGCCCAGGCGACGGCCGGCGATGTCTCCCCACACTTCCACGGGCCCGGCGACTGGGCGCGCCGCAAGCAACTCACCGGCGCCGCCGAGTATGCGTACGCCGAGCGCAATGGCCGCGCGCAGAGCGATCGGGCGCTCAGCATGGTGGCGGCGCACCCGGGCCAGCCGATCGACGGCGGGCTCGATGCGATCTTCAGCTACGCCGATTTCAGCGCGATCAAGGCAGACCCGCGCTTTGCCAATGGCAACGACGACGCGCGCACCAGCGAGCCCTGCCACGGGGTGAGCTTCTTCGCCGGGACGCCGATCGACGGGCGCGGCATGCCCCCGGTGCTGGCCTGGGTGTCGAAGGCGGTGGCGCGATCGCTGAAGAAGCGGCGACTCGCGCGGCTCCAGCAACTGCCGACGGCGGACCAGGACTACTATCGCCGCATCTACGCTGCGCAGGGTCCGAAGGCGATCCTGCTGGAGGCGGGGCGCAAGATCATTCTCGGCCGACCGCTGGCACAGCTGGCGTTGCCGGACTTCCTCGATGCGTCCACCGCCGAGTTGAAGCGCCAGGCGCGCATCGGGGCGATCGACCGGAGTCCCCTGGTGCCGACCGTGCTGCCGCTGCAGATCGTCCGCATCGGTGCAATCGCCATCGTCTGCTGCCCGGGCGAGTTCACCACCACCGCCGGTGCGCGGATGATGCACTCAGTCGGCGAGATCCTGCAGGCGGGGGGCGTGCGCCAGGCGCTGATCTGCACCTACGCCAACGACCACATGGGGTACGTCACGACCAACGAAGAGTACCAGGAGCAATGCTACGAGGGCGGCCACACGATCTTCGGCCAGTGGACCCTCGCGGCGTTTCAAACCCGCCTGACCGCGCTTGCCCGCGAGCTGCTCAAGCCCGAGGGCGCGCGCCAGTACGATCGCACCACGCGCCCGCCACCGATCCCGCCCGACGAGCTGGCCAAGCGCACCGACCTGCCGGTGCCGGGGGGCTAAAGAGGAAATCACCACAGAGAACACAGAGAACACGGAGAAGACACGGAGGGGGCAGTCGTCGGACCGGCGGCTCCGGCCAGCGTCTGAACCTGCGAGCGAAACGAGCGCAACGCGGAGCCGCCGGTCCGACGACTGCCTCTGTGTTCTCTGTGGTCCTCTGTGTTCTCTGTGGTGATTTCTTCTTTAGCCCCCCGGCGGCCGGCGGATCGGCGGCGTGAGGCGATCGAGCAGCCATCGCGTCGTATTCGGCACGTGACGGACCAGTCGATAGCTGCCGGGGAAGACGACCCGCGGCCGGCGCTGCGCGTCCGCCTGGCGAATCTTCGCCGCGAGCCTGTCGGGGCGCGCGGAGTAGTTCGCCCGACCCCCCCCGGTGGTCACATCACCGTGCGTCGCACGCACCGCCCGTGGAAATTCTGCCTGTTGCGGGCCAGGTGCTGAAACCGCGGGCCCACCCGCCCGCCGTAGGCGACAGCACCGTTCGTCACGGATCGGTCATTGTTTCACGGGACGCTTCCCGCGGCGCTGCCGGTCGGATAGCTCGGTACTTGGCAGCAAGCGCGGGCTGCGACATCGCCAGCAGCGGCTCATTCGGAGGCGACTGCGAACGGTGTCGCGGTTGGACCGGCTCTCGCATCGCTATATGCTGGCCAACAAAGGGTGTGTCCATGCCAGCGGTTGTCCGTCCCCGAACGTTCCTGCTCGAGCTGCTGAAACCGTCACATTACGACGACGACGGGTACGTCATCCAATGGTGGCGGGGCAGTGTGCCGTCCAACTCACTGTCGTGTTTGTACGGTCTGGCGCTCGACGCTCAGCGCCGCCAGGTACTCGGTCGCGATGTCACGCTGCGGGTCGAGGCGCGCGACGAGACGACGGCGACGCTGCCGCTGCGGCGCATCATCCGCCGCTTCAAACGCAACGCCCGGCGCGGGTTGGTCTGTCTCGTCGGTGTGCAGACCAATCAGTTCCCGCGTGCGCTCGACATCGCGCGGCAGCTGCGGGCGGCCGGCATTCAGGTCGCGATCGGCGGGTTTCACGTCAGTGGCTGCCTGGCGATGCTGCCGGAGCTGCCCCCCGACCTGCGCGAGGCGCAGGCGCTCGGTGTCTGCCTGTTCGCCGGCGAGGCCGAGGACCACTTCGACGACCTCCTGCGCGCCGCCGACGCCGGCCGCGCCGCGCCGCTCTACGACTTCATGAAGCAACTTCCCGCGCTGCAATCGCAGCCCCTGCCGTACCTGCCGCAGAACACGACGCGGCGCTACCTCGGCCGCATCGCCAGCTTCGACGCCGGGCGCGGCTGCCCATTCAGCTGCAGCTTCTGTACGATCATCAACGTCCAGGGGCGCACGTCGCGCTCTCGCACCGCCGACGACGTCGAGCAGCTGATCCGCACCAGCGCCGCGCAGGGGATCAAGAGCTATTTCATCACCGACGATAATTTTGCGCGCAACAAGAACTGGGAGGCGATCCTCGACCGCATCATCGTGCTGCGGCACGAGCACGGCCTGAAGATCCACCTCAACATACAGGTCGATACCTGCTGTCACAAAATCCCGAACTTCATCGAGAAGGCCGCACGTGCCGGGTGCACGAAGGTCTTCATCGGCCTCGAGAACATCAACCCGGACAACCTCAAGGGCGCCTCGAAGGGCCAGAATCAGATCACCGAGTATCGCGCCATGCTGCAGGCGTGGCGCCGCGCGCGGGTCCTGACCTTCGCCGGCTATATCCTCGGCTTTCCCGGCGACACCCCGGCGAGCATCGAGCGTGACATCGGCATCATCCAACGCGAGTTGCCGATCGACGCGCTGGAGTTTTTCATTCTCACGCCGCTGCCCGGCTCGTATGACCACCAACAGTTGGCCCGGAACGGGGTGGCGATGGATGCCGACATGAACCACTACGACAGCGAACACGTGACCACGGCGCATTCGCGCATGTCCGCCGAGGAATGGACCGCGATCTACCACCGCGCCTGGGACCTCTACTACACGCCCGAACACATCGAGACCCTGCTCAAGCGCGCCGTGGCCAATGGCACGAGCGGGCGGCGAGTCGCGGAGATGGCCTTCTACTTCCACGCCAGCGCCGCCTTCGAGGGCGTGCACCCGCTGCAAGGTGGGCTGTTGCGCCGAAAGGCGCGGCGGCAACGTCGCTTCGGGCTGCCGCGCGAGCATCTCCTCGCGTTTTCCGCCCGCCGCCTGCGCGACATCGTCGGCACCTACGGGCCGATGGTGCGGCTGTGGTGGAAGATTCAGCGGCTGCACCGCCGCGTGCGGCGCGAGCAGCAATTCCGAACCTACACGGACCTCGCCATCGCCCCGATTCCGGACGCCCGGTTGGAGTTGTTTCAGACCTCCGATGCGGCGCGGGACGCGGTGACGCACGCAAACCGGCGCGCCGAATTGCTTCGCTCGGCAGCCGCGGCACGCTGAACCTGCGCTGAGCGGTGCGCGGCAGTCGCGCTGCCGAGGACCTCGGCGTGTCGAGCGGCCCGATGCGGCAGCGCTTACTGCGGATCGGGGCTTCCGGGTGCGAAACGGCCGCCGCCAGCCCGTTGAGAGGAGGCGCGGTTGAACGTCTCGTGCCGCTCGGCGACACGCGCGAAATCCTGCAGGATGATCACCGGGCTGTGCCCTTCGTGGAGAAACTCCGTGGCGAGGCCGCCATAGCGCTGATGGGCGGCGCCGGTGCTGCCGTGGGCGGCGAGAATGACGAGGTCGATGACCTCCCGCTCGGCCAGTTCGCGCAGGGCTTGTCCGCGGTGGGTTCCGACGCACAGGCGCAGCTGGATGCGGCTGGAGTCGCTCGTCAACCGGGTCCTGATCTCGTGGAGATAGCGCTCCGCCTCCTGGCGGTTGCGCTGCACGACGAGTTGCGCCAGCTCGGTATCCGCCTGTGACAGGCCCATGCGGCGCGGCATCTCCGGCTCGCACACGACGTGGGCGAGGATGAGCTCGGCGTCGGTGGCCCGTGCCAGCCCAATGGCGGCAGGCAAGATGTACTCGGCACGCTGCGAGCAGTCGAGTGGCAACAGCATTCGCCGCAGCTGCACCTCATCGAGCGGCGAAGACGCGTTGGCGTGCGTCGGGACGACGAGGATCGAGGTCCCGCCCGTTGCGATCACCTTCTGGGCAGTGCTGCCACGCGCCCATTGCGAGCTGACGCCGCCTTCACCGTGGCTGGTCATCACGACCAGATCGACATCGCCCTGCGCAGCAAAGCGCTCGATCTGTTCCGCCGTTGCGCCCTGAGCCAGTTCGACCTGGCTGTGCACACCGTGCGCTCTGAGGCGAGCGGCGATCGCGGCGAGATAGGATTGGCCCACGGCACGGGTCATCTCCCAATCGAGCGCGTCGACGCCGCGCGAGCCGATGTGGGCATGCGGCTGCTGCAGCACCTGAAAGAGCGTCAATTTGGCAACGCCCGCGCGCGCCACCGCGATCAGGTATGGCAAGCTGTGCTCAGCAAGCGACGAGCCGTCCAACAGCACCACGACATGCTGGAACGTCGAGAACGGCGCCGTCGCAAGAGCCGACGCGTCCGGCGCCGCCGGCTCGACGCGAGCGTCGTCCGCCATCACCCAGTCCGTCACTTTTCGTTCTCCTCTCGTGCGGCGCGCACCCGGCGCCGGCACCCGGCACGCGGCCTTCGTGCCTCGAACGCGGCGAGGATGGGCGACAGGCGACGGTGCGGGCGCCGCGGCATGTCGCTCACCGGGCGCCCACACCCACTCACAACAGGACGTCAGCGGCGGTTCCAACCGCCACCGCCACCGCCGCGGCCGCCGCGGCCGCCGCGGTCGTCGCGATCGCGCGCTTCGTTGACTTTCAAGGCGCGACCTTTGAGTTCTTGACCGTTGAGCTGCTGGATGGCCTTTTCCGCTTCCGCCCCAGAGCTCATTTCGACGAAGCCGAAACCGCGCGACTGGCCGCTGAACTTGTCCGTGACGACGGTGACTGACTCACAGACGCCGGCTTGCGCGAACATCTCTGACAGATCCTTGTCCGTCACGTCGAATCCGAGATTCCCCACGTACAGTTTTTTTCCCATGATGGGTCTCCTTGGTTGTTGGGCCGCGGCAGCGACCAATGTTGATGTGAGTCCGGGGCTGCCGAGGCCCGGAGCAGTCGACTTGTGCGCGGTGCGCGATGCGGCGCGAGCCGGATCGCCTGAGTGCGGGGGCGGGACGCTGCGTCGCGCAGCGATCTCGCGCCGGACAGTCAGCTTGTGCGCGGACCATAGCAGCTCCGCGGGTCCAGTACGAGCATGCCCCTTCTCGGTCAATCGTCGCCATACCAACGAGGGGCGGGTGCAATCCCAACCCGGTCGGGCCCTGCGCTCCTCTAGGGAGGGCGCCGTGCGTTGAACGCCTCGGCCTCGCGCCGCCCCTCCCGAACCTCTGCCCAGAATCGAGCCCGGGCATCGAGGTCGCGGCGGTGGCGCTCAGCCCGCGCTTTCTGCGCGACCGCGCGGCCGAGAACCGCACGCATCGCCCCGCTGTGTTGCCTCACCGCTCCGCCGAAGCGGGCGAGCGCCAATCTCAGGTGCGTCCATACTCTGGTGACAAAAGGGTGGGCTGGCTGTGACACGAGTGCTCCTCTCACAGTCGGCGCCGAGCACACGTGGGTAGGGGCGAGACCCCCTGCACAGATCGCGCTGCGAGGCTCAATACGGACTTGAGAGAACTCTATCGCCTCGTTGATCCGGGAGCAATTCCATCCCTGGAGCCCCAGGACGACTTCGCCGAGTCGAGGACGCGCGTGCCGCCGCCGCCCCGCGCACAGCGACCCGGGGGCGTTCGAGGTTCCCGAACGACCCTTGAATTGACCTCGATTTCCGAACACGATCGGTTCAGACCGCTTTCGGGGAACGCTTTCCGCGCCGTGGTATCTGGAGATGATGCGCTGCCTTTCCACGATCTGTCTCGTTGCGACGGTGTGCTTCGCGGCGATCGCCGGCGGGCCAGGCCGATCGGATGCCGGCCCGATCACATGCCCGCCCAAGGAATCGATCCGACGTGAGCTCGTGCCCCATCTGAATGGATACGATTGTTGGTGAATCAAGCTGAGGCACGATTGAACCGCGGAACGGTTCTCCTGCTGGCCGTCGTCGGCGCCGGGGTCGATGCGGTGATGCTCGTGGCCTTCGGCGTGCTCACCGCGGCGCAGACGGGCAACACCATCCTGCTCGGCGTGGCCCTCGGTCAGGGGCGCTGGGCTGCGGGATTGGCAGCGGGCACGTCGGTGATTGGGTTTGTCGTCGGCGGCGGTGTCGGGCAGCTGATCATCGACGGCAGTCGGACGGGCAGTGGATCGCCGCGCATCGCACGGGCGCTCATCGTCGAGCTGCTGCTTCTCACCCTCGTGCTCGTCGGCTGGTGGATCGTCGGACCCACCCCCGGACCAGAAGGCCAGGAGGTGCTCGTCGCGCTGGCGGCAATCGCGATGGGAATTCAGAGCAGCGTGACGCTTCGCCTGCACGCGGGTCCGACGACGACCTATGTCACCGGCACGCTCACGACCTTTACCACCGGGATGATCCGGTGGTTGCGTTCGCCGCGGGACGTGACGCGTCGCCCGGCGGGGCAACCAGAACAACCATGGATGTACGGCGTGACCTGGGGCGCGTACCTCGCCGGCGCGGTCGTCGCGGCGCTGCTCAGCCTCCAATCGCCTGTCGCGGCTCTGTTGTTGCCCATCGGGGTGCTCGCGCTCGCGATGCTCGCGGCGTATCTGAATCGCAGCGCTTCCCGCGCGAACGCGGCCATGTCGGCCGAGGCCAGCCGATCAGCGTCGCCGGGTCGACCAGGATGAGCCGACTCATCCCGCCGTCACCGGATTCGCCGCAGGTACTCATCGTGGGCGCCGGACCGGTCGGACTCGGTGCGGCGCTGGAGCTCGCCAGGTTCGGCGTCCGCACGGTGGTGGTCGAAAAGCACGAGGGGATCTCGTGGCACCCGAAGACCCGCAACTTCAACACGCGCACGATGGAGATCGCCCGGGCGTGGGGGCCGGCGGTTTACAAGCGCCTGCGCAGCATCGATACGCCGCCCGGCTGGAAGAGCCCGATTCGCTTCCTCAGCAGCGCGACCGGGAGGGAATTCGGCGTGATCGAGTCGAAAGGATTCGAGGGCCCCGGCCCCGACGTCAGCCCGGCAGAACCGGTGATGTCGTCGCAGGAGCTGATCGAGGAGATTCTGCTCGACGCCATCCGTGCCTCAGGCCTGGTGGACATCCGATTTCGGACGGAGGCAACGAAACTGATCGGGGGCGGTAACCCGGGCGACGACGGTGTCGCGCTCGCGGTGAAGGACCGGTCCACCGGAGCTTTGGAGACCCTCACAGCGAAGGCCCTGGTCGCAGCAGACGGCGCGGCCAGTTTCGTCCGCGGTGAGCTCGGACTTCGGCTCGAGGGTCCGCAAAGCCTGTCGCACATCGTCAATTGCTACTTTCGGGCCGACATCGAGCGCCACCTCGGTGAACGCAAGGGCGTGTTGTTCTTCGTCTCGAACCACGCCGTGCGAGGCGTCCTGCAGCCGCTCGACGGCGCCGGCCGCTGGCTCTGTCAGATCAACGTCGATCCCGGGCAGTGGTCGCTCGACGTGTTCACGCACGACCGAGCCCGGGACTGGATCCGCGCCGCAGTCGGCGTCGAGCACCTCGACACGGAGATCCGCTCGCTCGGCTTGTGGAAGCTCAACTCGACCGTGGTGGAGCGACTGGTCCAGGGCCGCGTGCTCCTGTGCGGCGACGCCGCCCATCAGTTCCCGCCGACCGGCGGGCTCGGGGTCAACACCGGGCTCCAGGGCATGCACAACGCGATGTGGAAGCTGGCCTTGTACGTCCATGGCCAGGCGGGGTGGCCGCTGGTCGAGAGCTACGACGCGGAGCGACGCGGCGTCGCGCAGCGCATCACCAGTCAGTCGCTGCAGAACTCCATGAACGTCCTCGGCATCTTCGCCGCCGCGGCCGCGGGGGGAGAGGGCGGCTTCGGCACCGAGCAGGCGCTCGTCGCGGCGCGGCACTATGGCAACCATCTCGGGGTCGAATTCGGCGCGGCCTACGACTCCTCCGCCGTGGTGGCCGACGGCACCGCTCCCCCGGTCGTCGAGGACAGCTACTCCGACTACGTCCAGAGCGCGACACCCGGCCGCCGAGCTCCGCACGTCTGGTTGGGACAGCGCGACGCTCAGCTGTCGACTCTGGATCTCTTTGGGCCCGGGTTCACGCTGCTCAGCGCATCCGAGGGCGGGGCGTGGCGCACGGAGGCGACCAGCCTGGCCAAGGAGTTTCGCATCCGGATCGACGGCTACACCGTCGGCGGAACTGGTCTGCAGGACCGCGGCGGCTTCGCGCAGGCCTACGGCCTCGAGAACGACGGCGCCGTGCTCGTCCGCCCCGACGGGCACGTCGCGTGGCGAGGCACGCGCGGCCCCGCCGCCGCCGCCGTGCTGCGCGCCGCGCTCACGCAGATGCTCAGCCGCTGAGGCGCCATCGACCGACTCGTCGTGCGGTCACGCGACCGCCGTGCGCACCGCGGTCGCGAGCGTCGTCATCGACGCGGCGACGACGTCCGGCGCCGCGTCGCGCGAGCCCGGCACGACGCGGCAGAAGTCGAGGCCGAGCGCGGCCAGGCGCTGGAAACGCGGCACCGCCGTCTCGACCGGTCCGACGATCCCGAATCGGTCGACGAAGTCGTCGTCGAGCTGCTGCGCGTGGGCGGCGCCGGCGCGGCCGTGGTCGCGCATGTCGTAGTGGTGACGCAGGTGCATCGCGGCGTCGCGCAGCGAGCCGTCCATCACCTCGGGCCGCATGCGGCCGAATCCGGAGAAGTGCGCGAACACGGACAACCCGCCGCGCACGGCCGCGCGGGCAGCGGTCACATCCGGATGGATGACGGCGTTGATCCACGCGCCGAGCCGAAGGCGATCGGGATCGCGGCCGCTGGCGGCGGCCGCTCGGCGCGCCGTCTCGATGGCGCGCGCCAGCCGATCCTCGTCGGCGCCGACGGCGAAGACGATGCGGTCGGCGTGTCGCGCGGCCAGCTCGATCACGCGGCGACCGGTGGCGGCGATCTCGAGTGGGACCTTCGGCACGTTCGCATCCGCGTACCACTCGATCTGGCTGGGGGTGCCGTCGCGGTCGATCGCCTCGCCGCACAGGTACCCCTGCAGGCGCTCGATGTAGAGCTCGAAGTCCGCGAGTGGCACCGGCGCGCGGCCGATTTTCGCCAGCGACGAGTCGCCGCGCCCGATGCCGCACACCGCACGGCCGTGGCTCTCCACCTGCAGCGCGAGCGCGGCCGACGCGGTCACGGCGGCGTCTCGCGTGCCGGGGTTGGTCACACCGGTGCCGAGCTCGATGCGCTCGGTGTCGCGAGCCGCCAGCATGAGCTGGCCCCACACCTCCGGGGTGAGATTCTGCGTGTCGGCAAAGGCCAGGCTGTCGAAGCCGAGCGCCTCCACCATGCGCGCCATCTGGGCCGAGCCGCGCGGCATCGGGAAGAGCAGGACGCCAAGCTGCATCGGCGCCGTTGGAGCACGCCCGCGCGGACAGGGCAAGGTAAGACGACGGTCGCGAGGATTCGTCCCGACGAGCCGTTGTTGGAACGAGAGGTCCGCTTCGTGCCGCGCAAGAAAATGAGGATTTGCGCTTGGCCCGTCATCGGCGTATCAGACCGAGCCATGCATCGGTCCCGCGTTGGATACGCGACCGCCGCTGCGATGACGCTCCTGGCGGCTGCGATCGTGACGTGCTGCCGCGCGCCCGCGGCTTCGGCGGGCCCGGTGATACTCTGCGAAGCGATCGTCTGCACGAGCGATCCCGACTGCGGCCCGACCGGCGATTGTATCAGCGGCGATTGCAACTGCACGTCCGCTGACGACTGCCCTCCGGGTGCGGTCTGCCTCCCGTCATCGATCTGCGCCATCTGCCCCGCCACCCGGACGCCAACCGTGACACCAACCGCCACGCCCTCGGCGACCCCCACGCAGACCCCCACCGTGACCCCGACGCCAACCCCTACCTCGACGCCAACCATCACCCCGACGCCGACCCGGGGGCCGTTGGCGCCCGCCCCGGCCGCGTCGGCACCAGGACTCCTTCTGGTCGCTGCAATTTTGCTGGCCGTAGGCACACTGACGCTCTGGCGGCCGCGCGCGCGGCGGCGGTAGTCACCTCCCGCGCAGCGGTCGCTGAAACCGCTGCCGGCTCACACGAGGAGCGTGTCGGGATCGAGTCCGACCAGCGTCCGCCCGTACATCTCGGCGGTGGCGTCGGGTTCGAAGACGATGTGGCAGCGCATCATGCGCAGATCGCGCAATCGGCGTTGCAACGGCTCACTGCGGCGGTGCGCATTGGCACCGGCGATCTGCGCCAACGACTCGAGCGCGCGCGTACACAACGTCAGCGCCCAGCTCGATTGCATGCGCAGGCGAGCGCGAACGGCGACGGGCGCCAGCGTGGTCAGCGACTCGAGCTCCGCAGCGGTCTCATGCAGGAGGAGCGCGGCACAACGGGCGTTCATGTCGGCTTCGGCCAGGCGCATCAGCAGCGCGGGCCGCTGCGCGTGATGTCCCTTCGACCACATGCGCTCGCGTGTCTTCGACTGTTGCGCGAGCTCATTCACGCTGGCGCGCGCCGCGCCGAGCGCTGGCACCGCGGCCACCAGCGCCAGGAAGGGGGGCATTGGCTGGCGAAAGAGCACGTCGTCCGGGTACATCGTCGCGCCCGGCGTGGTGCCCGTGGCGATATCGGCCATGTCGAGACTCCGGTAGTGCGGTACGAACACGGTGTCGACCGTCACATCTTCACTGCCGGTGGCCGCCATGCCGTCGACGTGCCAGGTATCGACCACGCCGATTTGCGCGCGCGGAATCAGGAAGAAGCGTGCGCCAGTCGGTGGCGCGTCGGCGCTGCCGCGGGTCAGCGCGCCGATCAGCGCCCAGTCGGCATGCGTCACCCCGGATCCGAATTCCCAGCGACCGCTCACCAGGTGGCCTCCATCGACCGGGGCCGCGACGCCGCGCGGGGCGATCAAACCGGGCGCGCGCACGCACCCGTCGCGCAACACCGCATCCTGCGCTCGCCTGTCGAACAGACACACCATCCATGAATGGACGGCATAGAAGGAACAGACCCAGGCGCTCGACACGCATCCCTCTGCCAGGGTCGCGATGGTCTCGACGTATTGCGTGAGCGTGACGCGGCGCCCGCCGCGCTGTGGTGGGGTCAAGAGAGAGAACAGCCTTGCGGCGCCCAGCGCGGCAATGACCGCGTCGTGTGGGCGGCGGTGGTCCTCGGCGTCCGCCGCGTGCTGGGCGAGGAGCGGCACGAGCGCGCGCGCCTGCGCGATCGGATCGCCGTCACTCATGCATCGCCGTGTACCATACGGGTGATCACGAACGCACGAACGTCCGCCACACGCACGCGCCGCCTTTCATCGCGTGCGCCTTTCGTGCTTTCGTCATCGCGCGGCATCTGAGCGGCGAGCTCGACCGCGCACTGATCGACACGGAAGGGAGACAGATCGATGCCCCGATTGCGCCAGGTTCCGCGCAGTGAGATTCACGAGGGTGGCCGCCCGATCTACGACATGCTGTTCGGCGAGCGTTGTCCCGTCGCCGCTCCCGGCACCGCCACCGGGACGCAGGGCAATTGGTGGACCGTCTTTGCCGGCGTCCCCGACTGCTTCGATCACGCCGTGCAGGGATTCGCGTTCTACCGGAGCCCGAAGCGCAAGCTCGCTGCGCGACTGCGCGAGCTCGGTCAGATGCGCGCCGGGTACGCGCGCGGCAGCCGGTTCGTATTTTCGCAGCACTGCAAAGCCAGCCGCGATGCCGGCCTGAGCGAGGAGCAGATCCAGGCCATTCCGGCGTGGTCGGTGGCCACCTGCTTCTCCCCGCTCGAACGCGCGGTGCTGGGCTACACGGATTGCCTCGTCCTCGACGGGGGGCGGGTTCCGGACGCGCTGTTCGACGCGCTCCGGCGCGACTTGAGTGACGCCGAGATCCTCGAGCTCACCTACGTCACCTGCATGTACGAGATGCACGCCACCATCTGTCGCGCCCTGCGCCTCGAGCTCGACGATGTCGATGAGCGTGTGACGGAGCTTCCGGCGCCGGACACCGGCCGGGCATCGATGGACGTGATGGGGATGGTGCCCGCCACGAAGCGGTGAGCGCCGGCTCACCGAATCTGGCAGGGTGCGCGACGGAGGGCTTCGGCATGATCGACCTGACGGGGAAGATCGCCGTCGTCACCGGCGGCTGCAGCGGCATCGGGCGCGGCACCGTGCACGTGCTGCGCCGCGCCGGCGCCGGGGTCGCCGTGCTCGACGTCCAGGATGACAAGGGACGAGCGTTGACCGAAGAGCTGGGCCCGGACGTCCTCTACCTTCACGCCGACGTCACGGCGGAGGACGAGGTCGGAGCGGCCTTCGCAAAGGTCGTGGAGCGCTTCGGCGGCATCGACACACTCTTCAACAACGCCGGCGCCGCCGAATCGCTGGGCTCCGATCCGTTCGACCTGGCGATCTTCGAGCGGGTGCAGAAGCTGCTCGTGCACAGCGTCGTCCTCGGCACCAAGTACGCGGTACCGTCGATGATCGCGCGCGGCGGCGGATCGATCGTGAATACGGCGAGCATCGCCGGCCTGCAGGCGGGCTACGGGCCCTTCGCGTACTCGGTCGCCAAGGGCGCCGTCATCCACCTCTCGCGCGTCGCCGCGGCGTCGCTCGCGCAGTACGCCATCCGGGTCAACGCGATCTGCCCCGGTCTCATCCCGACGTCGATCTTCGGGCGTGCGCTCGGCGACTCGATCGCCGACGCCGATCGGCGCGCCCGCGACATCGGCGAACGCGCGCACGGATGGCAGCCCATCCGGGTAGCCGGCTCGCCGGAGGATATCGGGTATGCGGTCGCCTACTTCGCCAGCGACCTGAGCCGCTTCGTCACCGGCCAGTTTCTCGCCGTCGACGGCGGCATCACCGTCGGCCCGCGCTCGGCGTGGGAGGAATCGGCCGCCATAGAGGGCTGGCGGCGCATCGGCCTGACCGATGAGGACATCCAGAAGTTCCTCGCCACCATGCCGGGCCGCTGATATTTGATGAGGCCCGCACGGGAGCCGCTTTCTGCTCGACCGCACGAGCGTTCCACTTCGTTGTTCTTACGGGAGACCCACATGGCTGAGCCCGCCGTCATCGTCGAGAAGGACGGACACGTCCTCACCGTCACCCTGAACCGCCCCGAAAAGCGCAACGCCGTCAACTGCGAGGTGATGTGCCGCCTCTACGACGCCTGGAGGCAGCTCGACCAGGACGACGAGCTGCGCGTGGTCATCCTCACCGGCAGGGGCGACACCTTCTGCGCCGGCATGGACCTGTCGGAGATCGGCAAGCTCATGCGCGGCACGCCCGACAACGAGTGGATGGAGCGGGTGATGAGCGACATGTCGGTCATCTACGGCGCCTGGCTCAAGACCTATCGGCCGACCAAACCGGTGATCCTCGCTGCCGAGGGCTTTGCGCGGGCGGGCGGGACGGAGATCCTGCAGGGGACGGACATTCGCGTCGCGGGCGAGAGCGCCCTGTTCGGCGTCACCGAGGTGCAGCGCGGTCTCTTCCCGATGGCGGGTTCCACGGTGCGGCTGCGCCGCCAGATCGGCTACGCGGTGGCGGCCGAGATGCTCATCTGCGGCGAGGATCTCCCCGCCAAGCGCGCCTACGAGCTGGGACTGATCAATCACGTCGTCCCCGACGGGCAGGCGCTTGCCAAGGCGAGGGAGATCGCCGAGCGCATCGCGAAGAACGGACCGCTGGCGGTGAAGGCGATCGTCGCGACCCTGCGCGAGACGGAGATGATGCCCGAAGCACAGGCGTTCGAGATCGAGCAGCAGCACGGGATGACGGTGATGGCGTCAGCAGACGCCAAGGAAGGACCGCGAGCCTTCCTCGAGAAGCGCGCGCCCGTGTTCCGCGGTAGATAGCGAGGGCGCCTCGACGCATCGTCGAGGGCGGCGCGGTGTCAAGCAGGTGTTACGACCACGTGCTTGACCTCCGCCATGTAGCGCGCTGCCGCCGCGGAGGCCTCCTCCGGGTGCTTCCGCGCTCGCGGGCGTCCATGTACGCCGCGTACCAGTCCCACCAGTCGTGCGGTGGGGCGACCGCCTCGAACGCGCCGTGATGCTCGGCCGTTTCATGCAGGAGCTGTGCAAGCGCCGCCACGTCCATCGGTCACACCCGGCCCGGGAGCCGCTCCTTGATCTCCTGCAGCAGCCAGCGGTTGCCGTCGGGATCGCTGAACGAGGCATACGTGGCGTAGGAGCGGCGTTGCGGATCTGGACCCGGGGCGCGCGCCTCGGTGCCGGCGTAGAAGCCGCCGCCGAGGCCGCCGGCCGCGTCGTGAAACACGCTGACCTCGACCCCGTGCGAGAGCAGCTCGTCGCGGGCCGCGGCGATGTCGGACACTGCCAGCACCAGGCGGTCGATCGAGCCCGGCCGAGCGCCGGTGACCCCCGTGCCGAAGATGATCGAGCACGGCGAACCGGGTGGGGTCAGCTGCACCACCCGGTAGCCGCTGCTGCCGGCGAAGTCGGCGTCCTCGCGGAATCCCAACCGCTTGTAGAAATCCTTGGCCCGATCGACGTCGGCGACGGGAACCACCACGACCTCGAGCTTCAGTTCCATGCGGCACCTCCTCACGGGTGCGATTTCGAAGATGGCGAACGCGCTATATCCCAGATCCGTGTTTGCCGCCTAGCGCGAGCCGGATCGGCGAGCGGTTCAGATGGGCTCAGGCTGAAGATCAGCTCAGGTCCCGCAGAAGGTCCTGTACTGCGCCGCGATGTCGCGCGGTGCGGGCTCGGTGTAACGTTCCCATTCGGGCCGCTCGTCGAAAGGATGGGTGACCACCGCGAGCAGCGCTTCGAAGGGGGCCAGGTCGCTGTGCGCGGAGGCGGCGGCGAGCGCTTCCTCGACACGGTGATTGCGCGGGATGTACAGCGGATTGACGCGATGCATCGCGGCGCCCCGCTCGCCGCCGGAACGCGATTCCCGCTCGCCGCGGTGGCGCCAGCGGGCCAGCCATGCCCCTGGTGCAGCCGGATCGGCGAACAGCGCGACGAGTGGCCGTTCGTCGCCCGCTGCCGCGTCGCCGAGCCGCCGCCAGGCCAGGGTGAAGTCGACCGCGTGTGTCTGCAGCAGCGACAGCCAGTCGGCGACGAGCGCCGCGTCGCCATCGTCGACATCGGCGAGGCCGAGCTTCGCGCGAACGCCCGCGAGCCAGCATGAGGCGTACCGGGCGGGAAACGCATCGACCACCTCGGTGGCGCGCGCGATCGCCCGTTCGGTCGAGGGATCGATCAGCGGCAGCAGCGTCTCGGCGAAGCGCGTCAGGTTCCAGCGGGCGATCTGCGGCTGGTTCTCATAGGCGTAGCGCCCCTGCGTGTCGATCGAGCTGAAGACCGTCCGCGGATCGTACGCCTCCAGGAAGGCACAGGGACCGTAATCGATGGTCTCGCCCGACACCGCCATGTTGTCGGTGTTCATCACTCCGTGGATGAAGCCGACCAGCATCCACTGGGCGACAAGCGCCGCTTGGCGCGACGCGACCCGGCGCAGCAGACCGAGGTAGCGGTCGGGATCGGCCCCGAGATCGGGATCGTGGCGGGCGATGACGTAGTCCGCCAGCGCGCGCACCGTGTCGTGCGCGCCGCGTGCGGCGAAGAACTGGAACGTCCCCACCCGCACGTGGCTCGCGGCCACGCGGGTCAGCAGCGCGCCCGGGAGCGGCTGGTCGCGCCACACCACCTCGCCGCTGCGGACGGCCGCCAGCGCCCGGGTGGTCGGAATGCCGAGCGCGTGCATCGCCTCGCCGATCAGGTACTCGCGCAGCACTGGGCCGACCGCCGCTCTGCCGTCGCCGCCGCGCGAGAACGGCGTGCGCCCGGACCCCTTGAGGGCGATGTCGCGCCGCCGGCCGTGCCGATCGATCACCTCGCCGAGGAGCACCGCGCGCCCGTCGCCGAGCTGCGGCACGAACCCGCCGAACTGGTGTCCGGCGTATGCCTGGGCGATCGGCGTCGCGCCCGCGGGCACGACATTCCCGGCGAACACCGCCGCGCCGAGCGCCGAATCGAGCGCGGCGAGGTCGAGGCCGAGCTCCGCCGCGAGCGCGTCGTTGAGCCGCAGCAGCTCCGGCGCCGGGACGCGCGCGGGCGACACCGCGGCGTAGCAGTCCGGCAGCTCGCGGGCGTACGTGTTGTCGAAGCGGAACAGCTCGGGCGCGACAGCGGTGTTCATCGGCAGCGATCTCAGGCGCGCGCGTCGGCGACGCCCACGGCCGACGATCCCACGCTGCGCGCACGCCGGCAAGCGGGTTCGGCTGCAGCGAGGATTCGCTCCGGGCGCACCTGAGGCAGATTCCGCGAAATTGAAACGAACTTCGCGGTATCGAATCGCTCGAGTGTTGTCGTATAGTTCCTTCGGGCGGAGGAACGGCATACGGAGCGGTCCCATCCACGGAGATCGGCGCAGAGGTCGTGCGGCTGGATTGTGTCCATCGCGATGATCACGGCGTACGCTTTCATTGCGCCGTGGATGGACCACGCGTGGGCGGGAGCCTCGCCTGGCGGTGACCCCGTCGTTCCGCTGACGGAAGGCTTCGAGAGCGGGTTGAGTGTCTTTACCCCCAGCTGCATCGCCGTGGGGAACTGCATCTGGCGGCCGGTCGACTCGGCGGCGCACACGGGCGCGTATTCAATTCATGTGGACGATCTGCCGTCACCGGGTGAGAGCAGCGTGGAGGCCCCGACCCTGGCGATTCCTGGCAACGCGAGCGCGGCGACGTTGACGTTCTGGCACATGTACGATTTTGAGGTCGTCAACTTCGTCGAATACGACGGCGGCGTGATCGAAGTGTCGACCGACGATGGCAGGACGTGGGCCGATGCCGGGGAGAACGTGCTCCTCAACGGCTACACGGGCACGATCGCGGAACGCACGGATACGAATCCACTGCGCGGCCGTGCCGCATGGGTGGCGCGCTCGGGCGCCTGGTCGGAAGTGATGCTGGACCTCATGCCGTACCGCGGCGGGAGCGTCACCTTTCGCCTGCGCTTGGGAACCGATCTCAGTAACCTTGGGAGTCCGGGCGGATGGTGGGTCGACGATATCCAGGTCAGCTACAGCGCGCCCTCGACCGACTGCGGTCGAGCCTGGTCCACTGTCAGCCCGTATCCCGCTGACGTGGATGACGTGGCGGCGGTCGGTCTTGCCGAGCGGATCTATGTGTTCGGCGGCGGGATGGTCAGTGCGCCATTCGGCTCCGTGGCCAGCGCCTACAGTTACTCGACCCAGGACGATACCTGGACGCCGATCGCGGCGCTGCCGGAGCCGCGCCGGCGCGCGATGGCCGTGACCGATGGCGAGTCGATCTACATTCTCGGTGGCGTCGGCTTTGGCACCCAGCCCACCAGCACCGTGTGGCGATACGATCCGGCGGCCAACAACTACATCACGTTGAGCCCGCTCCCGACCGCGGCGACCCGGCACGCGGGGGCGTATCTCGACGGCCGGATCTATCGCATTGGAGGCCACGAACCCGACGGCGAGTCAGGGACCAATACGGTCGATGTCTACTCGATCGAAGACAACTCGTGGTCCGACGCTGCGGACCACCCCAGGTCGCTCTTTTCGCTCTCGGCCGTGGCGTTCGGCGGGTTTCTCTACACTGCGGGCGGTGATCCCAGTGACGATAGCGATCCTACCAATAAGACGTACCGCTATGACCCCCCCGGCGATTTGTGGGATGACGGCCCCATCAGCGACGTGCCGACCGCTGTTGCCGAAAACGCGGCAGCGCTGTACCGCGATACCTGGATTCTCGCACGCCGCGGTCTGCCGTTCGCATGGGACCCTCCGGCGAACCGGTGGAGGAGCCTTGATGAAGCGCCGCACCGAGTCGTGCAGCCCGCCGCGGCTGCCACGGACGCCGGGTTCTACATCATCGCCGGCGTCCGCGGCGCATCGGACAACACGATCGTCGTCCAGCGGTACAGCGAAGCTCCCTGCACAACGCCGACACCGACGGTCACTCCGTCAACGGGAGCGACGGCGACACGCACCCAGTCCGGCGAGCCGGGGTGCCTGGGCGATTGCGACGGCGATGACGCCGTCGCCATTGCCGATCTCGTAAAGGGCGTCGCAATCGCGCTCGGCCTGCAGCCGCTCGCGGCCTGTCTCGCGATGGACGGCGATCAGGACGGCGCGGTCGCGATCAACGAGTTGGTGCAGGCGGTGAACCACGCGCTGAGCGCCTGCGGCTGATGTTGGTTCATTTGACGATCTCCCCTTCGAAGACCACGCGCCCGGCCAGGTATGCCGCCGCGTTGCCGGTCGCGCGGGTAATGGCGCGGTCCAGCTTGGCGGCGAGGACGACGCGGTCTCGGACCACGCGGCCGATGAACGCGTTGAAATAGGTGATGCGGGGATTGCGGAGCCGACGGCGGACGATCGCGAACTGTCGCTCGTCGATCTTGCGCTCGTCGTCGGTGATGTAGGGGCGCTCGACGCCGTAGAGGCGGCGGACCATTCGCGGATAGACGACGCGCTCGACCAGCGAGCTCCTGCGTACGCGCTCGAGCGCGCTGTGCGTGTAGAGCTCGTCCCCGACGATGACTCCGCCGGGGCGAAGGACGCGGACGAGCTCGACTATCGCGCGCTCGATGTCCACGTGGTGGAGGATGTCGATCAAGAGTACGAGGTCGAAGTGTGCATCGGGGTAGGGCAATGACTCGAGCGGCGAGACTGCCAAATGCACGTTGCGATAGCCGAAGTGCCGACAGCGTTGCCTGGTGATCTCGAGGACGTCTTCGGAGAGATCGGAGGCGTGGACCTCGGCGCCGAGCATCGTCAGCCGGACGGCGTCTTCGCCGAAGCCGCAGCCGGGGACCAGCGCCCGCTTGCCGCCCAGGCGCTGGCGCTGGAGCAGGGTATACGTATACCAGTACGCGTTCCACCAGCGGCGCTGGGGCGAGGTGACGACCTCCGGCTCGACCGGAACCTTCGCCCAGTCGCGGTGCTCAGAGGCGAATTGTCGGTGGTAGTCGACCTCGCGCTGCTGCCGATCGGTGAGTGTCATGTCCGGCGCACGCTAGCGCCAATCGGGGGGCGCAGTCACTCCGCGCCATCTCGGCTCTTCTTCGCCCCGACTTCACTATGGTGTTGAGCTATCTGCCGCCCGATCGCGCGGCCAGGGTTTGCGCCGCCTTCCGCTATCGAATCACGTCGGTATTGTCGTATGTTCCCTCGGGCGGAGGAACCGCGTAGGGCCGGTCCAGACCAAGCGCCGGTGCTGCCAGGGCGCGGATTGTGGATAGCCATGTTGAAGAAGGCCCTCTTAACCGTGGCGTTCTATTCCGCCGGACTGTTGAGCGCAGGCGAGAGCCTGGCTGAAAACCCAACTCCCGGAAACGACGGCATCACCGAACGCATCCACGCCGCGGCACTGGCGTGGTTCGACGATTACCTCGCGAAGAACCGCCCGGATAGGCTTGTCCCGGTGGCTGAAGCCATCGCTGACCGACTGATCGCCGGCGGAAATCTCTGGGCGGCCGGCGATCCGGCCTTCGCCGACGAGCTCTCCAACCGCGCCGGCGGACTGGCCGGAACCAAGCCTTGGGCCCAGGGCCAGAAGATTGAGGCAAACGACGCCCTCATCGTCGGCCAGCTTTCCTGCAACGACACGGTCTCGCGCATTGTTCATCCGGCCTTCATCGGCCGGGCATCCGGGCCCTATAAGAACGCGTTGACGGTGCACATCGGCAGCCACCATTGGCCGCAGGTCGGTCGGATAGACGAGATGGCGAAGGCGGAGCGCTGGTCGCAGGGATTCTTCTCCATCGACACCGAATCGCCGGACGGCGACTCCTGGGAGGCCATCGCCGTCGGCCAGATGAGCACGCTGGCGGTGGCGTGGGCGCTGAACGTCGAGATCGTCTCCGCGCTCTCGCGCAAGGGCAAGACGGCCGCGGTCTACGGCAGCCAGTTTGCGCCGGGCGCCGAGGAGTTCGCGGAGAAGATCAACGGCAAGTTCATCATCGAAGAGCCGAAGGTCGAACCGCTGGCCGCCGGCAAGCTCAGCCGCGAATTTCTCACCATCTGCCGGCGCCAGATCGCCGCCTTTCTCGAGAACGCGCAGCCGGCGCCGCTGCGTCGGGGCGCAAGGCGCATTGCCGGCTGCCAGAAACGCAACAGCGTCATCTGGACGGTCGTCGAGGGCCACGTCCACGCACGCGGGGCGATCATTCCGAAAGAACTGACGAAGCTCTTGATCTACGGCCGGGCGTGGGAATGGGAATCGCCGCCGCAGGGTCTGCACCCCAATGACACGCTGCTGTTCATTGGATACATCGGGTACCCGAAGGGGATCGTCGACGTCAGCCTCAAGGCCGGCGCGGATGCCGTCGTTCTGGTTGTCGACGACGTTCCGAAGGATGACAAGATCACCGGCATCCGTTCGAGCTGGGAGCGCTGGGACGGCGTCGTCGCCATTCCGAATTACCCGTACAAGGCCGCACCGTCCTCGGGAGTTGTCACGACTGTCCAGTGGTACAGTCTGATGGCCGAAGCACAGGCGCTGCTGAGACAGTAGTCCGGGCATGGGCGTCGTCCCACCCATGCGTGTGAGCTCGAGGTCGCAGGGCGCAGCGTGCTCACGCATGCCGATCCGTTGCTGGTCATGAGGTCGACGACGCGCACACTCGTGCTCGCGGTGGTGGTGGTCGTGACTGCCGCTGGATGCGCGCCCACACGCCAGCCGCTACCGCCACCCCGCATCGCGACCATCGAGGATCGTGTCGCGCAGTACGGCCCGGCTGCGCGGGCCCGGCTCCTCCCGTTCTTCGCTGCCGCCGGCGTGCCGTATCCTCCGTTGCGATTCCTTCTGCTCGGCCTCAAGCAGGAGCGCGCGCTGCAGCTCTATGCCGCCGGACCCGTCCAGCCGCTCGCCTTCATTCGCTCCTTCGCGGTTCTCGGCGCGAGCGGCGGGCTCGGGCCGAAGCTGCGCGAAGGGGATCGCCAGGTGCCCGAGGGCGTCTATTCGATCGAGTACCTGAACCCGAACAGCATCTCTCATCTGTCGTTGGCGCTCGGCTATCCCAATGAGTTCGATCGCCTGCAGGCGGCGGAGGACGGTCGGGAGAACGCGATCCTCGGCGGCGATATCATGATTCACGGCGGCGCGGGCTCGATCGGCTGTCTGGCGATCGGCGACCAGGCGGCCGAGGAGCTGTTCGTCCTGGCGGCGGATGCGGGCTGGCAGCAGGGCACGGTCGTGGTCAGTCCGGTTGATTTCCGCCGCACCGAGCTCCCCGCCGATTTCCAGCCCCCCACTCCGTGGGCGGACCAGCTCTACGCCTGGCTCCGCAACAAGCTCAGCGCGCTCCCGCTCGCGCCCGCCGCGGCGGCGCCGGTGGCCGGGAAGCGTTGAGGTCGCTATGTCGCCAAGGACCACTCATTGCGGAAGGAGGTGCAGGCAATGACCTCGCTGTTCGTCCATGCGGCGCTGGGAGCGCTGACCATCGGCCTGTTCTTCTCCGTCAACGCGTACCTCTACCGCGGCGATTGGTCTGGCTCCCGCGCGACCATATTGGAGAAGGTGTACTACGTTGCCGCGGCGGTATCGGTCTGCATCGGGTGGTTCTTCAACACCCGTTACGTCCTCGCGTACCCGGCGGAGGCGAGCTGGGTGCACTTCACGACGATGCTGTTCGACAATCCGGCCTCCGGCTCGGCCGGGCAGGACATGATCATCACCAACGTGGTGCTGTTCCCGTTGTGGACGATCATCGATGGGCGTCGCCGCGGACTGCGGGGCACCTGGGTCTACTTCCTCATGAGCTTGTTCACCAGCTTCGGCTTTGCGATGGGAATGTATCTTGCCGCCCAAGAACGGCAGGTGCGCTGGCTCGCGGCGCAGAAACCGTGAGAAATGGGCCGTACGAAAACCGGGTATCAGCACGTCCTCGGCGCCGAGCACGGGTGCGGGCCGCTCGCCCACCTTGATGTTCGCCGTCGGTCCATGCGACTCGAAATACGCCGCGCGCATCGTGGATCGTTCCGGCATCTGCTCCCCGCGTGGGACGCTGATCCGATCCGCACGTGAAATCATCGAGCACGTGAAGTCAACCGCTAGCGATTCGACCGATAGCGCCCTCATCGCTTCCGCTTGGGAGCGGCGATATCGGTACGCTCGCGCGCGAGGGCAGTGAGCGCGCGCCGCAGCAGGTCGAACAGTCCGCGGATGTCCGTATCGCGCGGATCGATGTGATGCGCCACGAAGGCTCCGTCCGCCACGCAGAGAACCAGCTTCGCGAACTCGCGCGCCATCTGCTCGGCCCTCTTCCGGTCGGAGCCGCCGAGCAATACCGTGAGGAGCCGTTGGATCGCCTCGAGCGCCCGTTTGCGGACGCGTCGAATCGCGGCCAGCGACGTCTTGTCGACTTCGCGCCGCTCGAGCGAAATGAGCAGCAGCAGTCGCAAGAACTCGGGCTCTTTCTCGAGCGAGGTCGCCGCTGCATCGAGCCGCGCGGCGGGAGTCATCGATGCGGGGTCGCCGGCGCGCAGCGATTCAAACCAACGACGCGCTCCTTCCTCGACGGCCGCGGCAAGCAAGGCTTCCTTGCTTTCGAAGTGCCAATAGATCGATCCCGACGGAAGGCCAGAGCGGTCGCTCACCGCGGCGATGCTCGTCCCGGCGAACCCGCGCTCGCCCATCAACGCCGCCGCCGCATCGACGATCCGCCGGCGCGACTCGATGCCGAGCTCTTCGCGGCGCGACAGCTTGCGGACAACGGGCTCACGCATGCCGATTCTGCCCGCGACACAGCGTCCGCAGGAATGCTTGCGTACGCTCGTCCTCCTCGGGTGAAGGGCAGAGCGTACTGACGCTCGAGTGATGCCCGCCGCCGTTCCAGCCGGTGCGCACGTCAGGCTCCTCCCGACGGCATGACCCCCGGCGGACGATGGCCCCAGGTGCGCATGCGATCGTAGGTCGTCGGCTCCCACGTCGCGTCGTCGACCTTGCGTCCGCCCCAGCCGTACTCGACCTCAAAGCCCGACGGTGTCCGGGCGTAGAACGAGAACATCCGATCGTTGGGATGCATGCCGAGCGTACTCGCGATGGGGACGCCGGCCGCAAGGGCGCGATCGTAGGCGCGCCCGACGTCGTCCATTGCGTGGACCTCGAGCATGAAGTGGTGGATGCGCTTCGGCAGCGGAGCCGCGGCGAAGGCGACCGTGTGGTGGCGAGGGTTGGCATGCAGGAAGGTGATGGTGAGCGAGAACCCGGGCGCGAGCTCGGTGACGACGCGATCGGAGAGGTGCATCCCGAGAAGCTCGCGGTAGAAGCGCTCGGTCGCCTCGGGATCCATCGTCGCCAGCACCACATGGCCGAGCCCCTCGCCGGCGGTGACGAATCCCGAGGTTGCGAGCGGCGAGACGAACGGAGTCGAGGCGGCCTCCGGTCCGCAGAACAGCTCCACGGGTACGCCGGCCGGATCGCTCGTACGGTACAGGCAGGCGACGCAGCGCGCCCGCGCCGCCTCGGCCCCTGCGTCCTCCGACTGGAACCCGGCCGCGCCGAGCTTCTGCGCGAGCTCGCGCAACGCTCCCTCGCCGTCGACTTCGAAGCCGGCATACGCGAGGTCATCGGCCGGCCCCGGATGGAGGATGATGCGCTGCGCCTGCTCGTCCATGCGGAGTGCGATGCCGCCGTCCGCGCGTCGCGCGGCGACGGCGAGGCCCAGCACGTCGACTGCGAAACGCTCCCATGCGGGAACGTCGCTCACCTCGAACCCGAGGTATCCCAGTCGCGAGATCGATGTCATGCGATGTCTCCTTGAGGATTGGTTGCGTTCTCATCGCAACAGATTCGAAGACCAGTCGACGAGGGTGTCGGTGAACAGCTTCGGATCTTGGCCGTGCATCGAGTGGCCCATCTGTTCGAAGGAGCGGTAGTCCACCGCCACGCCGGCCTCCGCCAGGAGCTCGCGCGCACGCTTCGCCTGCACGTCGGAGAGCGCCCCGATGAGCAGACCGGTCTCTTCGTCGACCCGCCGGAAGTGATGGGTGAGGAGGACCGGGACCTTGACGCTGCGGAGCATGCGCTCGTGGTCGCATGAGGCGGCGACGGTTCCCGTCCAGAAGGCCCGCCCCCACTCGGGGTCGTACTCCTTCAGGTTCTGCGGCGGGGTTTCGCCCGGCGTGAAGAGCGCGCTCATCCATGCCGGCAGGAAATCCGGCGCGGCGGCGCGCATGCCGTCCCAGTCGCCGATGCGCCATTGATCGCCGAGGTAGGTGCTCCACAACCGGAAGGCCGCGCCGACGCCCTGTCGGATGCCCGGACCCGTCGCCGGCTCGACCTGCGAGGCGAACAGTGGCGGATCCTCGTAGTGCGCGGCGACGATCTGCCCGGGCTTGGCGTAGGCGGAGAGCCAGGCCGACAGCACGCCGCCGGAAGACAGGCCGCTGACGATCGTCGGCCGCCCGATGATGAGATCGATGAAGCGGACGAGGTCGTTGCCCATGTTGTCGAGCGTGTAGCGGCCCGGCGTGCGCGTCGATCGGCCCTGGCCTCGCAGGTCGACCGCGTACGCGTTGAAATGCTCGGCGAGAAGCGGCAGCGCCCGCTCGTATCCCCACCACGACTCGGTCTGCCCCGGAACGAGGAGCAGCGCCGGGTTCGACGCGTCGCCGACCACCGCGTAGTTCATCCGTACCTCGCCGAGATCGGCGATCTGCTCGGGAAACGCGTGCGCGACGTAGGTCTCGTCGGGATTGTGGGGGCCGAAGCGCCCTCGGTACGCGGCCATCACGCGACTCCTCGGAGGCGGCGGATGAGCGCGGACACATCGTCTGGCACGACGTCGCCCCGCCAGGCGACGTGCTGATCGAAGCGGACGAGCAGCAGGTCGCGCGTGAAGACATCGGGGACCGCGGGACGGGCGACGTCGAGGATCCGGAGCGGAAGCCGCGCCGCTTCGGCCGCGACGACGAGCGCCGTCACGTCGGCGTCCGGCGCGAAACGCAGCAGCGTGTAGTCGGGCCCGAGCAGGTCGAGGATCGGCCGACCGCCGACGGTGAAATGCGGCATGCGGCAACCGGGCGCGGTCGAGTGCGTGATCGTGCCCATCGTGTATGACGGCGGCGACTCGTCATCGTAGGCGATGATTGGCGAGTGGCCGTAGAAGTAACCGAAGTTGAGGCCGACGGGAGCGAACTGCGGGGCGTTGATCTCGTACAGCACCGGCCCGAGCATCGAGCGCAGCGCCGCCCCTTCCTCGCCGAGATCGGCGAGCGCCGGTGGAACCGCGCCGCCGCCGAGCGCGGCGGCGTTCTCCATCACCTTGGCGATGGCAAAGCGCGACACCTGCTCGGTGATCGGGTGACGCTCCGCTTGATACGCGTCGAGGATGCTCTCGGACGCCCAGCCGCGCAGCACGGCGGCCAGCAGCCAGGCGAGATGGACGGCGTCGGCGATGCCGGCGTTCATGCCGTAGCCGGCGAACGGCACCCAGAGATGCGCGGCGTCGCCGGCGATGAAGACGTTGCGGTCGCGGAAGCGCTCGGCGACGAGCCGGCGGCCAATCCAGTCTTCGTGGTTGACGACGTCCCAGGTGATGTCGTTGACGCCGAGCAAATCGCGGATCGACTGATCGAAGTCGAGCGCCGCGAAGTCCGCCGCACCGGGGGGCAGCGCGCGGTGCAGCAGCCAGAGCTCATGGCCGTCGATGGCGACCACGGTGCCGCGCACCCGGTCGTTGACGATCCAGCTCATCCACGCCGGTCGCCGGTCGCCGAACAATGAGCGAATCCGAGGACAGCGCACGAGCGTGCTGCGGGTGCGCCCGATCTCGTCGTCGCCGGTGAGACGCACGCCCATCGCCTTGCGGATCGTGCTGCGGCCACCGTCGCAGCCGACGAGATATCGGCTGGCGACCGTCGTTCCGTCGCTGCAGGACGTCACCACGCCCGCGTCCGTCTGCTCGAAGCGCTCGACAGCGACTCCGTTCCGGATGGTGACGTTCGGGAGGGACGCCATGCGCTCGAACAAAATCGGCTCGAGATAGATTTGACTGACGCGCACCATCGGCTCGGGCGTGAGCCAGTCGCTGTCGATGTGGCCGCCGAGGTGTCGCTCGTTGCGGGACGGCAGCGGAATCCGCGTGATCTCGGGTCCCGCGATGCTCGTCGTGTAGATGACGTCCGTCGGGTAGTTGTCGGGAAGGCCCGCCCCGCGCACGCGATCGGCGATGCCGAAGCGTCGAAAGGTCTCGAGCGTGCGCGCCGCGACGGTGTTGCACTTCGCGCTCGGCGGTTGGCCGGCCGCGCAGTGCGGCTTCGATGGCCAGGCATGTTCCGACGGGCCCCGCCCCAGCGATGCAAATCGACGTGTCGGGGGATCTCATCGATTCGTGGTCCTGTGCTGAGCGCTATCGGGTCTTGGTCGAACGTTCTAGAACTAACGCTCTAGGGCAGCAGGAACCCGGCGTCAAGAGCGCATGCCGGATACGCGGATCGCCCTCAGTGCCACCTCGACCGCTCGGGGCGGATCCACTTTCCAGACAGAACGAAGACTGGCAGGCTGAGGGACAATGGTGGCGGTCGACCTCGGCGCGGCGCGCACGTCCTACGAGGCAGAAGGGCAGTGGACCTCTCCGGTGCTGTTCACGCCCGCGGAGATCACGCGCTTCCTCGACGCGACCGAGCGCGTCGTCGCGGGCCGCCATCGCAGCGGTCGTGCGCCGATGTTGTGTCTGCCGTTCGAGCCCGGTCCGCACGACCTGCGCAAGATCGACAACGCGTGGTGGGCCGATCCCGACCTGGCCGCGCTCGCTACTGATGCGCGCCTCGGCGAGATCGCGGCAGCGCTCCTCGGCGCGTCGTCGGTCAGGCTCTGGCAGGATCAGCTGCTCTATAAGCCGCCGGGCGGCCCCGCGGAGACGACGATCGGCTGGCATCAGGACTGGGCGAGCTGGGACACGGTCGCGTCGCACGCGGCGTTCGTCACCGCGTGGGTTGCGTTCGACGACGTCGACGACGACAACGGCGCGATGCAGATCATCCCCGCGAGCCACACGTGGGGTTTGGTCCCCGGCGCGAGCAACTTCTTCGGCACCGATCGCGACGCGCAGCTCGCACGCCTCGGCGACGGGCGTGCGGTCGAGTCGCGATCGATCGTCATGCGCGCGGGCCAGGTCAGCTTCCACCACCCGCTCACGTTCCACGGGAGCGGGCCGAACACCTCGGACCGCATGCGCCGATCGCTCGCCATCCACTTCGTCGACGCTGAGGTCTCCGCGGTGTCCGAACCGGGCATCTGGCAGCACTACAACCTCGCGCTGTTCCTCGAGCGCGGAGGCCTGTTGGGAGAGCGCTACCGCTTCGACGACCTCTGTCCGACGGTCTTTGCGTAATGACCGGCCGTAGGGCGCGCTCGCGGTCCTCAGGCCGGCGCCTCGTTGGATCGTGGCGAGCCTCGGAGATCAAATACACCGAGAGTGCATGGACAGCGTACGAGTCGTAGGTGGAGCGAGATCGGTGGCACGCAGCTCGCCGAGCGTGGCGGCGCTCAGGTCGGTGAGAGCCGGCTGGCCTTGTGGCACGTGACGCGGCGCATAGCGGTAGTAGAGGGGGGCCAGCGCGACCAGCAGGCCGATCGTCGCAGCGACCCGCGTTAGCCGAACCAACGGTCTCGAGACTATCCAGAATCAGGCATGCGGTCGTGGTGCCACGGCGGGCGCAGGTGGCAACCAAACGGGTCAGCGCGCCGCGCATGGCACTCAACACAGTTCAACGCCGGGGTCCGAGCGCTCCGCGATGAACGCCCGGACGCGCGCTCCGATCTCATCCCGGATGCGACGAAAGACTGCGAGTCTCTCGGTTTCACTGCCAGTGGCCTTGGCGGGGTCCTCCAGCGGCCAGTGCAGGCGCGTGACCACGCCGGGGAAAACTGGGCAACGCTCGTTGGCGTTGTCGCAGACCGTGATCACGTACGGGAAGTGTTGGCCCAATAAACTGCCAGCCGATTTCGATCGATGTCCCGAGATGTCGATACCCACCTCGCGCATGGCGGTGATTGCCAGCGGGTTCACCATCGACGGGTCAATGCCGGCGCTCTCAACGCCATACCGATCGCCGGCCAAGTGCCTCAGGAACCCTTCGGCCATCTGGCTGCGAGCCGAATTACCGGTGCATAGAAACAGTACGCGGGATTTTGGCATGGGAAACGTCCTTTCCGTCGCGATCGTGCGCTGCCGGCGCCGCGGCGAACCAACGGAGCAAGAGCGTCGCACCCGCCGCTCCCATCAGTTGCGCGAGCACAAACCCAGGCGCGTCGGCCGGCCTGATGCCGGCGAACGTGTCCGAGAACGCACGCGCCAGCGTAACGGCCGGATTGGCGAACGACGTTGAGGCGGTGAACCAGTACGCCGCCGTGACATACGCGCCAACGGCGATCGCGACTGGTGCCCGCCCACGCGCACAGCGGCCGATGACAAGCAGCAGTCCGAAGGTGGCCACGGCTTCGCTCAGCAGTTGCGCGACACCCGTGCGGGCGTGTTGCGAAACGGAGAACACCGGCAGCTCGAACATGAGGTGCGCGACTGCCACGCCAGTGAACGCACCGACGATCTGGGCGGCGACGTAACCGGGCAGGTCCCGCCAGGCGAGGTCGCCCCCGATGGTATTTGCGGCAGTGACCGCGGGGTTGAAGTGCGCTCCCGAGATTGGCGCCAGGCCATAGATGAGCGCCACGAGTACGGCACCGGTGGCCATGGTATTCGCCAGCAGCGCGATGGCGACGTTCCCACCGGCGAGCCGCTCACCCATGATGCCGGACCCTACGACGGCAGCGAGAAGAAGCGCCGTACCCACCGCCTCGGAGACCGCCCGCTTGGGGAGGCTTGGCGTCTCTCGGGTCATGCGCGCTTTGCGATCTTCGGCCGCGGCGCGCGCGTCGCGAGCGCGGCGCGAATCGCTTCGAGCCTGTCTGGGACTACACGGTAGTAGACCCATGCACCACGCTTGTCGCGCTCCAGAAGCCCCGCCTGATGAAGCAGCTTCAGATGGTGACTGACTGTGGGCTGGGAGAGTCCAACCGGGTCGACCACGTGGCAGACGCATGCCTCGCCTTCGGGTTGCGCCGCGATGAAGCTCAGCAGGCGAAGGCGGACCGGATCGGCCAGCGCTTTTAGAGTAGCCGCAAGTTCCTCCGCGTCCCCCTTGCTGAGAGCGCCTCGGAGGACCGGTGGACAACAGGGGGTCGCCGAATCAGGCATAGCGACATATTGACATACTTCGATATCGTGTGCAATCATATCGATACGTTTCGATATCCCAAACCAAGGAGGCCCCATGGCAAACACGTTCCACGTATCCGTTTACGTCCGCAGCATCCCCGAGGCGGTCGAGCACTACCGAAAGCTCCTCGGCATCGAACCCGCGAAGGTCAAGCACGACTACGCGAAGTTCGAGATCGAAGACCCGCCGGTCATCTTCTCCCTGAGCATTGGTGGTGAGCCCGGAAAACTCAGCCACCTCGGCATTCGCTACCCGGGGACCGGCGATGTCGCCTCGGAGATGGTGCGCGTGAAGAGCGCCGGCGTTCCGCTCTTCGAGCAGCAGGGCACAACGTGCTGCTACGCCAAGGCGGACAAGTTCTGGGTGAGGGGCGACGACGGCATCGCGTGGGAAATGTACACGCTCCTCGAGGACGTCGAGGCCGAAACGGCGGCGGATTCCCAGCTTCGCAACTTTCTCGGACAGCAACGTGCCGCCGAAGCGCCACAGGCAGCGTCCGACGCCGCGCCTCCAGAGTCCACGTGCGGCGTCAGCTGCTGCGTTCCAACCGACGAGCAGACGGCGTGATTGTTCGCGCAGCGCAACCGTCGGACGTCGAGCCTGCTCAGCGTCTTCTCCAGTGGACCGAAGGCATGCTCCCGACGAAATCAGCTCCTCACGAGAGTTTTCGGACCTCTGCCCCACATCAGCCGTGCTGATGAAGCTCCAACGCCAGAAAGGAAAGCCATCGTGATTACGCCAATCGACGGGCCCGCTGCCTGGACCGGGGCCGAGCTCGCGTCCCAGACGGACTGGATCCATGTCCTCACGCCCGCGGAAATCGCGGACATCGACCGCGTTGTCGCTTCGATGCGCGCGCTCGGGACTCCGCGCGAAACGCTGACGCGCGAAGACGTTGCTCTTGGTGCCCTCGCGCCGGCGATTGCCGCCTGGCGAGAGACGCTCGCTCGCGGACGCGGTTTCCTTCTTATCCGCGGCCTTCCGGTCGAGCGCCTGTCGTTCGACGATGCGGTCGCGGCCTACTGGGCGCTCGGACTGCATCTCGGAAGCCCCGTACCGCAGAATTTCAGCGGCGAGGTTCTCACCCACGTGAGAGACACGGGCGCCGACCCGTCGGACCCGAGCACACGACTCTACAAGACCCGCGCGGAGCAGGACTTTCACACCGACGGCGCCGATGTCATCGGCCTTCTCTGCCTCCGCGGAGCCAAGCGGGGAGGGGAGAGTCGCATCGTGAGCTCCACCAGCGTCGTGAACGAGATCGGGAAGAAGCGTCCCGAGCTCGTTCCCGTACTCTTTCGGGATTTCCATTGGCATTACTTCGAGCCCGAGATGGCCTCGGCGGTCCACTTCGCACGTCCCATCTGCCGCGAGCAGGGAAGCCGGCTGAATACGTTCTTCATCCCCTGGTACATCCGCCGGGCCCAGGAGCTGCCGGACGTGCCGCCGATGACTGGGGACCAAGAAGCGGCGCTCGAGGCCCTCGAAGCGACTGCG
>Ga0187893_10002870_pt1 | contig 36595 bp, 24 predicted proteins | sample MA1701074metaG_FD_139574 | JGI IMG/M metagenome (GOLD analysis project Ga0187893, IMG submission 139574) | White microbial mat communities from a basaltic lava cave in the Kipuka Kanohina Cave System on the Island of Hawaii, USA - MA170107-4 metaG ... | reverse complement strand
CGCGGCGTCATCGACCACGTCGCTGATGACCGCGACCGAGCCATCGGGCGCGAGTCGCAGTGTGGGCTCCGTGGTGTCCATGAGCTCGAGAGCAGGACCCCGCCCACAGACGGTGTGCTGGCCCGCGTAAGCTCCAACATCGGCGCCCACACGTCGTCCTTGAACCCCGGCCCGTGTTGGTTCTTAGCGCCGCCCGCATGTCGTTCGCGGATGACGCACACCGAGCGGGTGCGCAGCTCCCTACGCGGCCGCCAGCGCCGTCTGGAACTCCTCTTTCTAGCGGAATTCTTGCTCCACGCGGTATTTCGAACCGCGTTCGCTTCGCACGCTCGAAAACAGCTGAAAGCGATCCACGAGAAACGGTGGCAGCCGCAGCAACGAGTGGGAAGCGATGTAGCTGGCGAGCCACTCGTGTGGCGCATCACGAAGACGCGCGACGGTCACGTGCGGAGCGAACTTGCGGTTGTCCGGTGGCAAACCCACGCGTGACACGGCACGATCGATCCTCGCCTTCAGCGTGCGAAGCTGCTCACTGGCTACGACACCAACCCAGAGGTTGCGCGGCATGCCGCGCGGAGGGAAATGTCCGACGCCTGTCAGGATGAGGTTGAACGGCTCGACGATGACTTGCTCGAGCGCGGACTTGATCGACCGCAACGTGCCGCCATCCACTTCACCCAAGAACCGAAGTGTGAGGTGGAGCTTGTCTCGCTCCTCCCATCTCGCGCCTGGGATCCCGCCGCGAACGAGCTCGAGCTGCTCGTCGATGTCGTCGGGTAGATCGATGGCGACAAACACACGTGGCATCGACCTGCTCGTAGGATCACACTCGTCGTCGCCGCTTACGCTCCGTCGTCACAGCGGGGGTCTCTGGTGCGGACACAGGGACCACGGCCCGTGCAGGCACGAGGTCGCGCAGTAGATCGCCGAGGCTGCCGAACGATGCCGAGCCGCTTCGCTGCTGTGCGAACGTGGTGAAGTTGCCACGTTCTTCCACGTTGGCGACACCGCGAATGCTGTAGCGAAGCTTGCCCGAAGGCTCGCGCGCGAGCATCACGACCCGCACGTCTTGATCGACAGTGAACGTGCGCCTGGGGTCGCCGCCGGGGGCGAGGCCGAGCTCGGACACCGGTACGAGCCCGCGGCCGAGCGTGGTGTCGACCAGCACACCCGAAGCGGTGATTTTGACGATCTTGCCGGGAAAGATGTCTTGCACACGCGTTGGCTGTTCGCGTTGTCGTATCGAGCGTAGAGACAGAGCGATGCGAATGTCTTTGCTGCTTCCCGAGACACCTTCTTCGACCGAGAGCACGCATACGCGCACTGGTTCGCCGACGCTGACCACGTCGCTAGCTCGCTCGACGCGGGTGTCGGACAGTTCCGACACATGCACAAGGCCCTCGAGGCCCCCTAGATCCACGAATGCACCATAACTTTGCACCGATTGAACGATGCCGTCGATCTCGGCTCCCACGCTCAGACGATCACGTAGCGTACGAATGTTTTGTTCGCGCTCTTCCTGCAGCAGCGCACGCCGTGAGATCACGACAGAGCGACCACGGTCGCGTAGCTCGAGGACACGAAAAAAATAGGTCTGTCCAACATAGCCAGATAGCTCGCGCGCCGGGCCGAGCTCGACCTGCGATGCGGGACAGAACGCACGCGTATCTCCGACGTCGACTTCGAGGCCGCCTTTGTTGGTACCCGTGACGGTGCCTTCGACAGGTGTGCCCGACTGAAGCGCGAGCTCGAGCGCGGCGTTAGTCACGGAGGATCGGCCGAGGGTCACGGCCAACTCGATGCCACCGTGGGCCTCGTCGCGAGATACCGTAGCGCGCAGCGTGTCACCAACCCCGACGCTCAACTTGCCTGCGGCATCGGTAAGCTCGTCGCGAAGTACGCGAGCTTCGGAACGTGCGCCAACGTCAACGAACACCCACTCGTTCGTGATCTGTACGATCGTTCCTTCGACTCGTTCGCCGCTTCGTAGTTGTCGACCGCGACGGGTGTCCTTAGCGACAGAATTCGCGAAGAGCGCTGCAAAGTCGTCGTCCTGCGCGGTCATGCATGAAGCATGGCAGACACATGCTCACACGACAACCCGACGGTGTCGCCGCAAGTTTAGCGGCGGACGCGAACGGGAGTACGAAGAGACTTCATGTCGGGCAGTGCGGGCACCGGTTCGGTGACGCTTCGCGGTTGCCAGTTCGCGACCACATCGGTGTAACCGGGCTTCACGAGCCGTATCTCGTGTGTCGTCGCGTCACCGACGGGTACTTCGATCTCGCATGGCGTGTTGCACCACTCGACACCATCGATCAACACCATCGCACCCTTGACGTTCGACGTCACGAGCGATCGATTTTTGGGTGACGCTTTCGCGTCTGAGACGATGCTCGAGCTCACGTGTTTGCTGCCCGACTCGGTTTTTTCCTCGCTGGCGTTGTTGTGAGGTACGCCGGGATCGACGAACATCAATGCGCCGACGATCGCCAGGGCTGCGACGCCGAGACCGATGCCGACGGCACGCCCATGTTGAGGGTTGCGAAAACTGAACAACGACCATCGCTGGACGGGTGCCAGCCCATGGGCGGGCGTGAACATGCTCGGACCGCCACCTTCGACAACTGGAGCGAGATTGGCGGCGTCGTTTGGCTGGCGTTGGTCACGGTTGTCACGCAGTGACCCCATGCATTCGCCGATCATTTCGGCGAAATGAGCCGCGCTCTGGATTCGCTTCGTGCGATCCTTGCGCAGAGCAGCCATCAGCAGCTTGACCGTCGCGCTGCCGCAATTTCGCGGTGAGGTGGCCTTGGCACGCACGTGCTTGAGCATGGTCGCCATTGGCGTCTCTGCGGAAAACGGCGGACGTCCCTCCAGCATCTCGTACAAAATGCAACCGAGCGAGTAGATGTCCGTGCGCCGATCGAGTGGCAGCCCATTGCATTGCTCCGGAGACATGTATTGTGGAGTACCGAACACCTCTCCTGCTTGTGTCAGTCTGCTCGAATCGACCCCACCTGCGATCCCGAAGTCGAGTACCTTGACCACCGTCGTCATGCCGACGGTTTCGATGAAGATGTTATCGGGCTTGAGATCGCGATGGAACACGCCATGCTGGTGTGCCTCGCTCAAGCTCTCAGCTACTTGTCTCGCCAGCTGCAGAGCTTCCATTTCCTTGAGTGGTCCCTGCTCCAGCCGTTCGGCCAGGCTGATGCCTGTGAGTAGCTCCATCACCATGTAAGGTCGTCCGTCCTCGGTTTCGCCGTGCTCGAACACGCGCACCGTGGACGGATGGCGCAGTTGGCTGGTGACTTCCATCTCGCGACGAAAACGATGTAGGAACTTGCGATCTCCGGCACATTCGCTGCGCACCAATTTGATCGCCACCTTGCGATCCATCTGGACGTCGTGTGACGCATAGACGACACCCATGCCACCTTCGCCGATCACGTCCGTGATCCGGTATCGGCCGCGGATGGTGCGACCGATATCTTCGCTCACCACGAACTCGATGCTGGAAGCCGACGCACTGGCTTCGTCATCGACATCGTCGAGACGCGAGGTCGTTCGCTGCGAACCAGGTGGGCGTTGGACTGGCATGGCGAAGGAGACGGCGTTGGTGGCCACGCGGCGCACGTCACGGCCGTGAATATGTTCGTGTGTTGGCCGCGGGAGTGTAGCGGCCGAAGCCGCAACGCTGCAAATCCTCCGTCAATGGCATCACGATCGGGTAGCAAGTGGGTCAACTCGTCCTTGCACGTCCCGAATTGCAACGAGTACACGAAATGTATGCAAAACGACGATCCATTCAAATCGTTTCGTGTCTCACTCAGAGATCGCGCGGTGTAGCCAATGTGATGAGCGATGCCTCGCGCACGAGCGGGTATCGTGCTCGCGACGTTATGGTGTCGGGTTGTCGCCGAGCCTCGCGTACCACGCGCGATGACTCTCTTGCACGGCCCAGGCCGAGTCCGTATCGTCCCAGGGACATGTCTCTCGCAGCGATAGTCCAGCCGCCGCCCGCGTCAGCCGCCGTTTCACGGCACGGCGCCGGGGCTTACGCGCCCCGCCACAAAGTGCGTGTCGTCACCGCCGCGGCCTTGTTCGACGGCCACGACGCAGCCATCAACGTCATGCGGCGCATCCTTCAGCGGTCCGGGGCGGAAGTGATCCACCTGGGACATAGCCGCGGTGCCGAAGAGGTCGTGGATGCCGCGATTCAAGAAGACGCGCAGGCGATCGCGGTCAGCTCCTATCAAGGTGGTCATATCGAGTATTTCAAATACATGCACGACCTGCTGCGAGAAAAAGCAGCGGGCCATATTACATTGTGGGGCGGCGGTGGAGGTGTGATCGTGCCTCCGGAGATCGACGCGCTGCATCGCTACGGCGTTCGCCGAATTTTCAGTCCGGAAGACGGTCGTCGGCTCGGGTTGCAGGGAATGATCGACATGATCTTGGAGGGCGCGGATTTCTCGACCACGCCTGCCGACCCAGTCGCCGAGCTCGGGCGCTTGCGAGAAGAACATGGTGCACACGGCCGTCTCGCTCGCCTCATCACAGTGCTGGAAAACGCCGATGAATGTGCCAGCAAGCTCGTGCGTGCCATGGATCGGCTTGCCGTCCCCGAGGTGCGCGTTGTTGGCATCACGGGCACGGGCGGGGCAGGCAAGAGCTCACTCACCGACGAGCTGCTGACACGGTTGTTGCGCGAGCATCCCGGAAGGCGATTCGCAGTCATATCGGTCGATCCCACGCGTCGACGTACCGGCGGCGCGTTGCTCGGCGACCGCATCCGCATGAATTCGCTGAGAAATCCGCACGTGTACATGCGAAGCCTCGCAACACGCGAAGCAGGGAGAGAGCTCTCGCGTGCCACCGATGACGCGGTACGTTTGTGCAAGCTGGCGGGATACGACCTCGTGATCGTCGAAACCAGTGGCATCGGTCAGGGTGATTCGGAGATCACCCGTCTTGCCGATTTGACGTTGTATGTGATGACGGCCGAATACGGCTCGCAGAGTCAGCTCGAGAAGATCGAAATGCTCGACGTATGTGATTTCGTCGCGATCAACAAGTTCGAGCACAAGGGCAGCAAAGACGCCCTTCGAGACGTGCGAAAGCAGTTTCGTCGCAATCGTGATCTCTTCGGTTCCGACGTGCGTGACGAAGACCTCCCCGTGTTCGGCACGGTTGCGAGCAGGTTCGCCGACCATGGCGTAAACGGCCTGTACGTGGCTTTGTGTGGTGCGCTCGGCGAGTTGGGCCCAACGCGTTGGTCATCCAACATTCCGTCGCAGCAGATCTCCGTCGCTTCGGATACACGCGAGATCATCCCATCCCAACGCACGAGATATTTGGCCGAGATCGCCGAGGCCGTTCGTGGCTACAAAAATCGCGTCACTGAACAGGTCGCGCTCGTGCGTCAGCGACAGCACCTGCATGTCGCGCTCGAGCTTGCCCGTGCTGATCATCAGGATGCGACCGTTGCTTGGCTGGAGCACAAGCTCGAGCACGTGCAATCCCGCATCGAGCCAGCAAGCACGGCTGCGCTCGCCCGTCTGTCGCACGTGCGAGAGGCTTACGCGGCCGACGAATACGTGGTCCGGATTCGGCAAAACGAAATTCGTTATGTCACGCGTGTCGAGACGCTTTCGGAAACGAAGGTTCCCAGGGTCGCGCTCCCCAGGGACGACGAAGCGGGCGCCAACTTGCGTTACATGTTGCTCGAGGCACCTCCGGGACATTTTCCTTACACGGCGGGCGTGTTTCCGTTCAAGCGTGAGGGAGAAGACCCAAAGCGCATGTTCGCAGGCGAGGGTGGCCCCGCACGCACGAATCGCCGCTTTCATTTTCTCTCGGCTGGTGAACCAGCAAAACGACTTTCCACGGCGTTCGATTCCGTGACGCTTTATGGTTGGGATCCCGCCGAACGTCCCGACATCTACGGCAAGATCGGTGAAAGTGGCGTGAGCGTGTGCACGCTCGACGATGCCAAACTGCTGTATTCCGGCTTCGATTTGTGCGCACCGAATACTAGCGTGAGCATGACGATCAACGGTCCGGCACCGATGTTGTTGGCGTTTTTCATGAATGCCGCCATCGACCAGCAGATCGAACGTGCCGAGAACGAGCGCGGAAGGTCGCTGACCTCACAGGAGCGAGATGAAGTCGAGTGTCGAGCGCTTGCCAGCGTACGTGGCACGGTGCAGGCCGACATCCTCAAAGAAGATCAAGCGCAAAACACCTGTATCTTTTCCACTGAATTCGCCTTGCGAATGATGGGGGACATCCAGGATTTTTTCGTCAAAAACAACGTGCGCAACTACTACTCGGTATCGATCAGCGGATACCACATTGCGGAAGCCGGGGCTAACCCTATTTCTCAGCTCGCATTCACGTTGGCGAACGGTTTCACGTACGTCGAGTACTATCGCGCCCGCGGATTGGCCGTCGACGATTTCGCACCCAACCTGAGCTTCTTCTTCTCGAATGGCCTCGATGCCGAATACACGGTGATTGGCCGGGTCGCACGGCGTATCTGGGCCATTGCCATGCGTGACGTGTATGCGGCCAACGATCGCAGCCAAAAGCTGAAGTATCACATCCAGACCAGTGGTCGCTCATTGCATGCCATGGAAGTCGACTTCAACGACATACGCACGACGTTGCAGGCGTTGTTCGCGTATTACGATCACTGCAACAGCCTCCATACCAACGCGTACGACGAGGCCATTACTACGCCTAGCGAAAGTAGTGTGAGGCGCGCGATGGCGATTCAACTCATCATCACGAACGAGCAGGGGTTGGCCAAAAACGAGAATCCGCTGCAGGGCAGCTACATCGTCGACGAGCTCACCGAGCTGGTAGAGGAAGCTGTTTTGGCGGAGTTCCTGCGTCTCGACGAACGAGGTGGCGTATTGGGTGCCATGGAGCGACAGTACCAGCGTGGCAAGATCCAAGACGAGAGTCTAAAGTACGAGCACCTCAAACACGACGGGCAGCTTCCCATCATAGGCGTGAATACGTTTCAAAATCCCGACAAGACCGCTGATCAAGAGGCAATCGGTTTGAGCCTCAGTCGTGCAGATGCCGACGAAAAGAATCACCAGATTGCACGCGTTCGAGCGTTCCAGGACGCTCATTCGCACGAATCCGGTCCTGCTCTACGTCGACTTCAGGACTGTGCACTCGCGGGAGGCAACATTTTCGCGGAACTGATGCATGCTGCACGCGTGTGCAGTCTTGGGCAACTCAGCCAAGCTCTGTTCGAGGTCGGTGGTGAATACCGTCGATCGATGTGACGGCCGGACGGCATCTCACTCGCTTGCTGACAACCACGACGCGTCACGCCGACGACGCCGCAGTCTGTGTTGCCCATTGTGACGGATGCAGGTCTTGGCCGAACCGTTTGGCATAGACCTGTGTGAGCTCTGCTCCGAACAGCACGACCTGCGTCGAGTAATACACCCACAGCAGCAACAGCATGAACGACGAAGCAGCTCCATAGGCCGAAGAAGCACTTGCTCGACCAAGATAGAGCGCGACGAGAGATTTTCCAAATACGAACATGAGCGCCGTGACGAACGCTCCAACGCCGACGTCCTGCCATCGGACTTCCACATCGGGAAGATATTTGTAGAGCGCTGCGAATAGCAGCGTCGTGATGGCGATCGAGCCTACGATGGCGACGACTTGGCCGACGGCCGCCCAGTCCGAGCTGACAGCAGCGTAATATTTTCCCACGCTGGCGAGTACCGCACTCGTTGCCAGCGAAACCACCAGCAAGAACCCGGTGCCGAGTACCATCGCAAACGACAGCAGACGCGCACGTAGCCGTGCGGAGAGCACGGTGTTTTGGCGTGGTTCCGCGTTCCAGATCACGTTCATCGCATCTTGTAACTCCGTGAACACTCGACTCGCGCTGTACAGCATCACACTTGCTCCTAGCAACGTCGCGAGCCCGCCCACCTGCGATTGCGCTGCATCGCGAATCATGGCCTCGATCGCGGCCGCTGCCGTTGCACCCATGAATTCTTGCAGCCACGACACGACTTCCCCATGCGCGGCGCGTTCACCGAACACCGCGCCTGCGATCGCAACAATGATCACGAGCAGGGGCGCCAATGACAGTGTCGTATAAAACGCCAGGGCCGCGGCAACCCGCGAAGCACGATCGTCACGCCACTCGCGAACCGTGTCGCGCAGCAGCGGCCAAACAACCCGTTTTGCCATGGTTCGCCTCGCTACTGCCGCCTGGATGGCCGAGTGCGCTGAGGGAGCTCGTGCTTTCAGGTATGCGCAACCCCAGGGCTCCGGCGCTGCGAAAGCGCTTCTTTGAGCGCGCGCATTCTCCTATGCGTATCCGTTTGCGCCGGGAGCAGCTCATGCTCGACGAGAATGCGTGCGTCGTAGTCGAGATTGGAAAGATCGGACCGAAAATCGCGCAGCCCATGATCTTCGCCTTCCTCCAGTGCAGCCACGACCGCTTTTGTTCCAAACGCAGCGGCGCTCCCTTCGACCAGCTTGGCAAAACCACCCCAGATACCAGAGCTCGTTGCAGGCGTGCCGCCGATCTGGTTGATGTATGCCGAGAGTCGGCCGACCCGTTGCTGATGCGACATCAAGCAGTCCTGCAAGGTCGCCACAACCATAGGATCGTCGACTTTGTCGAGCGCTCGTCGATATGTTTCGACAGCGGCTATTTCGCCGCGAAGAAACGAGTTGAGCTGATCGATCGTGTTTTGCGTTACGGATTCCATGTGGTGTCTCCTCGAACAGGCGGGTGCAAGCTGTGTACCGTCCCCTGACATTTCCTTTCGCTGTTGGCGCCGGGCGAACCGTCACCGCGTCGCGTGAGAACTCGCGAAGAAGCATCGCGTGAGAACTGACCGAGACGCGTCGCGGTTGCACAGAATGCGAGCCTCGATCGTATCGATTGAAAAATGGACCAAGCGAGTCTCGACCTCTGCTCATGGGAACACGAACACCTTACCGGATGAAATCGAGATGCAAGCGGTGAGCTGATTCACACTCTGCGCACGAGGGAGTCAGACAACGTGGTGCGCGTAGTCGCTCACGATAGGGTCCAGAACTGTGTTTTCGAGCCTTTAACGTCGTGGGGTCCGCGCCCTGAGGATTCGGTCGATGAAGCCAACAACCTGTCCGCCAGGACAGGTGAATGTGTAAGCCGCACGTTGGGGTGAGCTGTCGTGTCGCCAAGGGATCAATGATTTTTCGTTGGTAGTGGTGCGAGTCGGAGCGAGTTCTGATAAGACACTCGCTCTACAGGACGAGTGGCGTCCCCCACGCCACTCAGTAAGCGTTTCCCAATGCCACGCTCTTTTCTTCCCGGCCATCGCCGATACAGCATCACTCATCGTGCAGTTCAACGCTTGCGCGAGCTCGCCCCGACCCTTGCCGAAGAGGACGACGAAACGCTTCGCGACAAGCTCGACGCCGCGGCCGGCAAGGCCGAGGACGAGGGCAAAACCATTCGGACACTCGACGCTTTGCTCGGTGAGCCCCAGGTGCTTTTACCTGTGGAATCGTTCGGCGATCAGCTCTATGCCATCGTCAAGGACGATACGGTCGTGACTGTGCTTCCACGTGGACATGGTGAGGAAATCGTGGCGCGTGGCAAAGCCTTGGAGCAAAGATTCGCCAATGGCGACATGCAGCTCGGACGAGGTTATGTCGAGAGAGGCGGCGACCGCTGGGACGAGGGGCCGCGTCGTTGGCGGCGACACTATGCCGATCCCGCGCCTGTGCAATATCTCACGCGTGGGACGACGCCCACGGGCGTCCGGCCGTTCGGACGGCCCGAAGGTGAATCTCCGGTCAATGGAGGCACCGAAATACGGCCCGAACAACGAGCCCTCGTCGTGCTGCCGCCACGTCCCGAGCCTGAAAGCGTGGTCGCAAAAGCGATGCGTCGCGGCCTCGATGCTGCCCGGCGACGGGCATCCGTACTCACGCTGCGCGAGGCATTCATCCTGCAAACGCGGGAATCCCCATTGCTTCCGCTTTGGAATGCGCTGGCCGCGGAAGGGGCCCCGTATGTGATGCAAGTCGGTGATCTCATCGATGCCGTACGTTCCATCGACGATCCCAGCGTCATCGATGGGATCGGAACAGAAATCGAGCAAGATTTCGTGGAAGAGGCAAAACCCGTACGGCATGTCATCCGCGAGCACGCGACGCTTGCTTCCAGCCTCCCTTACGACGAAGCTGTGCTTCAGACCGTGATGGATGCGGGGGAGCCAATTGCGGCGGAGAAGATCCGTGCAAAGCTTGGCGGCTCGCCAGCCCAGCTCCGCGCAGTGCTCAAGGATCTGATCTCTTCCAGGAAGATCCGTCGCATCGGTGAAAAACGCGCAGCTCGATACGAGCTCGTGGGCGAGGCCTGACCTATCTTTGTTAGCTGAAATACAAAATTAACGAACAGGCATAGGTCCGCGGCCGGGATGAGGCGTTTGCGGTTTCGCGCGCAACAGTTTTTTCCTTCGCCCGGAATCGCACACGTCGTCCACTGATCCTCCAAGGGCCGAGCCCTCTGGATCGACGCCGTGAACGCTGCGCGAGTTACGAAAAGGTCGAGCTGCCACGGCGAGCGAGTTTCCGGGCGAGGGGGGCGTCCATGCTGAACCTCGTGTTCGACGAGCATTCCGAGCCGTTTTTCGTCGTGCAAGGGGGCACGGACTTGCCCGATTGGAGTGCTAGCAATGGCGGTTCCCATTCGGCTGTGCCCATCGAGATCCATGCATTCGGGAACGGGTGCTCGATCGTCTCGCCGGGAACAGAGGTAACCTTTTATTTTGGAAGCTCGCCGGATCACGTGATGCTCGACGATCGTCGTGTGCATCCCACGGCGCATGGCCCTGGCTGGCAGCGGTTCTTCGTCCCCGAAGGCACGCACCGGCTCTCGTTCACTGAAATGCGCATCAACGCTCGGCCACCCGAGATCGAAACCAGCGAGATCCGACGTTCAGAAGCTACCTGAGCCCGTTGCGCTCCGTGGGGTTCGTCGGTCGTTCGAGATCGAGCTCGAGCGCGAAATGCATCATCTATCGCTCCCCGCGGGAGCATGATACGAAGTCAACTCGGCCTTCGCGGCTGCCTCATGGTGCCCCCATGAAACCATCCATCGTCTTCACCTTTTCGTATTTGCTCCTGGCATGTGCCTCCCCCAGCGGGAATGACTCCGGCGGAACAACCACCGACGCGTCGGAGGACACGACCAGCTCCGGGGAAGCCGAGAGCTCGGGGGGCGCCACGGGTGGCCCGTGCGGGGGCACGGACTCGACCGGCAACACCGACTCGAATGGGCATTCGGACTCGAACGGAGAAACCGCTTCGGGCGGAGGACATGACGTCGATCCCATGCGTATTCCGGGTGGCGGAGTGGCGTCGCCGCCAATCGATGGAGAACTCAATGTTTTTGTCGTCATGGAACAGACCGACACGCCCATGGCCGGCGTGACGGTCTGCCTCGGAGACATGGAGGGCGTCACAGACGGGGAAGGGCTCGTGGTGTTTCACGATGCAGCGCTCCAAGGCCCGCAGACAGTCACAGCCTCGCTACCGGGGTATGCCGTGGCGACATGGGTGGGTGTCGCAGGGGCGAATCTCACCATGACTCTGTCCACCAGCAACGTGGCTCCTCCCACTGCCCATGCTTCCGGCACACTGTCCTTGCCTGCTCCCGCAGCACTCAGCGTGGACGAATACTACGTGGGCTTGGTATTTTACTCGCACACGCCGTTGCTCGGCGCGCCTGAAAATGTGATTGAACAACCGACGGCGATGGATGGCACTCCATTGAACGTTTGTGTGCGCTCAGCTCTGTCGCCGCCCGACTACATGTGCAATTGGCAGCTCACCAGCCGCGTGGGCAGGCAAGCACACTATGCCGTGATCGCCAAGGGGAACATTGCAGGCACCCCCAACGATACCACCGACGATACCTATGAGCTCGTCGGTTACGGGATCAAGACCGGTCTCGATCTCCAGGATGGTGATGACATCAGCAACGAGACGTTCGACATGCTCGACATGTCGGCTGCCGTGGATGTGACCGTGAGCTTCGCCGAAGCTCCCATGGGCGTTCCGGAACGGTTGGCGTTGCCGTACCTGGACCTGGGCGAAGACGGGCACCTGGTGATCCCGGTGCCGTCACTGAAACCGACTACCTCGACCACCAAGGTGCCCGCTTTGCAAGGGCCGTTCGCTTCCGGTTCGTATCATGTGGTCAGCTTTGCCAACGTGTCTGCCACACAACCGGTCCCTTATTCGGTCACGCTAGTACGAAACATCGATCTCGCGCTGCCAGTCACTCTCCCCGAGTGGCTCCCCCCGCCGAGCGGGTTGGCGCGTAACGGCAACGGTTTCACGTTCATCGAGACGACGGGCACGTCACTTCGGGTGGCGATCTTCTTGAATACGCAGAAACAGCGGTTGTGGATCGTGACGCTGCTCGACGGTTCGATGACTTTCTCGCTACCCGAACGCGTCAACGACGTGTTGGGTTCTGGGGATGTCGAGTACCATGTGTTGGCGGTAGAGATCCTCAACTTCGATCCCTTGGATTTTTCGCTGCTCGGGTTTCAAAGCAAGATGACCCGTCTTGCGGAACATCACACCTTGCTCACGCCGTAACCATTCATCGGCACGAGAACAGCAATACCTGAGTGCGTCTGCGTGGGAACGGAAGCTTCCACGCTGCGGCCACGTTTGCAGGTTCGTAAAGCTCGACCTGCGAAAATCCAGCACGCCGAAGCTCCGCGACGAGATCGTGGCGAGTGCGTTGATCGACCTCGAATGCTCTGCCGCCCGTGAAGCGTTTCATCGCACGTTCGAGCAGCCTTCCCAAAACTCCGGGCCGGGGCTGTTCGCACGCTGGCACCAGGTCGAACATGAATGTGCTGCTTGGATGCATCCCTACCAGCTCGGCGATGCGATGCCAGATGTCGCGTTGGACTGGTTGCTTCAGGTACATGAAGATGCCTTCGGCTACCACGACGACCGGTTGCGATACGTCGACCAGAGAGTCGAGCTCGGTACTCTCGATGTCGCCGGCAGCGATACGATAGTTGCTACGCTGGAGCACGAGCTTGCCTTCCTCACTACGTGCAAATAGTTCGCGCTTTTTTGCGACAAGGCCCGGGAGGTCGAGCTCCACGTAGCTCTGCCGTGTGTCCTTGCTGAAACTCGAACCACGACGCGATAGCCCAGCCGCGAGCTCCAGTACCTGCAATGTCCCACATTCACGAACCAGGTGGTCGATCATCGTGTGGCGATGCACGAGGGAGTGCCGCAACGATGGGATATTCCAGCGAACCAGGCGCACCAAGCCAAGTACGAAGTTCGTGATACGAAACACCACTCGTGCTTCTTGCGTGGCGAGCAGCTCAGCGCCGTCGAATCCCCCCCAGCGCCACGTCTCCGACGTATAGAGCGCGGTAACTGAGAGATCGCCTTTGGGTTGTGGCGCTTGGGTCATGCTGTTGGTTGTTCGACGGCAACGGGGTGGCTGACCCTGGGCACGGCGTGCATTGAACGTGGCAAGCTTTTCCGAGCCAATACGCGATAGGTGTTCGATCCGCCGAGACGACGTACCAACGGTTCGAGCGCGGCATCGAGAACTCGGCCAACCACCAGAAATGGCACGGCAATGGTCCAGACGACCGTGCTCCACGCGCGAAGTGGCCAAGATGCCGCAGGCCGCCACGGTACGTCGGTGGGAGGCGCGAGACGACCGAAGAACATCATCGCGGCAAACAAGAAGTCTACCGGTTGGTGGGCCTCACCACGTTGCCAGGTGACCGGTTCGAACCCGTGCTCGCGCAACAGTCGTTCGGCGTTTGCGACCGAGAGAAAGTGTTGATGCTGCGGCTGAAACCACGGGATCCAGTAGCGCCCGAGCAGCCGCCCCAATGGAGATTGAGGATCGGGAACCTCGATCAGTAGCCACCCGTGCTCGCGCAACGCCGTGTGTGCCGCTGCGATCTCCGCACGTGGATCGAGCGTATGCTCGAGGTAGTGATGCATGCTGACGACGTCGTAAGTGCTTGTCAGCTGCGAGGCAAGCTCGGGAAACAAGCCCTTCCAAGCACGATCGATCCATCCTCGCTGTTGCGCGGTTTCGATGCTGTGGGTCAGATCGAGCCCATCGAAGCTGGTGTTCGGCAGGATGTCTCGAGCGACGCAACAAAAATGGCCGTGACCTGCTCCCACGTCGAGCCAGCGCTCGGGAAGCGCATGAGAAGCAAGCAATTTGGCTCTGCCCACGTACGAAGCATCGCTATATCCGAATACGAAGTCCATGCCTTCCTCACCCAGGCCGTCGTAGAAATCCTTGTAGTAGAAATCGAGACCGGCAATGGACAATCGAGGGTTCTGGAAAATATGTCCGCAATCTCTACAGCGCTCCAATGTGAACCGTCCAGGTTTGTGCTGCAGGAGATCGGGCACGTTCATGTGCTTTCGTAGGCGTGTTCCATGACACAACGGGCACGAATCGCGTCGTGCTTCAAGAAGCTGCTCCGGAGGGTTGGCCAACACGGGTTCGTAGCTGCGACGAAGAGCCATGGACTGTTCAGCAGAAGGTTTAGATGCGCGGGCTCCAGCGATCGTAACAAGCCAATCTCGTAGCTCGATGGGCAGACGCAACAGGGTCGCGATCGCGAGATCGCGTGGACGGAGTGGCGTGCCAACCGTGGCGAACGCTGGTTGAAGGTGGAACACCAACAAAGCGAGCCATCCCCACGGTCGTGCATGGGGCAGGATGGCCCCGACCAGCAAGATCACATACAGGAGCCCCTGAACGGCCAGCACGCCGGGTGTGCTGGAGCCCAACACGGCGCGCATCACCGATCCACGCGCACGAACTTGCTCAGGCGCAACGGTGAGCCCCGGAGCGACGACCATGTCCATGCCGACGGGGGCATGCCGTTTGAGCTCTTTCGCCCATGCGATCATGCCGATTGCGTCCGCCGGTGGCTGCATGTGCTTCTGTATCTTGGCGAGCAGCGATTGCTCCACGACGAAGGCATGGCCCGACGTGTATCCATGGGCGAGACGATTGCTACGGTAGTGCGGAACGTCCACGAGGTGCGCAAGCGCCATGGCTCGCAGAGCCGGCAAGTTTCGCGGTACGAGATCCACCGCCTGCAGTCCATTGCTCCGCAAGTGCTCGCCAACATCGCGAACGATGTCGGCAGGAATCGTTTGGTCAGGTGGGGCCACGACGCGGGCGGTTGCACTTGCATCCGGGGCATCGTGATGGGAAAGCGGCACCAATTTGGCCAAGCGCCCACGCAGACGAACGACGTCGAACAATAATACGGCCGCGAGGACCGCCCAAAACCAGCTCATGGCAATTCCTCCAGGAGGTTGGCTGCACGCTGCACCCCGCCAGCATTCATGAACGATTGCTGGATGCGATGCGCGGCAACGCGATAGTGCGGTTCTTCGAGAAGACGATAGAGACACGTGCGCAGCTCCGGTGCACGCACGCGGCCGAATTTCACGCGAATGCCCGCTCGTGCCGAAACGACCTGCTCGGCGACGATTGGCTGATCGTCCTTGATGGGCGCGAGCAGCAGCGGAAGCCCATGGAACAGCGCCTCGACCACGGTATTGTGGCCAGCGTGACAGCACACGACATCGACGTGTTTCATGAGCTCGAGCTGAGGTACGAACGCTCGTACGATGAAGTTGTCAGGCACGCTCGAAACCTGGTCCGGCGGTGCGACGAGCACGACTTGAATGGGATCTCCGGCGAATGCCTCGAGAACCTGTGTGTAGAATCGTTGTCCGATCTCCGCGTTGACAGTACCGAGCGAGCACAAAAGTCTGCGTTTGCCGTCAGCGAGCTCGTCCCACGGAAATGGTGTGCGCTCCTGACGATGCACGATGCTCGGTCCCACGAACTCGACCTGTGGAGGAAACTGGAAGTCGGATCCCACGAGCTCGCGTGTCGTGAACGCGAGCACGAGGCGATCCGAACGATCGGCGGTCGGATCGGGCGATACCCCAGCCTCGCGCTGCAGACCTACGATGACGTCGTCGAGCCAACGTGCAACGTGGGGTAGACCCACGAGAGAGTCGACGATCCCGGCCGACGTCGTGGCGGATGTCGCCCAAGCGATCCCTCGTTTGCGGGCTGCGAGCGACCCGGCGAGCGCCTGCTGATCGACGATGAGCGCGTCCGGCTTAAAAGCGTCGATGGCGGCTTCGACTCCCGGGAGCATGCTCCGTGCCAGTGGAATGAAAAATTCCTCCCACAGAAACTTGAGCCTGGCTGCACCACGCAATACCGCCCCGCGCTGGTTCGCGTCTTGGAGGATCTCGGTCGGAATCTCGTCGTCGAGCGGAAACACGACGGCGTGTTCGGCGAGGCAACGGCGGAGCACCTTTGGATGACCTACCCATGCAACCGTATGGCCTCGACGTACGAGCTCGTCACCGACCGAAACCGTGGGGTTGACGTGTCCGAACAGCGGAGGAACCACGAACAGGAAGCGAGCCATGTCAGGACCCCCCCTCTCCGTTCACGCGTCCGCCGCGGCAAGCGAGCCAGTCGAGCACGCTCCTGCTCACCTCTTCGGTAGCCTCCCACAACACCGAATGCGTGCAGTCCGGCATCAAGCGAAGCTCGCAATGCGACAGTAGCGAGGCCAGTCGTTCTCCATCCCGACGTACGTCCGACTGCTCACCATAAAACGCCAGCACCGGACACGAGATGCTGGACAGTTCCGACTCGGTAAGAACGTGCGAACGCCGGAGGTCGTCGATCAGCGAAGTTGCGTAGACGATTGCTCGTGCCGTGTCGCCCAAGCGTGTTCGCTTGCGTTGGCTGTGTCGTCCCATCCAGCTACGAAACGACATGGCGATCATGTGATCGCGCGCTTCTCCTTGAAGTGCCAGAGTTTCTGTCATGCGCAACGCCCAATCATGGGCACCGGTGTGGCCATCGACGAGCACGAGCCCATCGGTCCTGTTCGGATGAGCAACCGCAAACGCGAGCGCCACCAAACCGCCGAAACTATTGCCGATCAAATGAGCAGAGTCGACATGGAGTTGATCCAGCAACGCACGAAGGTCGTCCACCATGTCGAGCACCGTATAGCCAACATGCGGACGTTCACTGCGGCCGTGTCCGCGCAAGTCGTAAAGCACGACGTCGGCGATACTCGCTGCCCGGTTGCCCAGCGTGAAATACCAGCTCGACAAGTTGTCCATCACGAGTCCATGGATGAACACGACAGTCGGACGACCGGATCCCAGACGTTGCACGTGCAACGACACGCCGTTCGCAGACACTTCAGGCATGTACGAACTCCGTGACACTGCGCGTAAGCTCAGTTGGGCGATCGAGGTGGAGATAATGCCCACCATCGAGCATGGTGAGTTGCGCGCGAGGCAATGAGCGCACTAGACGAACACCCATGGGTGCACAGCTCGAGGTGGTCCCGTACATGCATAATACCGGGCACGAGATGGCACGCAGCTCCGTATCGGTGAATTCTGGCTCGTCGGCAAGCTCGTTCATGAGCGACGTTTCGTGCAGGAGAAATGCGATCGAACGCAGGAATTTGTCGGCCCGACGATCGGCACCCTCGAGCATGCGCTGCACGGCGACGGGCATGGCTTTTAGAATGTGCTCGGGACTGGAGGAGTGAAACTGCTCGAGCTCCAACGTGCGATACGGTGGGGAAGGCGCTTCGACGACGACCAGGCGCTCGACGCGTTCGGGGTGATCGATGGTGAACCGCATGGCGACAGAAGCACCATGGCTATGTCCTACCAGAACGAGCTTTCCCGCTCGGTCGACGAGCAGGGCTTCGAGGTCTCGTGTCATGCTCGCGACGCCGTATCCACGTGGTACGCGTTGGCTGCGACCATGTCCGCGTAGATCATAGAGCAGGACCTGATGGTCATGTGCCAATGTCGGTGCGGTCGTGAAGTACCAACTGGCCAGATTGCCGAACAGTAACCCGTGGAGCATCACGACCAGAGGTCCCGGACCATTGCCGAGCACCTGCACGTGGAATCGTACGTCGTTGGCGGTCACGAACGACACGAAACGATGAACTCCACACACTCACCCACGGTGAGGCCGATGATTTCGTCGAGTTGCTTGCTGGAGATCCATTTGACGAAGTCGACCTCGCTGCCGAATCGTTGCTGGAGCTGCTCGGCCAGCGCAACGAACTCGATGCTCTCGAGCTCGAGGTCATCACTGAACTTCGTGTCGAAATCGATGGGCCCATCGAACGCGAGCTCGTCTCCAACGATTTCACGGATGAGGCCGGACACGATTTCGAGCGTTTCCTGTGTGCGTGTGTCGTTGTCCATGGTTCCTCGTCAGTCGCTGGTCCATGCGAGAATATAGTCATCACGGCGCATGGTGTGGATCCACATGTCCGGTCCGCGCCGGTCGAGATGACGGATCAACAATCGTTCTCCGGTAACCTCGATCATTTCGAAGCGTCGAGGGTCGCCGATACCGGTACCGAGCGCCTTGCCGGTTGCCTCCTTGGCAGTCCAAAGGCGCATGAGTCGTTCATCGCGTTCGTCGGTACCAGCCCATTCGAGCTCGGATGCAGTGAACGCCAACTCTGCGAACGATTGCGGGCGCGCTTCGATGCGTTCGATATCGACCCCGACCGGTACCTCCGCGCTCACCTTGCACAACGCGAGCTCGTCTTTGTGTGCAAGCGAAACGGTCAGATCGGTTCCGTCTGGGACCCGTACCCAAGGCCGCCCGTCAGGATCATTGCCAACCGCGATTTCGAGTGGGTAAACCGCTCCGACACGTTTTTGCCACAGCCAGCTACGCACCGCGTCTTTGACTGCGATGCGGCCGAGTAGCCAACCTCGTTTGCGTCGTGGCCCGAGTGCATCGTATTCGCTGCGTTCACGCTCCCCGAGGTAGCGGCGTGCGACCAGGTCGCGTGCGGAGGCGGCTCGCCAGTGCTCACGCACGACATATATGTCCTCGAGCCGTTCAGCGAGCACGTTGTGCTCTGGAAACAGCAGGACCCGCCAGAGCGTTTCGTCGCTGTCGAAACGCGTGTCCTCCCAGCCCGTGATGGATGCCCAAACTACGCCGTCCTTGACGAGCTCCATGTCGGCCGTGACGTGCGTGTCGGACAGCTCCACGATGCGAACGGCGCAGCCTAGCACGGTATCCGTGTCCGGTGGAGGCGCAAAGAACTGTATCGAGCGGATCCGCGTGGGAAATGCCATGTGATCGACAGCCACGCGTGTCATCACCCACAGGCCCAACAGTTGACCGGCGTTGTCGAGTAGCGCTCCGGGGGCTGACAGCGCTCGCAAGTGCCCGGCTACGCCGTGAGGAGAGAATGCGTCGATATCGACCACGCCTTGGTACAAAGGACCATGGAACATCCAACGGTCCTCGTACACACGCTCGGCCGTGACGGTTGGCGCGACACGGTCGGGGAGCGTGATGGATGGCGCGGGAGCGTCGGCAAAACCATTCGACACGCGAACGATACCCTCTGCGTATCCGTCGAAACGAACCACTACACGGTCGCTGCCGTCGAACGTTGCGTGGACGTCCACGGTTACTGGGGGAGCTACCGCGAGCCATCGCATCGCACGAATGTCTTCGATGGCCACGGGAGTACGTTCTGGGACGAGCTCACGGGCGATACCGATCATCTGTTCGACGAGCATGGTCATCGGAACCACGGGATATCGATCGGTCATGTTCGTCCAGCCGGGGGGCTGGCGATAAAACGTATGATCCGCTAGCTCGGGAAACGCTTCGAGTGAATAGCTTCGGCGCTGTGTGAGCGTGCGGGGCGACGTGGCAACCGTGGCGGCAGGTCGTTCCTTCCACGCCTGGAGCAGCTCGATCTGCGTGGAGGCAACCTCGTCGAGCACGGCCGCGAGCTGGCGTTGCACGACATCGGACGAGCTCGGTTGGACAGGCACAACGGCTCCGGGGGCATGAATCGCGGCGTTCGCGAGCGAAATGGGCGCGATGCCATCGAGCTGGAGCAACGGAGAACCAAGCATCATGCGGACCGTGTGGTCCGCGTCTTCGACCATGGGCAGCGATTCGAGCGCGACTGGCAGCCCTTCCACCCACAACGCAGCGGCGGCGCGACAAAGTTGCAACAGACCGGAGGTGCGATTTGCAGCTGACGAAACCGCGATATGCGGGCGACCTCGCAAAGTATCTTCGACGAAACCCACCAAGCTTCCTACGCCGAGCTGGACAAAGCCCCGCACACCCTGCTCGTGCAACCCTTCGATGAGCTCGCGAAATCGTACGGGACGAACCAAGTGCAGCGCGGCAAGCTGACGAATCTGTTCGCCGTCACTCGGATAGCGTGAGCAGGTGGTTGCCGACCAAAGCGGAATCGCCGTGGGCCCAAACTCGAGCTCGGCCCAGGCCGCGCGATAGGGTTCAAGAAATGGCTCGAACACCGATGCGTGGAAACCAGAGCGGAACGCCAACTTCTGGCCCAATACACCGTGCTTTTGGAAACGCAGCAGTGCGGTCTCGATGTCTCGTTCCAGACCACACACGATTGTTTGATGCGGGCAGTTATCGTGAGAGATCTCGAGGTCTGGCAGCTCAGCGATGACCACGCGAGCACGTTCGGCAGAGCAGCCTAGCGCCGCAAATGCGACATCGGGAACTTGTACGGATCCCGGAACCCGCTCGAGAAACGCCTCCAACGTATCTGCGCGCATCACACCGGAAATCATCATTCCGGACCACTCGCCGATGCTGTGACCAGCGATCGCATGCGGGCGTACGGCGATCCGATGCAGCACGTCGGACAGCATGCGGGCCAAGCCAATTACACCGACGCTCTCGCGCTCCAAGGTGGATCCTTCGATGCTGGGCGGCATGGCAATGTCGAAGTGGTGCGCAAGATCGCTCGGATCGGGCGCGAAATCACCTTCTACCCCGGGACACAAGAACGCCAGCTTGCCGTCTTGCAGCAAACCTTCACAAGCGAACCATATGTCGTCGCGACCGCGCCACGGTTTGGTGCGTTGCACGATTGCACGCGCACGCTCGATGCGTTCCGCCGTCGGTGACAAGATGGCAACGCGCCACGAACCAGTGCCACCAGGCCTCCGTCGCTCCAACTGCGCGAGTAGCTGAGCGTGACTGTCGGCGGCCGCACACCATAGTTTGGCAACATGCACCGATGTTCGGGCCAATTTTCGCTTGGACGGTGTGCCAGAGATCGCATCGAGCACCACGTGAGCGTTGATCCCACCGAAACCGAACGCGTTGACGCCAGCACGCCGTGGCAAGTCGTCGGGCCACGGTTCGAGCGTCGTGATCGGACGAAAGCGAGTGCGAGCACAATCAGGATGGGGATCGTCGCAATGTAGGGTAGGGAACAGCGTCTCGTGATGAAGGCTGAGCGCCGCTTTGACGAGACCGATTGCGCCGGCCGCCGGCATGGCATGGCCGATCATCGACTTGACGGATCCCAAGCCTGCATGCGCACGAGCTGCCTGTACGTTGCCAAAGGCACGTGCGAGCGTCTCGAGCTCGGCTGCGTCGCCTGCGGGTGTCGCGGTACCATGGGCTTCGAGGTAGCCAATCGAGCTCGGCTCGAGCCCAGCTTCGTTCCACGCTCGCTCGACTGCTTCGACTTGTCCATCGACCCGCGGACTCATCAGCGTACTTCCACGTCCATCGCTCGCGACTGCGGTACCACGAATGATCGCATACACACGATCATCGTCGCGCATCGCGTCCTTCAGACGTTTCAGCACCAGCATTGCCACCCCTTCGCCGATGAGAAGACCGTCGGCGCCACGGTCGAACGGCCGAATCTCCTGCCGCCTGCTCAGCGCACCGAGTTGCGAGAATACGCTCCAGAACGTGATGTCGTGGCATACGTGAATCCCGCCCACCACCACCAGCTCGCATCGCATGGTGGCCAGCTCACGTACGCCGTGATCGACAGCCACCAGAGCGCTCGCACACGCAGCATCGACAGTGTAGGCGGGTCCACGCCAGTCGAATCGGTTGGTGATTCGCGACGCTGCTAGATTGGGTACCAGGCCGATGGAGGCCTCGACGTTGTGCGTTTGTAGGTGGCGGCGAAGTGCCGCGCCGAGCTCGTGAAGCTGCGCGTCACCGAGCGACGGCAGCAGGCTACGCAGGCACGCGGCCAGCTGTTCCGGCATGCGCACCGATTGCTCGAAACGGGCCAATCCCGGGGTCAGGTAGCCACCGCGACCCAAAATTACGCCGACGCGCTTGCCGGCCAGCTCGCTGGCATCCCAACCTGCATCCTGGACTGCTCGTGCCGCGACGTCGAGCGCGAGCAGCTGATCGGGCTCTGCAGTTTCGGCCGCTCGTGGCATGATTCCAAACGACGTAGCGTCGATGGCCAGGTCGTCGGGCAAAAACCCGCCCCGTCTGCAATACACACGATCGCAAGCAGACGCGCGAGGATCGAAGAATACCGGATCCCACCGCGCGGGAGGCACCTCGCGAACGCAATCGAGGCCAGCCTTCAGGTTGGTCAAAAATGCCGGCAGATCGCGTGCGCCGGGAACCGTGGCCGCCATCCCTACGATGGCAACGGGCTCAATCGAGGAGCTCATGAGCAGCAACCATGCTCGTGTTCCTTCGCGGCACTGGACGCGTCTCCAGGCTATCAGAACGCGGATTCACGCGCATGAGCGACGGTGGCTCCGAGGCACAGTATAAGATTTGTGCTTCGCCCTTGCGGCCATACATCAGCTCATCGACGAGCGCAGCTACGCCCGCGTCGGCATCGATGAGCGCCATGCTGCGACGGGCATACTCGCGCGCCAGCTCGGGCGTGACCATGCCAGCGCCGGACCATGGGCCCCAATCGATGGCCACGACGCGCCCCGGCAGGCGTCGATCGAGTGCCCATGCCAACTTGTCGAGAGCGTCGTTGGCCGCCGAATAGTCGATTTGTCCACGGTTTCCGAACACTCCGGAAATGCTGCCGAACAGCACCACGAATTTGACGTCGGGTTTCAACGCGTGCGCGAGCGTGAGTGCGGCGTTCAACTTGGTATTCACCACCCTGGCGAACGAAGCCTCGGTTTTGTCGACGATCAATTTGTCTTCCAAGATTCCCGCTCCATGAAGCACGCCGTCGATGCGTCCATGTTCGCGGTAGATGGCATCGATCGCCGACGCGAGTGCGGCGGGATCGCTGACGTCGAGCGAGCGATAGCCTGCGCTGCCACCACTTTGCTCACTGGCTCGCAGCGTTTCGGCGATCTCACGGGCGGCGAGTAGCCTGGAACATTCCGCCTCGATGCGTGCAGGTTCGCGCAGACCCGTGGCCACCAGCGCGCGTCGTAGGTCTGCAGCCCCCGAGGCCGTTGCGAAGGCTTCGAGCTCTCGCGGATCCGGTGCCGCTGAACGTCCAATCAACTCGAGTCGACATCCGAACCGTGTGGCCAGTGCAAGAGCAGAGCGAGCCGTGATTCCACGAGCGCCCCCTGTGCATACCACGACCGAGTTCCGGTCGAGCAACGGTTCGGCGGATATCCGCGTGCGATCGAGCTCCGAACGCACGAGCTCCACCGATCGCCGCTCCCCTTCGACGTATCCAACTTCGATCCAATCGTCGGATGACCGCAGCTCCGCGAGCAGCGCATCGGCGTTCGCGTCTCTGGCATGACGAGGATCGAGGTCGACAGTACGGACGCGTACATCGGGATACTCGTGCGCGAGTGTTTTGAGCAGACCCGAGATGCCGCCCGCGAGCAAGTGTGGTTGGGAGCCATTGCGCGCAAACGATCCTCCACCCCAGGATGCGGACACGATGGTACTCACGCCGGTCAACACGGCCTGCCGCACCAACGTGAATGCATGCTGGAGGAAGCTAGGCGAATCGTGCTCGTCGAGTGCTGCGAGATGCACGAACGTATCGACACGACCAAATCGTTCTCCATCGGACACGATGCGTGCATTGGCACCCATACTGATCAGCAACTGTACCAGCCGTTCGGCGATGCCAAAGCGATCGGCGGTGATGGCAAACGACTTGCCACGCATTGCAGCGCCATGTGTGGTGGCCGGAGTGATCGCCTTGGTCGCAATGACATAACGTCGAAGCGCGGAGGCGTGCCCATTGGTTTGGCTGCTTCGCGCTACCGCTCCCGGGCGTGTCTCGGTAGCCGATCTGCCGTTGGTCGCAAGATCTTGTACGACCTTCTCGGGCGCAGGTTGGCTGGGCGCTTCGGGCTGTGTTTTCGCAGCGCCTTGCTGCGCGGCGATCCAGTCGAGGATCGCCCTCAAGGTTTTCTTTCGCGCGAGGCTCTCGATGGCTGCGTCTGCGTCTCCCCCTGCTGCAAGCGTGACGCGATCGCGTAACGCTCCGAGGATCTCGATGCGTTTGATCGAGTCGATGCTGAGATCCGCCTCGAGATCGAGGTCGAGATCGAGCATGTCAGGCGGATATCCGGTGCGATTGCTGACGATATCGAGCAGCACTGCACGCGTGTCCATGGGCTTGTGCGGTGCGTGCGGCTCGGGCACCGGGGCCGAGATCGCCGGCCGGGGGGGCTCGGCGTGGGCAGTCACGTCCAGGGCGTTCACGAGGTCGTGCTCCCGGGCTTGCACTCCCGTGTTGCCCAAGTATCTCATCATCACGTCGCGTTGGGCCGTCACGAGCTCGCGCACACCTTGCAAATACTCGAGCACGGTGGACTCACGCTGATCGACGCTTGCACTGGGGATCGCCAGCGGATGAGCCAGGGTACGGTAGGCATGCTCCGGAGCATCCCCCGTGACGGGTCGGGCGAGATGCCCATCGACCAGCCAAGTCGTTGGAGCGCGACGCCGGAGCTCACCGTCCAGGTCGAGCACACGCACGCTTCGCTCCGCAAACAAGGGTTTCGCATCGATCTCGACGCCCGACGTCGCCATGCGGGCCAGCGCAAGCATCAGACGCTCGATACCCGACGTACGCGAGCGATCGAGGCCGTCGCATGCGACCATGACGTGCGGTCTATCGCCCAGGATCTTCGGGACCAGCCCACTCAACACGCCGCCAGGCCCGACCTCGACGAATACTCGCGCACCCGCCTCGTACATGCGCTCGATTTGCGAGACGAATTGGACCGGCGCAGCCAGTTGACGCGCCAGTGTGGCTGCAATGTCCTCGGCCTCGGTGGGATATGCCAGCGCCAACGCGTTGGACCACACAGGCACGTTCGGTCGGCCAAGTGGCACATTTGCGAGCACTTGGGCGAAGTTCGGTTGTGCCTCGGCGACCACCGGGCTGTGGAACGCACACGCGACTGGAATGGCTTGTACCGCGACACCCAGCGAACGTAAGCGGTCGGCGACCATTCGCACAGAGGGGGTCGTTCCCGCGAGCACGCATTGCCTGGGAGCGTTTTCGTTGGCAATCACGACCTCGTCGACGACACCGAAATCGCGCAGGTGTTGCTCGAGCTCCGCGCGCGTCGCTGCGACGGCAACCATGGTGCCCGGATCGTCGCCTGCGGCCGCCAGAATGCAGCGTGCTCGTGCTTCGCTCAGTTGGATCAATGTCTTTCGATCGAACACGTCGGCGACACACAGCGCCACGAGCTCGCCATAGCTGTGGCCACCGAGCATGTCCGGGCATATGCCGAGCCAGCCGAGCAGATCCGCGACGGCGAGGTCGGCGATTCCCAAGGCAGGCTGGGCCACACGCGTGTCTGCCAGCGCGGTACGTTGCTGATCTCGCGTTTGTTCCCCGAACGTCGCTGGCGGGAACATGCGCGAAACATAGGGCCCGGCGAGCTCCAGCAGTGGTCGCAAGCGGGCAAACGTGACAAACAGCTGATCGAGCATGCCCGGGTATTGGCTGCCCTGTCCAGGAAACAAGAACGCCAGCTTCCCGCGTTGGACATGCTCCTGCGCGACGAATACTCCATCGCTCGAGGTAAAGCTGGACGCGCGCGCAAGCTTGACAGCCAGATCGGCGTGGTCGCGTGCGACGATGGCCACGCGAATGGGACCCTGGCCGCCGGAGTGGCACACGGACGCTGCGAGCTCGTGCAAGCCAACGTCGCTGTCGACCTCGAGCCATCGTTGCAAGCGTTCGAGCGCCCGGGAGACATCAGCGCGCTCACCACGAAACAGAAACAACTCGGCGGGCCACCGTGCCGCCGTGATCGAACATGCGGGATCCGACTCGTGGGCCGCCAGCACGGCATGAAAATTCGTGCCACCGAAACCGAGCGCGCTGACGGCCGCATAGCGCTCGGAATCGGCCCAGGGCACCGCAGTGGGATAGAATGAAAACGGGCTGCGTTCGTGCTGCCATGCGGGATTGGGGCGACTGACGTTGAGTGTAGGTGGTCGGACACCGTGATGCAGGGCCAATGCTGCCTTGATGACGCCAGCGAGACCTGCTGCGCATTTCGTGTGACCGATCTGCGATTTTACGGATCCCAGTGCGCAAGCACCTTGTTGTGCGCCCGCTTGCGAGTAGACCTCGGTCAGGGTACCAAGCTCGATGCGATCGCCTACGACGGTACCGGTGCCATGGGCCTCGACCATTCCGACGCGCGCTGGCGACACACCCGAGCGTTCGTAGGCACGTCGTAGTGCACGCGCCTGCCCTTCTTGGCGGGGTGCAGTGAGGCCGAGCGAGCGGCCGTCGCTCGACCCGGCCACTGCCTTGACGACCGCGTACACGCGGTCGCCATCACGTTCGGCATCCGAGAGCCGCTTGAGCACGAGACACGCCACGCCCTCGCCGAGCACGATCCCGTCCGCTTCCGCGTCGAACGTACGGCATTGGCCACGGGGCGAGAGCGCGTGCGTGGCAGAGAACAACAGGTAGTCGTTGATGGCATTGTGCAGATCGGCGCCGCCGCACAGCACCATGTCGCTGGTGCCGGACACGAGCTCTTTCACGGAGATGTCCAAGGCCGCCAGGGACGAAGCACATGCCGCGTCGACGGTATAATTGCTGCCTCCGAGATCGAGTCGGTTGGCAATGCGACCGGCGATGACGTTGGACAATACGCCAGGAAACGAGTCCTCGGTCAGCGAGGGCAAGTGTCGGTCGAGCGCCTCGGGCAATGCGCCGAGCATCTGCGGATACATGGCTCGAAACGAATAAGCATTCGAGAGGTCGCTACCGGCCTCGGCCCCGAAAATCACCGAGACGCGCTCGCGATCGAACTCACGGTCGCCGTAACCGGCGTCAGCCAATGCTCGGTGAGCAACCTGGAGGCTGAGCAGTTGGACCGGATCGATGGATGCCAAGCTGTTGGGGGCAATGCCGTAGACCAGGGGATCGAACGCGACAGTCGGCACGAATCCCCCCCACTTCGAAGGCGTCGTTCGACCCGGAACGCCTTGCTCGGCGTAATAATGCGCGGGATTCCAACGCTCGGGGGCAACCTCACGAATCGAGTTCTTGGCCGCCAGAATGTTGGCCCAGTAGGCGTCGAGATCTTCTGCGTCTGGAAAAATGCAAGCCATGCCGACGATGGCGATGTCGACTGGGACTGGCGCTGTCGCACGTTCACCAGCAACGACAACGCCATCGAGGCACGCGAGCGCACCCTCGATCACGTCGCGGTGCAACTCTGCCATCGTGCATACGTCGCGTCGAAGCGACGCGACCTGGCCGATCATGTACATGCCGTCAGCGTGTTGTGCGTGCTCGTCCACGGTGGTCAGGGCGTCACCGTCCCGACGTACGCCTTTCGCGGCAATGCGCAGGCGCCCGAGGTTCAGCTGTTCGAGCTGGGCCCACATCGTCTTGAGATCGCATCCTTCGGCTTCCAGCCGCTCGCGATGTTCTCGAAAAGCCGAAACGTAAGGTGTATCGGCGCAACGAGTCGCGTGCCCCGGCGCAGTCTCGAGCAGGACCGTCTGGTCGCAGGCGAGCGCGACATCGCGATAGCCCGGTCGAATGGCCCCGCTGCTCACGGCTTCTTCCGTGAACAAATAAGCGGTTCCCATGAGGATACCGATTTTCGCACCCTTGGCCGCCAGCGGAGCGGCCATGGTGGCCACCATGGCGGCGGAGCGACCATCGTGGATGCCACCTGCAAACAGCACCTCGAGCTCGTTTACGGCCGAGAACGCCGCGAGCTGTCGGATTTGTGTTTCCCATAGAACGAAGCTCGAACGTGGACCGACGTGCCCGCCACATTCGCTCCCTTCGAACACGAATCGACGTGCGCCATCTTTGAGAAACAGCTCCAAAAGCCCAGGCGACGGCACGTGGAGAAACGTCCTCGTGCCTTGGCTTTCGAGCGGACGTGCTTGGCTGGGACGACCACCCGCGATGATGGCCACAGGAGGTGGGACCTCGGCGATGGCGGCGAGTTGTTCGGTGCGAATGTCTTCGTCCACGAATCCGAGAATGCCGACACCCCATGTCCGACCCGCCAAGCGATCGGCGGTGTCCCTCAATAGTGTTCGGACTTCATCCCCGCGTTTGAGCGCGAGCGCAAGAAATGGCACTGCACCAGCGCGTGCCACCGCTTCGGCGAACTCCGGCCGATCGCTGACTCGGGTCATGGGACCCTGCGCGATGGGGTACTCGCTGCCGAGGACATGGGCGAGTGGTCCACCCCGTGCCAAGGAACGCGTGTTTTGGGCTGCAGCGACGGACTCCCGGATGCTTTTCTCGATGGCTCGTACGATTCCGGAAGCCGTACGGAAACGTTCGGCCAGTGGGCGCGCGAACGATGCGTCTTGGCCAAGTGGCAGTGGATGTTCGTGCTGTGCGCCTACGCCCGTACGTGCGAGCACGCGATGACCATCCACCACGATCGTTTCGCTACCATCCATCGCTGCCACGGTTCGCCGGAGGCTGTCCGGCGCGCTCGATTCGCGGACCAGCAGGAACTGTGAATCCAGTACGACGCCCGCTGCGCCGCCGACGATGCAGGCCGCCGCCGTGTGGAGGCCGATGCCTCCTTGGACCCAAATAGGAACATCGAGCGCAGCAGAGACCAGTCGCTGGAGCAGCACGAACGCGGTTTCTTCGCCAACGCGACCGCCGGCTTCGCAGCCTTTGGCAATCAGGCCGGCAGCGCCATGAGCAATCGCTCGACGCGCTTCATTGACCGACGTGACTTGCACGACAACTGTGTGATTGCCCGTACTGTCTGTGCCCAAACGCGCGAGCGTGCCCGCGTCCGACAGCACGAGCACGTGTGCGCTGTCCGGCAGGTGCGATCGAAGCTCCTCCCAAACCATGCCTTCGGGAAGCCGGATGCCAAACCGTCGAATTCCGCGGTCCGCAAGCATTCGAGCTGCGGACACGCCTCGCGCCGGATCGCGACCGAGATCGAGAACACCGAGTCCGCCAGCCTTGCACACCGCAGCCACCAGGCGCACGTCGGGGAGCTCGGTGGAGCACATCCCGAAAACCATGGGAAGGTCGAGAACGTGTTCGCGGGGAGACAACGCTCCTTTGACAGCGGCAGAGCGAGAAATCCGGGCAGGAATCTCGTTGAGCGAGCCTACATTTCTTTCTGTCAGCTCCGTTGTGTCTTGTACATCGGGACGCAGGTTCTGCGTCACAGCACGGCCTGACGTGAGTAACGGAGACATGAGGGCTGGAGTGTCGGGGGCTGCGAAATTGGGATCAAATTTTTTTTCGTCCTGGGATTTTTTTCTGCCCCCTGGCTGCCACTGGCAAATGTCCACGGACAAGCGTGACGAGCGCGCGCAACGGCTGCACACAATGTCTGCGCGCTTGTGCCGAGCCATACCCAATTCGCAGCTTTTATCGGGCATACTGAAACGTTCGGCCATAAAAAGCTCCTCGTTCGGACACCCACCCAGCGTAAATGGTCGCGTTATGAATGCTCTAGGGAACCATTTCTTCGCAGGGACATCTACAGGACGCTTCAACGGCTACGCGAACGATCGATCGGTATGGCGAGCCGGATGACTCGGCATGTCGTGCAGTGATGACTGGCTGCTATACTTGGGCGCGTGAGCGGCACGGGTTCACGAGGAGCCGCTCGGCGACGAGCAACGTGGAGCGGCGGGCGCCTCCGCAGAGCCGAGGCACACGAACACGACGTGCTCTTCTGGGCCAACGCGCCCGCTACCGTCCGCCTTCAAGCCATCTGGGAGTTGGCCGTCGAAGCTTATGTCGAAGACGATGAGACTCCACCACGACTTCGTGGAGCTGCTGGCGGAATTCGCAGCCGCTGACGTGCGCTATCTCGTAATCGGAGGACCGGTATCTCGTTCGCATCTGCTTACGCGCGACGAGTCAACATAAAGTGGAACGATATCGTGGTCGACATCGTATCGATCGACGATCTCATCGTCGCCAAACGTGCCGCGGACCGCGATCAAGATCGACTCGACGTGAAAAATCTGGAACGCGCACGAGACCGACGCCGGTAGCGACGAATCTGGCACGATCCGCTCTCACATCAGCGCGTGATTGGACGCCCACGGGCTGCCGTCGTGTGTGAGGTCGGGGAGCTGCGCTCGGACACCCACCTGTCGACGGTGCCGTTCAGATTGCGCCAGACGTTTGCGTCAGCACCTCCGTCACGACGCGAGCCGCCGCCTCCGGGACTGTCTGAAGCACGAGGTGTGGGGCTGGAAGCGTGACGATGCGCGTGTTGGGATGCGCTGCAAACTCGGCGACACATCGTGCTGTGACCAAGCGATCGTGCTCGCCGGCAATGTACGTGATCGGTACCGGACATGCGGCGAGATCGGCCCGGGCGTCGACGGTTGCAAGCTCGCGCAGCCGGGCCGCGAGTACCCGCGATGGCAGCGAAGCCGCGGCGTCCACGACCGCTGCGCACAGCGTCGGATCGTTCCCCGCAATGAACCTCGCGAGCCTACGGCGCGGCAGGGGGACGGAGGCGACCATCCCAGCACCGATTTCGAGCAGCCATCGCAAGCCGGCGGCAATCGGTGTGGTCACGTAGCTCGCGATCAACACGATAGCTGCGAGCGGCGGGTTCCCACGCGTGGCCAAGCGCAGTGCCACGGGGCCTGAAAACGATTCTGCGACGACGACCCGCGGCTCGGATCCGAACGCAATCGTAGCTGCGGCGACGTCGGTCAACTGTTCACAATCGAGCACCCGATCGTTCGGGTACTCGATGATCCGAATATCCCAGTGCGGTGGCAGGTGGCTCGAGAACGGAGCGAACAACTGACCCCCGCCGTGGAGCCCTGGCATCAGGTGGAGACTGCCCACGTCGCCATTGTACGTGAGCTAGCAGCCCGTGGTGAAAAGGTCCGTGAGGTCGCGTAAACCACGCGGCACGTAAACCACGCATCGCGGTAACCACGCTGGGGCTGACTGGTGATGTGCCAGGGCTCGTCAGTCGCTGCGCAGAGTCGTAAGATCACCGCAACATGGCGATGGGCAGGAGAGGCGAAGAGCAGGAACAACTGTTCATCACGCACGAGAGCATGAGGTCTGGCGGCCACCCCGCCGATGCGCTTTGGGCCGAATCATCTGCGAAAGCCGGGTCAATGATGGGTACCGACCCCGGCGAGCGGCCGCGACATCGAGTGAAGCGCACCATGGTTCCACACCGCCGTTCCACATCGCGCACCGTTGGCCGTGATCGCACACGGGAGCCGACGGCGATCCTTGACATAGTGCTACACGTTCCGTCAGCGGCTTCCGGGCCAGTTGGGGTAGCGACCATGCACTCTGCACCTTCGCGGCAATTGTCGACCCGGCCACCCTCGGCTTGCATGCGCTCGTCACCGACGTCCTTGGCGTTCGGCCGGCGATACGGTCGCACCGTCGTCGGAAACCGTCGTCGACATGCTCGCACCAATGCCAGCGGTGGTTTCCGTAGAGTCGCCTCCACTCGTGTCATCGGTGTCGAAGCCCCCGATGCCCAGCGTACATGCAAGCATCGCGAGCGCCAACGTAGTCGTAACTCGATCCATGACACGGGAGTTTCTTCACCTCTTCACCTCGCGCTCCCGATTGCAAGTGCCATCCGGCAGCGCACAGGGACGGCTCATGCCAGCTTGCCGTCGTTCAGTCACGAGGTCCCTGTCGGCGTGGTCATGGCCCGCGACCGGCACCGCTTGGCCCGGTGTCCGGCTGCCATGGTCGACCCGCCTAATTTCCCCGCGAGTACTGCTCGGTCATCCAACCGCTATCACGGCTATTGGCCCTGGGAACGTCTGCGGCGGCCCCGTTCGCGCAATCGGCCAGTACGTCCTCGCGAGCCATCGTCGGCAAACGGAGGGGGAAGCAGAGGTTCGTGATACCCGGTCGTGCTTCGCTGCTGCATCTCCAGCTCGGAGACCAGCACCGCTGGGGCGATTCCACTGACAGGGATCGAACCACTTTCGGCGAAGCAAAAACCCTGGTCGATAGCTTGCCCAAAGCCGTGCGTGCACTCGTGCTCTGCGAAGGAATCGTCGAGCAAGCGAGCGAGAAGGAACTCGCCGACGAGTCCGCATTGGCCGATCGCACGGGTATGTTCGCCTGTCCGCACACTGGTGTCGTGCTCGCCTGCCTTCGCAAGCTGGTCGAGCGCGGAACCATCGGCCGCAGAGATCGTGCCGTCGCGGTCTCGACTGCGCACGGCCTGAAGTTCACCGAGTTCAAGACGCGCTATCACGAACGCAAGCTCGAGTTCGAGCCCTGCGCACGCCAACGGCCCGTTCCCGATGGGGCACGACCCCAATCAGGTCGTTGCCGGGCTGCACCGCATTCTCGATCGTCGAGCCTGAACAGCCCCGGTGGGTCATTGTTCACCCGTCAGTCGGTGGCATGAAGCTGTCGCACGGATCGCTTTTCTGGAAAAGCGACAATGCCTCACGCAACGCGGCCGCGTAGTCGACCTGACAGATCGAGACGAACATTCCTTGCTGGACCTCGTTGGCGAGTGCTCGAAGCTCGGGAGCATCTTCGACACTCTCGGCGGTTGCGCAGGCGGGGTCCGACGTATCGCCCGCGATCGCGAGGAAAACCCCGCGAGAGACACCGTCTATCGCATTACGCCAACTCTCTAGAGTCCCCGCTGAGTGCTCGTCGTGGCCGTCCGTGATCACCGTAATGACCTCGACGGTTTCCGCGTAATCCAGGGGTGAGTGGGGGGTGAGTCGCTGTTGCAGCCAGTTGCAGAGAGCGCTGTCGCCATGGCTTCCAGCGGTCGTTCGTCAGCTTGTCCACTGAGACCGACGCTCGCGATGCGCTCGAAGGACGCGAGAGCATCGGATGGGCCACTTTCAAACAATCGACGAGCATGGTGGAAATCGCATGGCTCGTTGCTGGCGAGACGACGCCGAGGGTACAGGATGCCCGCCCCCAACGTGATGTCGCACGGGTCGTCCCCAACGGGGGGGGTGGAGACTTGCGTCGATGACGAACAAATAGTTCACTTCGCACAGCGTGATCTCACCGCCCGTTCCTATACCCGTCGTGGTGGAGACTTCAAGTGATTGAGCACCTTGTGTCGTGCGATTCCGCGGAGCCACAATCGAAAGGGGGCATCATGAGCGAACGAGCTCACCCCGCGAAACGCCGCAACTAACGTTTCCTGCGCCCAATCGTCAATCAGCTCGTTTCCGCGCAAGAATCGACCGATACAGACGCGGACCCCTGCTTGATGCAGGCGTACGAGCTCCGCGAAGGATTCCGTAGACCCCCGTGGCGGCTGCGCGCGGATCAGGATGGATTTCTCGCTCACCAACGTATGTCGGCGATTCCGCCAGAACGTTACATCGTGCTGCATCGCCACAAACCAACGACGTGACTTTTCTCACCCCGCTGTAACGTTTCGATAATTCACCGACACTTGGTTGGTGAGCAAGGAAGCGACGCTGATCGTGGCGGCAGCCACAGGCTCGACGGAAGCTTTCGCCGAGCTGGTACGTCTGCATCAGGCGAGGATCCGCGCATACATTGGTCGATTCTTGCGCGGAAACGAGTTGGTCGACGACTTGGCCCAGGAAACGTTCGTCGCCGCGTTTCGCGGGTTGGGCGAGGTCGTTCACGATGCTCCGTTCCGCTTGTGGCTCCTCGGGATCGCACGACACAAGGTGCTCGATCACTTACGGGAGAAGGCGCGGCAAGCGGGTACGAAGCCTCAGCTCGAGCTGGCATGGGATGGATGGCTCGCCGAACGGCTCGAGGCGCGTGTGCTCGCCCCTGAGCAAGAACGCCGGTTTCTTGCTCTCGAGACTTGTGTCGAATCGCTCACCGCCGATCGGGCAGGCATGCTGCGCTCGTACTATGTCGAGCAGCGTAGTGCCCGCCAGATCGGTACGAGTCTCGGGCTCAATGAGAACGCGGTGCGAGTCACCCTGTTTCGCATTCGTAGGTTTCTGAGGGCCTGTGTGGAACGAAGATTGGCTCACGGGGAAGCGCCGGCATGAATCGAGAACTGCTCGAGACATGGTCACAATGGCTCGAATCGGGGACCGCTCTCCGTCCCGAACGAGAGGCTGCCTTGCTCGAACTACTGCGCAAGAACGAGCGGATCCGCGAGCAACTCCTCGACGATTTCGAGCTCGACGGTGCCTTGCGCGAGACCAATGGCAGCAGCGAGCAAGCCGCCACCTTCATCGGTGAGGTCCGCGCATGGACTCGTCACGAAGGTGATCGCGAGACATTCACGGCCGACACGAAACGGCGGATCGACCGCGAACGACGGCTCGGAAGCAGTGTGCAATGGTCATGGATGCGACGTTGGCCATTGGCTGCCGCATTGGCTGTCCTGGTCGCCATAGGTTTCGGGACCGCCGTCGTCGTTCGTGGCTCTCCCGGTGAGATACGAAGCTTCACGTTGCTCGATGCGGACACCGAAATGCCCATCCCGGGGTTCGATCCCATCCCCGACGGAGCCGTGCTCGTTCAAACGCGCCTTCCCAAACGCCTGAGCATTCGTGCGAATGTCCATCCGAAGAACGTGCCGAGCGTCCGATTTTCGATTCAATCCGGACCGCTCACCGGTGATGTCGTCGAGAACTGGGCGCCGTATTTGTTCCCTGGTGGGCCCGCGCACGGCGAGATCGTACCGTGGGTACCCATGCAGGGCCCCGTGATCGTACGCGCGACTCCATGTCGCCGGCGGGGCGGCGAGGACTGTACAGGCACGACTCACGTGATCCATCTGAACGTCGTCGCCACAGCAGGAGACAATCCATGAATCAGCGATTCGCACTCATCGTCCTGGTGCTCCTGGTGTTTCCGGCCTGCCCGGCAACCGAGGGCTCGGCGAGCAAAGCAGATTTCGACGAGGCAGACGAGATGGACCAGGTGGACGAGGTCGACGATTCAGTCGAAGGCGAAAGCGAGGAGTCGGCCATCGTCTTTACCAGCGTGCCGTCGACCGCCCTCGCCATCCAACCCATCTCCTGGTGGGAGACCCGCTTCCAGAACGCGTGGCAAGCGGAATATAACCTATACAACCCGAAGAGCCTTTCGGCCGACGCATGGCTCATCTATGACATGGCGTACCCTCTCAACGCCAACTATCTCATGTTCAAAACAACGGGAAACACGCAGTACCTCGATCGCGCTCTGCTCTACGCCGACAATCTCATCAGCAAAGCAAAACTCTCTTCTTCGTTCTCCACGAGTCAGTTCAAGGACGGCTACATGACGTGGGTGAACCACAGCCATTCCCAGCTTGGAAATGACGGTAAAGAATATCCCCTGTTCGAAAGCTACGGCTGGCGCTACGTCACCGCGACACTTTTAGCCATGAAGCAAAACCCGACCGTCTACAACGACCCGACATACCGAGCGAAATACGATTCCATTCTCGCTTTCACCGAGAGAAATATTTGGGAGAAGTGGTATACGCGCGGGACATCCAATCTCTACCGCACCCATACCCACATGGCCTCCCATTGGGCGACGATCGGACTGCATCTTTCACTCATGACCAATACTACGAAAAAAGCGCAGTACGAGACCGTGTGGAAGAATATTTCCCACAATGGCATGGCGCTCTATGCCGGCGCGTCCCTGCAGGGTCAGCTCCGCCCCAACCCCGTTGACAGCTCCGCCTACTGGTTCAACGCGGTCTGGAATGACTTCTCCCGTCCCGGTTCCGACCTCTCTCATGGCAATGCCGTAGCCTCTCACATGATCGAATCATACGACCTCGGCCAGCACTGGACCGCTGCCGACATGACTAAAATGGCCAATCTGGTGAAGAACGTGCTCTTCACTGACTCCAGCTGCCCATTTTACCTTGACAACAGCGGTTCAAGCACTTCCAGCAACTGCTGGTTCAACGACGGATGGGCACAGCTTGGACGGTATGATGCCGCACTCCAGACGAAGCTCGAAACGCACAACGTGGCTCAGAATACGACATTCTTCGGCGCGGGAGCATACAACGCCAAGGTGCTGTCGGGAGGAGGAACGCCGCCACCCGAACCACCACCCGGCGAGGACACCAGTACCGGCACAGGCACAGGGACAGGATCCGAGGCCGGGGCGGAGACGACCGCCAAGCCTGATGCTGGAACGCAGCCGGGCGAGGACACGGCTGGCGAGTCCGGATCGGAGCCGAGTACAGAGGGCGGCGCAGATGTCGAGGGGACGACCGCTGGTCCAGGTGAAGACAGCAGCGCTGATGGTGCGGCCGATGG
>Ga0187893_10002867_pt1 | contig 36619 bp, 40 predicted proteins | sample MA1701074metaG_FD_139574 | JGI IMG/M metagenome (GOLD analysis project Ga0187893, IMG submission 139574) | White microbial mat communities from a basaltic lava cave in the Kipuka Kanohina Cave System on the Island of Hawaii, USA - MA170107-4 metaG ... | reverse complement strand
GCCGTCAGCATCGCTACGGCTTCACGCTTGTACTCCGCTGAAAATCTCCGCCTCTGTGTCATGACACCCGCCTGGCTCATTCTGAGCCTTATCTAGGTGTCCGTCAAAACGGGGTAGAACCCCCCTAGACTGAGCACCCAATGAATTCCTAGCGTGGTCAGTACGTGTATATAAGGTAATTCGCCCAGTTCTGCGTAATGAAACCAAAACAAATTAACAAGGTAAAGATCCGTAAGAGATATGGCGTCGGAGAGCTATTCGGTCTGGCAATGGCGGCCTTGACTCCTGAAGAGTTACGCCAGTACTCCGCAGCTGGATTTAAAGCAACATGCCCACACAAGACGAATACCGCAAACTGTCACAAGAAAGGTGGGGTCTGTTCTCTTGTGCCGCTTGAAGAAAAAGAGGGACAAGTAAGAGTAATAGGGTTACCCATAACTACCTGTCCTACCCGCTTCTTGGAGAAAGACTTAGTAATGGGATGGGTGAGTGAAACTATTCTTGGAGTGTCGAATCCTCGTGTTGTTTCAGAGGTGTCCTTCCTGATGGGAAAGGAACATCAAGAGGATGAGCCAGAAGACGAGGTGGGTAGAATTGATAAGGTGTTAGTGGATGTCAGAGGTAGCGAAATGAGATGGTGTGCCCTTGAAATGCAGGCAGTTTATTTTTCAGGCAAAAAAATGGAAGACGACTTTGCGCTAATGCGAGAATGGGTTGGTCCGGGGCTTCCTTTCCCCACCAAAGTACGTCGTCCAGACTTCCGATCATCTGGTCCGAAACGGCTCATGCCTCAGTTACAGATAAAAGTTCCGACCCTTCGAAGATGGGGCAAGAAAATGGCCGTCGTGGTCGATAAGGCGTTTGCTGAGTCATTGTGGCCCATGCGAAGAGCTGCACACATTTCAAATGCAGATATTGTGTGGTTTGTTGTCAGCTATGGAGAACTAAATGATGGCCGATATGAGTTAATCAGGCATGAAATCTTGATGACTACCTTAGAAGATGCTGTGGAAGGCCTTACGGGAGGAGTTCCAGTGACGCTTGATGCGTTTGAGACATCGATTCACGATAAGCTTTCGCGGCTTTAAGCCAACTCAGATTCTTACCGACTAGAAGTTCCATCATTTTCGCATGGTGAGTATTTTTCATCATTACAGTCTGGGTTTGAAAACCATACTCTAGCGCCAGATTCTTGATTTCCTTCGAGTCATCATATGTTAAGAGCACGTCGCCCTTGACCCGACTTAGTAAGCTGAATAACTTTCGATGATCAATTTGCCAGTGTTGATAGAGCCTTCTGGCAGCCTTGGTATAGGGAGGATCAACGAAAAAGGCAGTGTCCTCATCATCTAAATAGGCCTCAATAAGTTCAAGACCATCTTGATGCGAAAAACTGAATCGTTCCTTCAAGTCGGCAATAGCTCGTATGCGCTTTGCAAGCGTATGTGGATACCAACGCGAGCTTATTCCGCGCCCATTTTCTCCATTTTTAACCAATCCAGCTCCAGCTGCCATAATGCCGCCACGCTGTACACGATTTCTGAGTATGGTGGCAAAAGCCTTTTCCCGCTGGGTTTGAGGCTGTCTCTCCAACACTGACAGAACATTCCGCCGAGTTAAGGAAAAGTTTTCTATTGTTTCAGCCAACCATTCCGATTGGCCCCAGAGAATTGCTGTCCAAACTGAGGCAACATTTTCGTCTTTCTCTCCTAGAACTACATGACTCGCGAGTTTTTCAAACCCGGCAGTCAATCCGACTATTCCGCCGCCGGCAAACGGTTCAATTAGCACAGTTGGCTTTTGTGGCTGCCTTGAGAGCCAGGTTCGGATGTAGGGAATCAACCACGTCTTTCCACCTGGGTAACGAAATGGCGATCTCTGCGGAACTGCAGCTATATTGATTGGACTATCTAAAGTAGTGTTTTCTGCAGTTCTGTAAACTCCAAATGATTCTTGAGAGTTGGTCTGAAAAGCATCATCGGCGTCAAGCATGAGTGCATAAGTCACAACTTTCTGGGAAAAGACAGCCGGGACACGTATTACGGTAGTCTTTCCATTTCGCCATTTATTCAAGAATGTAGTGGATGATCGAGCCATATACCCTATATATAGTGAAACACCGAACTCGTCAAGCCCTTGTTACAAGGGTTTATAGGGATGAGTCAGAATAATCTACGCAGAGTTATGTTGATATTTGCGCCTCTAAAGAACTGCTTTTGAGTCATCAACATGCGATCTGTTGCATGCCGAAGCAGGTCTAGTGTAACCCCACACATCCGCTAGTATATGAGAGAGGCTGGCTGCCACGGGATCCCGCCCTTGATGGTGAGATGCTATTGAATGACCCCACATTTTTCAACCTAATTGTAAACGAGGGGTTCTATACGTGCAAACCTATCGGACGAGACTTTGTCAAAATATTACATAGCTCTCGAGCGGTTTGACTCACCGAAAATCCGTGTGATAGCGTAGCCTGATTGCAGTTTTAGACATCCTTAAGCGGTCGGGATATGGTGCCTGAGAAGAATCTGAAAGCCATCCTTGGGAAATTGAAATATTCGGACGATGCAAAGGTCATTCAACAGATGACTGAGCAGACCGAGCAGGTCCGTGCACGCATGGCCGATATCAAGCACAAGCTCGTGGTCATGAGCGGGAAGGGCGGTGTCGGGAAAAGCATGACGACCGTGAATCTCGCACTGGCGTTGGCACGGCAGGGCGCCACAGTGGGGGTGCTCGATGTGGACCTTAACGGTCCCTGTGTGCCGCGTATGCTGGGGCTTCATGGCCAATCATTAACCATGACGACAGAAGGAGCCATTCCTCCTGTGGGACCGCTCGGGGTAAAGGTCGCTTCGATGGATTTCTTCTTGGACGATGCTTCCCCCGTCCGGTGGAAAGGGCCGATGGATGTCAGCCCTGTCTGGCTCGGTCTTATGGAAATGAACGTCATCCGAGAGTTTCTGGCTGATGCCGTGTGGGGCGAACTGGACTTCTTGCTCGCTGATTTGCCTCCGGGTGCTGCAGCCGACAAGCCTCCGGTCATCGCGGGGTTCATTCCCGACTTGGCCGGTGCAATTGTGGTGACGACACCCTCAGAGGTCGCCTCCGATGTAGTCCAGAAATCCGTGACCTATGCGCGTGATATGGGCATCAAAGTGCTGGGTATAGTCGAAAACATGAGTGAGTATCGATGTCCGTCTTGCGGCGAATTGAACCAGCTGTTCGAAGGCAATACCGAAGCCATGTGCGAAGCGCTCGATCTTCCGCTCCTCGGGCGGATTCCATTTGATCGCAAACTCGCCCGCACGTTCGACAAGGGAGCCCCTTTGCTCGATGAGACCTATCCCACGATTCAACGGTACCAGGAAATTGCCGGTCGGATCAGGACGTTGCTAGACTACAAGAAGGTGTTGGCAGAGAAACTGTGACGGTTGTGCGGCTGTGAGAGAGGAGTCATTATGAAATTTGTTTGCCTCAACTGCGAAACCTACATGAACTTCGAGAAGGTTGAGAAACCCGGCGAAGGATCGCTCGGTGTGTTTTTTGGCTGTCCATCCTGCGGAGCGAAGTTCTCCATGATCACCAATCCAGGAGAAACGCAGATGGTCAGTTCGTTGGGCGTGAAATTGGGTGGACGGACTGTTGCAGCTGAACCGTTCGAAATGACCCGTGGGACGTTGAAGGACGAAGCCTTGGCTGGCGCAGGTCAGATGGGAGCCTACCTCAACGAGAAGATTCAGGGCGGGCAAGCTGTCGCCGCCGCAGCTGCGTCGCCTGCCAAGGCTCCTGAGAAAGCGAGTGGCTGTCCGTTCTCAGCAATGGTAGCTGAGATGGGCCTGACAGCCGGCGGTAAGCCCGAGAACGGAACCAACGCCGGATCTTCCGAGTTCACGTGGACACCCGATGCCAAGGAAAAACTTGATCGGCTGCCTGCCTTCGTGAAACCAATGGTCCAAGGTAGTGTCGAGACGTACGCGCGCAAGCACGGGTTCAAGACGATCACGCTCCAAGTCATGGACGACTCGAAGAGTGATTCGCCCAACGGCATGACGTGGTCACGGGAGGCCGAACAGCGGCTCGAAAACATTCCGGACTTTATCCGACCTATGGCCCGAAAAGAGATCGAACGTCTGGCAAAGGAACGTGGGGTATCGACCATCACTGCTCAAGTGATGGACGAGGCGAAAGACAAGTTCATGAAGTTCATGTAAGAGCATGTATTCATAGCGGACAACGTAAAGGCCCATCCGGCCGTCTGGATGGGCCTTTCCACTATCTGCGTTCTCCGTACAGCGGCTCTCGTATGAAGTGGTGGATTTTCGCGCTCTCTCTGTTTGTTCTGTTCGTCCTTCCGCTCACCCGGTTCCTCGATGGGTATGCACAACAGCTTGCTCACCCCGATGTCTCTCGTGGAACAGGTACGACGCATACTCCTCACGATAAACATGGGAATGATGATTGGGAGGGCTCAGCCCAAGGCGCCGCCTATTCGGAGTTCAATCATCGCTTCGCCGGACTCTTCGTATTACTATTCGGACTGGCGGAATTGGGCCATGCATTGCGGTATCCCGTGCCTGTGTGGTCCCGTTTCGTCCTGCCGGCCGCGCTCGCTGTGATTGGGGGGTTCCTCCTGGTATGGAGTGACCATGAGGCGTGGCCGATCGGGTCCCTGAGTTTTATTCAGACATTCTCCGGACACGATCCGGAAATTCTCCAGCATAAATTCTATGGAGTGTTTGCCGCCACCGCTGCGGTGAGCGAGACGCTTCGCCGAGTCGGTTGGGCTCGCCACCCGGCCTGGGCGGCTCCATTGGTATTCTTCGGCCTGACCGGCGCACTGCTTCTCTTTGTTCACTCGCACGGAGATCACCCTGCCAATTCGATGATCGCGCTTCACCATACTCTTCTAGGAAGTCTGGGTGTTGGTGCTGCCGTATCCACTGCAATGGTCTCGTGGACATCCGGTGCATCACGGCATCCAGGGAAAAATTGGGAATTGGCCTGGGCGGGATTTGTGATCTTAATCGGTATTCAGTTGCTCCTGTATTCAGAATAATCCCGCTAAATATGTGTAACGAGCGTCTAGATGCAATTTGACACCCTTCCGAGGCCTATGCTAGGTCTAGCCTCTCGCAGTCGTCAGTGCCTTATTACACATCTCTAACCAGCCTAGAGAATGAGGCCGGGTAGAGGAGGGGACACATGGGTGGACATAGTCACTGGGCAACGATTAAACGGCACAAAGGAGCCCAGGACGCAAAGCGCGGTAAGATCTTCACGCGAATAATCCGGGAGCTCACCATTGCGGCTCGGTCCGGCGGGGATCCGGATGGCAATCCCCGTCTGCGTCTGGCTATCGCGAAGGCGAAGGAAGCCAACATGCCTGGCGACACGATGAAGAAAGCTGTCCAGCGAGGGACAGGGGAATTGCCTGGGGTGTCCTATGAGGAGTTTTCTTTAGAAGGGTATGGCCCCGGAGGGACGGCAGTTCTTCTGGAGATCACCAGCGACAACCGGAACCGGACGGTGGCGGAGATTCGAAGCCTGCTGACGAAGAATCATGGCAATATGTCCGAAGCGGGTGCCGTCGCCTGGCAGTTTCATAAGAAGGGACTTATCTCGATTGAGAAGGGGAAGGTCGATGAGGATACCCTTCTTTCATTGGCGCTCGACGCTGGGGCGGAAGACGTGAAGGTCGGTGAGAAGAGTTATGAGGTGTTCACCAGTCCTCATGACTTTGAGGCCGTGAAGAAGGCGCTGGCGGACGGCAAGGTCGACACGACGCTTGCGGAAATCACCTATGTTCCCCAGAATACCATCAGGCTGGAAGAAAAACCTGCCGAACAAATGCTGAAATTGATGGAAGTCTTAGACGAACACGATGATGTTCAGAAGGTCCATGCCAACTTCGATATTTCGGATGAGGTCATGGAAAAAGTCGCCGCGACCGCGGCGGGGTAACCGTTCACAACTCCCAACGTTTTGGTCCTCGGATAACGAGACGACATGATCGCCTTTCTCACGGGGCGGTTGGCATTCAAAGCACCTACCCACCTCACACTTGATGTGCACGGGGTTGGATATGAAGTCCATATCCCACTCAGTACCTATTACGCCCTCCCGAATCTCGACGAAGTGACCGCGCTGAATGTTCATACGCACCTCCGGGAAGATGCAATTCAGCTGTTCGGCTTTCTCTCACAAGGTGAGAAGGAATCGTTTTTGCTGCTGACCAGCGTATCAGGCATCGGTCCAAAACTTGCCCTCAGTGTCCTGTCGAGCTTATCGGTCACAGATCTGGTTCGTGCCATCCAGACCGAGGATGTCGAAAAACTTGCCACTGTTCCAGGCATTGGGAAGAAATCGGCGGGCCGTATTGCGTTGGAACTGAAGGACAAGGCAGGGAAGATCAGTGGGGCACCCCCCCGAACTACCGCAGCTGACGCCACCCCAGTGGATGGGCCTTATGAGGATGCGCTCTCCGCTCTGATAAACTTGGGATATCGTGCCCAGGATGTCAGAGAAGCCTTGAAGCGCGTGATGAAGGCGACGACCGGTTCGCTCGCGCTGAAGGAGCTCATTCGCGAAGGCCTCAAGGAACTTGCAAGGGGGTAGGATGATGCCATTCACTATCAAGAATGCGGCCAACCTTTTTATGTGCAGTGTGTTTATCGGAACGGCCCAGGTCGCCACGTTTCCACTCATAAGCGTCGCGCAGGAGGGTGCGGAGCCGAAAAGCACCAGAATGACCTGCGGAACATGTCCGGACGGGTATGCGACGACCGGCGTCACGCAATCACCGGAAATTTGCAAAGAGGGTGACCCAACTCTCGTACAGTGTGTGCCGCTTGGGGTCAACATGCTGGGAGTGTGTGGGGGATGTCCCGAAGGTTATGCCGAAATCGGCAGTTCCTCGGTTCCTGCGCGATGCGGGAGTAAAGATGGTGGCCGGCTGACCCAATGCCAGTTGCGGAAGATGGAGACAAACTTGCCTGACCCGGGACAAGGCTACAGAACGTGTCCCCCGGATTGCGGCACCGCGGCGAAGCCAGGACAGGGAATGCTGCCACCTCCGCCGAAGTATCAACAAGTGCCGGAGAATAAAGAGAAATGAGTGTCGCGCCATGACTGACCGGTTCGTGACCAATTGCGCCACAGATGAAGAGCGAGGTCTGGAGAATGTGCTTCGGCCTCAAACGCTCAATGAATACGTCGGTCAGGAGAAAATGAAGGAGTCGCTGCGAATCTGTATCGAAGCGGCCAAGCAGCGGCGGGAGGCGCTCGATCATGCCATTTTCTACGGGCCGCCAGGCCTTGGGAAAACGACCATCGCTCACATTATCGCCAAAGAAATGGGGGCGGCACTGCGGTCGACATCGGGGCTGGTCTTGGCTCATGCCGGTGACTTAGCGGCAATTCTGACCAATCTCCAAGAACATGATGTGCTTTTTATCGATGAAATTCATCGTCTGCCCGCATCGGTTGAGGAAGCGCTGTATCCGGCAATGGAGGACTTTCAACTGGATCTGGTCATTGGCCAAGGACCTGCAACAAGGACCGTCAAGCTCGATCTTCCACAATTCACATTGGTGGGGGCGACCACACGCGCCGGATCTCTGACCTCCCCATTACGGGATCGATTCGGGTTGGTCTATCGGCTGGAATTCTATGGGCCATCCGAGCTGGAGGCCATTGTGACCAGATCTGCCGGAGTTTTGGGCGTCGGAATCGACCGGGAGGGGGCCGCGGAGATATCGCGCCGGGCTCGTGGAACGCCGCGGATTGTGAATCGGCTGATTAAGCGCATCAGAGACTATGCCCAAATCAAAGCGGGTGGACATATAACTGAGCAAGTTGCCAAAGAGGGGCTGGCCTGGGTGGGAATCGATGAGGCCGGATTCGACGATATGGACCGCAAGATCCTTCTTACGATTATCGAGAAGTTCAATGGAGGACCTGTGGGTGTTGAATCCCTGGCAGCAGCGGTTCAGGAAGATAAAGGCACGATCGAAGACGTATACGAGCCCTATCTGATCCAAGCCGGATTTTTGGATCGCACCGGACGTGGTCGACAGGTCACGCGGTTGGCGTATGACCACTTTAAACGATCGTCTTCCTTGCTGATGTAACGGCAGCCTCCGACTCCGATCTTCTAGCGCTGTCCTTGCAATAGATTCCGCGGTTCCTGTAAAATCCTCCACTTGTCTATGTGATCCCCCTTCCCTCACGGGGATGAGGCAGTCCTCCCGAATTCGGTGCCCGAGGCTAGGCTCATCATGCCAAGAGACATGTCGGAATACCGTAAAGAAATCGATAGGATCGATGAAGAAATCATTCGGATGCTCAACGAACGGTCGAAGAGTGTGATTGAAATCGGAAAACTCAAGAAAGAAAAGGATGCCGAAGCCAATCTGCATACCGCGGGTCGAGAGGCTGAGATCATCGAGCGACTCACGAAGCTCAATACAGGCCCTTTCCCCAGTGACGCCATCCAATCCGTGTATCGCGAAATCATGTCGGCTTCCTTGTCGTTGGAGGCACCCCAGAAGGTGGCCTATCTGGGGCCGCGGGCGACGTTTACCCACATGGCCTGTATGCAGAAGTTCGGCTCTTCCGTCCAGTACATGCCTGTCCACAGCATCAAAGAGGTATTCAGCGAGGTCGAGCGAGGCCGAGCCAATTTCGGCGTGGTGCCGATCGAAAACACGACGGAAGGTGTGGTGAATCACACCCTCGACATGTTTATCGATTCCAACTTACTGATCTATGGGGAGATTCTTCAGGAGGTCTCACATCACCTCCTCTCGAATTCCGGACTTATCGAGGATGTGAAGAAAATCTACTCTCATCCGCATGCCCTTGCGCAATGTCGGAACTGGCTCGAAACGAATCTTCCACATGTTCCAGCGGTCGAAGTGGCCAGCACCGCTCGAGCCGCCGAATTGTGCATCGATGAACCGACGTCGGCTGCCATTGCATCGGAATTGGCCGGCCAACTCTACGGGCTGAAGGTGATCAGAGCCCGCATCGAAGATAACCTCAACAATTTTACGCGTTTTCTGGTCCTGTCGCAGAAGCCGTCAGAGAGGACAGGGAAAGATAAGACGTCGCTGATGTTATCGGTCAAGGATAAAGTCGGCGCACTCTATGACCTGCTCCGTCCCTTTGCCTCTCACGGGATCAACATGACCAAGATCGAATCTCGCCCTTCACAACGGAAGGCGTGGGAGTACATTTTTTTCGTGGATGTCGAGGGCCATATCAATGAGGAGCGGGTCAATCGAGCAGTGGAAGAAGTCAAAGGACGTTGCCTCTTCATGAAGATCTTGGGTTCCTACCCAATCCATAGCTGACCATGGCACTACAGGTCCATCCAGATATCCTCTCGCTCAGTCCGTACGTTCCCGGTAAACCGATCGATGAGCTACAACGGGAGCTTGGCCTCAGCCGCGTCATAAAGCTTGCCTCCAATGAGAATGCACTCGGGCCTTCACCGAAAGCATTGGCGGCGCTGAGCGGCGCGCAGGATATGCTGCATCGATATCCGGATGGAAGCGCGAATCAGCTCAGGCAGGCGATCGCAGATCGTTGGAAAGTGTCGGGAGAACAAGTCATCCTGGGAAACGGATCGGACGAGGTTCTTGGGTTGTTGGCCAGGACATTTATGACTCCCGGCGACGAAGCGGTCATGGCCGATCACACGTTCGTGATCTATAAGATGGAAGTCACGGCGGTCCATGGTAAGCCGGTGATCGTCCCTCTTGTCAATTGGACACATGACCTTGAGTCGATGGTACGGGCTATTACGTCCAAAACGCGATTGGTCTTCCTCTGCAATCCCAATAATCCCACCGGGACGATGGTATCGGCGGAAGCCGTCGATCGATTCATGGGTCGGGTGCCGGAAGATGTCATTGTCGTGTTCGACGAAGCGTACTTTGAGTATGTCCGCAATCCTCAATTTCCCGATGCGATGGCCTACGTGAAACAGGGGCGTAACGCGATCGTATTGAGGACATTCTCAAAAATATACGGACTGGCGGGGTTACGGATTGGGTACGGTATCGGCACGTCGGAGATCGTCGATTTTCTGAATAGAGTGCGGCCTCCGTTCAATGCCAACAGTCTTGCCCAAAAAGCCGCACTGGCCGCATTGGGAGATGACGAGCATGTGGCCAAGAGTCGGGCGGTCAACGTGGCCGGGATGGAACAGATGGAACACGGGTTGCGCGCACTGGGAGTAGCCGCGATCCCGAGCGAGACGAATTTTCTCTATTTTGATGCAAAGCGGAATGGGAGACTGGTGTTCGAAGCGTTGCTGCGAGAGGGGATCATTGTACGGCATATCGACGGAACGATGCTTCGTGTCACCATCGGTCAACCCAACGAAAATGCGGCCTTCCTTCAGGCACTCAAAAAAGTGTTGCATGAGGGAGGGTAAGAAATAGTGAGGGAATCATGATCATCGTGTTGAAGCCGGAAGCGTCGGAAAGTGAAGTCGACCATATTATCGACCGACTGAGGGATCTCGGCTTGAAATCGCAAATATCCACCGGTCAGGAGCGCACGATTATCGGCGTGATCGGAGACGACCGAATCCTGCACAATCAGCCTCTAACGGCGCTTCCTGGCGTGGAAAGTGTCCTGCCGATCCTTGCGCCCTGGAAATTGGTCAGTCGTGAGTTTAAGAAGGAAGCGACCATCATCGACGTCGGTGGCGTAAAAATCGGTGCCAAAAAGCTGGCCATCATGGCCGGGCCCTGTGCGGTCGAACGGCTTGAGCTCACGGTGGGGATCGCACACGAAGTGAAAGCCGCCGGAGCCGCGATTCTTCGTGGCGGAGCCTATAAGCCCAGAACGTCGCCTTATTCCTTTCAAGGTTTGGGTCGTGAGGGGCTGGACTACTTGGTCGAAGCAAAAAAGCAAACCGGACTGCCGGTCGTCAGTGAGATCCTGGACACCAGAGACATCGAACTCTTTCTTGAGAAGGCGGACATCATTCAGATTGGCGCTCGGAACATGCAGAATTTCGAGCTCCTGAAGGAAGTCGGTGCGTATGATAAGCCGGTGCTCCTGAAACGGGGCCTGTCGGCGACCATCAAAGAGTTTCTCCTGTCGGCTGAGTACATCATGTCGCGTGGAAACCAGAACGTCATGCTGTGCGAGCGGGGCATTCGCACGTTCGAAACGCAATATCGCAATACGCTGGATCTTGCGGCCATTCCCACGTTGAAGGAGCTTTCGCATCTGCCGGTCATTGTCGACCCCAGCCATGCCACCGGGAAGTGGGACCTTGTCGCTCCGATGTCGAAAGCCGCAGTCGCAGCCGGTGCCGATGGCCTCCTCATCGAAGTCCATTCGAACCCCGAATGTGCCCTATGTGACGGTGAAGAGTCCATTAAGCCCTCAAAGTTCAAAGCCCTCATGGGCGACCTTAGGAATATTGCGAAGGCCGTTGGGAGAGAACTGTAGAGACACGATGGCGGTTCATTTCAGACAAGTCGCGATCATTGGGGTGGGGCTGATCGGCGGATCGCTCGGCATGATCCTTCGGCGAAAAGCGTTGGCCGATCATGTTGTCGGCGTCGGCCGGCGTGTCGAGAATCTCAAGACCGCCGTTGCGCTCGGGGCGATCGATCGGTACGTGGCCGATCCGCAAGAAGGTGTGCGCGGATCGGATCTGGTGATATTGGCGACACCGGTCGATACCTATGAGCGTCACCTCCGTGAATGGGCCCATTGTCTCCCTCCCGGCGCAATAGTCAGTGATGTAGGCAGTGTGAAGGGCACCTTGGTCGAACGGTCGGAATCGGCCATGCCGATGGGTGTGCATTTTGTGGGAGCCCATCCTATTGCAGGGAAAGAAAAGACGGGAGTTGCAGCGGGGTCGGATCAGTTGTTCAAGGGCGCACGTTGTATTCTCACACCGACGAAACGAACTGATACCACGGCGCTGGAGCGAGTGAGGCAATTGTGGGAAGAGACCGGCTCAATTCTCTTGTCGATGGATCCGCATCTGCACGATCAAATTCTTGGAGCAGTCAGTCACTTGCCCCATGTGGTGGCCTTCGCGTTGATGAATGCCCTGGCCGAGCTTCGAGATCAGCAGCTGCCTTCTTTGGATCTGGCCGGCCATTCCGGCGGCGGATTGCGCGACACGACGAGGATTGCCGCGAGTTCGCCGGAAATGTGGCGCGATATTTTCTTGTGGAATCGAGATAATGTGGTGTCCTATATCGACAGGTACGGACGGGCCCTGGACGAGTTGAAGCAAGTGATCAAGGCCGGAGATGCAACCGGAATAGAAAAGGTGCTTGAGCGGGCCAAAAGCGAGCGTGAAAAACTGAACAGCTCCTCTCCGAGCAAATCATGACATCATTGGTAATCACCCCTGGCCGGCCACTTCGGGGAACGACTACAGTTCCCGGTGATAAGTCTCTCACCCATCGGGCCATCATCCTCACCGCATTGGCGGAGGGAACAAGTACGATATCTGGCTATTGCCAGGGCGAAGATTGTTTGAACACGATGAGGGCCTTTCAGACGCTCGGAATTCCTATCAGACAGACTCCGACCGAATTGGCGGTCTGTGGGAAGGGGTTTTGGGGGTTATCCGAACCAAACGCTCCGATCGATTGTGGAAACTCAGGAACCGGCATTCGTCTGCTCACGGGCCTCCTGTCCGGGCAAGATTTTTTCTCAGTTCTCACCGGCGACGAATCGATTCGACGCCGTCCCATGGGACGAGTTGTCAAGCCATTGCGCGAAATGGGGGCGGTCATCGGAGGGCGCAAGGGCGGGGAGTTGGCTCCGTTGGCGATCACAGGGTCCGGTCTTCGCGGTATTGAATACACTTCAGCGGTGGCCAGCGCGCAGATCAAGTCGTCGATCCTGCTCGCCGGCCTCTTCGCTCAAGGAAAGACTCGTTATAGGGAGCCGAGCCTGTCGCGAGATCATACTGAACGGATGTTTCAATTCTTTGGCATTCCTCTCACGAGAGAAGAAGGGGTTCTTGTCTTGCAGGGTCGGCCTTCGATCGGATGGCGGGGTGTTCAGATCACCATTTCGGGGGATTTCTCTGCCGCCGCCTTCTTCATCGTCGGCGCAACGATCGTCCAGGGATCGGACATCGTCATTCGCAATGTTGGAATGAATCCGACCAGGATCGGCCTGATCGAGGTCATGAGAAAGATGGGGGCCGATATTCAGGTTCTGGGTCAGCGAGAAGAGGCCGGCGAACCGGTGGGAGATCTTCGTGTGAGGTCAGCTCCACTGAAGGGCGTGACGATCGGTCCCGACCTCATTCCGAAAACAATCGATGAATTTCCCGTGCTGTGCGTGGCTGCGGCTGTGGCGGATGGGGACACGGTGATTTCCGGCGCGGAGGAACTACGGGTCAAAGAGAGTGATCGTATTGCGACCATGAGCGGCGAGTTGAAGGCCATGGGGGCTCTCATCGAGGAACGCCCGGACGGCATGATCATCAAAGGGTTGGGCCGAGGTGGAGAGAATGGCCGACTGAAGGCGGCGAGCAATGCACAGAGTCATGGAGACCATCGTGTGGCTATGTCTCTCGCCATTGGCGGGCTTACGGCGGAACAACCTATGACGATAGCCGACACGGGTTGTGTGGATACGTCCTTCCCCAATTTTGAGGGTTCGCTCGCGCAACTGTTGGCGGGTTCTGTGTAAGCAGACGGCTGCGGCTGAAGAGTTTGAAATGGAGACGCACTGAGTGGTTATCGCAATTGATGGACCTGCCGGAGTGGGTAAGAGTACAGTGGCCAAGTTGTTGGCGACTCGCCTTGGGTATCTCTATCTTGATACCGGGGCATTGTACCGAGCCGTCGCATGGAAAACCTTGCAGTCAAACATACATCCGACTGATCATGAACAAGTGGTGAAGCTGTTGCAGACGACCTCGATTCATATGCAGTTTCAAAGAGGCTCGATGCAGGTCTTGGTCGATGGCATCGACGTCACCGGCGAACTCCGTGCGCCCGATGTGACGGCTGCTGCGTCCATCGTGTCCGCCATTCCGGCAGTTCGCGAATGGCTGCTGCCGATTCAGCGTCAAATCGGCCAGCGAGGCTCGGTCGTCGCGGAAGGGCGCGATATCGGCACAAAGGTCTTTCCCGCGGCTCCGTTCAAATTCTTCTTAGACGCGGATGCCAGTATACGAGTCGAAAGACGGCACCGTGAGCTGGTGGCCGCAGGACGCGGCGGGGCGATTGAAACGACGTTTCAGGATTTGTCTGACCGGGATCGGCGCGATCGGACCCGTTCGATCGACCCATTAATTCCAGCGGCTGACGCGAAATCGATTGATACCTCCACCCTCAGTCCCGAACAGGTGGTGGAACAGATGATCGCGGCTGTGTCGACCGGGTCGTGAGCGGGATCGTCTACGGATTCTTGTGGGTTTTGGCACGGGTTGTCGGATGGATCTGTTTTCGGTATCGAGTAGAAGGACAGATCCCTCGCACCGGCGGCGTACTGATCGCCGCAAACCATGCCAGCTACCTCGATATCCCGCTACTCGGCTGTGGGATGACTCGAAGGGCCTGGTATCTGGGACGGAATGACTTGTTCCCGATCCCGGTGTTGAACAGGATTTTGCAGTCATTGGGCTGGATTCCTGTGCGACTAGGGCGTCTCGACCGGGAGGCATTTGGAAAAGCGATCAACCTGATTCGATCAGGTCAGGTGGTGGTCATTTTTCCGGAAGGCGGGCGAAGCCATGATGGCCGTCTCCGGCCGCCGAAGGCGGGCATCGGAGTGATTGTGTCGCAGACGGGGTGCCCGGTCGTCCCGGCGTATCTGAAGGGTACCTTCGATGTGCTGCCCACCGGGGCTCGGTGGCCTCGATGGCGCCAGGTCAGGGTGCGATTTGGGGAGCCCATCATGTTCGAAACAGGGGCTCGGAAAGAAAGAGCGGAAACAAAACAGTTTTATCAACAGGTCAGCCGTACGGTGATCGAACAGATTGCAGCCTTGGGTCAAGTTCCCGTTCCAAGAGGAAAGGATGACCCGGCTCCGGAAACACCGAACAGGCCGACCGCCGGGGTTCACAACGCTGAGTGAGCCCGGCGACTTCACCATCAGCACCCGACGAAGGTCGGAAGAGTAGGATGTGTATATGGGTACGGTATCCAACAGCAGTGACGCTCAGTTAGACCGCAATGCCTTGGCCGCGTTGTACGAGGAAACGTTCCGCAACCTGGAAGAAGGCACGATTACAGAAGGCCGTGTGGTGGCCCTCACCAAGGACAAAGTGATCGTCGATATCGGCTACAAATCGGAGGGGATGATCCCGAGTGACCAGTTCTCATCCGAGGAACTTCAGAACCTCAAGATCGGTGATCGTCTTCAAGTCTATATCGAAGAATGTGAAGATGCGGACGGCAATCTGGTTCTTTCCAAGGAAAAAGCGGACAAGATGAAGATCTGGGAAGAACTTGAGAAACTCTACAAGGATGAGAAGAGCATCGAAGGGAAGATTGTCTCGCGCATTAAGGGCGGCATGATGGTTGATATCGGTGTCAAGGCGTTCTTGCCGGGCTCGCAGATTGATCTCCATCCTGTTCGGGATCTGGATGGGCTCGTTGGAAAGACCTTCCCCCTCAAGATCATCAAGATCAACCACAGGCGGGGCAACGTCGTCGTATCCCGGCGCGTATTGCTGGAAGAAACACGGGATAAGAAACGACAGACGACTCTGGCCAATCTCAAAGAAGGTCAACTGATTCAGGGGACGGTCAAGAACATCACCGACTACGGATCCTTCATCGACCTCGGCGGGATCGACGGGTTGCTTCACATCACCGACATGTCTTGGGGGCGAGTCGGGCATCCATCGGAACTGTTTACCGTGGGAGATAAGGTCGAAGTCACGGTCTTGAAATACGATCGTGAAACTGGCCGTATCTCTTTGGGGCTCAAGCAGAAAAGCGCGGATCCTTGGACCAATGTCGCCGGCAAGTATCCGATCGGCACCAGGGTCCGTGGTCGCGTGGTCAGCCTGACCGATTATGGAGCGTTTGTGGAACTCGAGCCGGGTGTGGAGGGACTGGTCCACGTTTCAGAAATGTCGTGGACACACGAAGTGCGGCATCCGTCGAGAGTCGTGTCGGTCGGCGATCAGGTCGAAGCGGCGGTGCTGAACATCGATCCGGCAAGCCGCAAAATTTCCTTGGGAATGAAACAGACGGCGCCCAATCCCTGGGATATGATCGAGAGTAAATATCCGATCGGGACCCGCATTGAGGGCAAGGTGAAGAGCCTGACGGATTTCGGTGCCTTTGTCGGACTTGAAGAAGGGATCGACGGCCTCATCCATATTTCAGACATGTCGTGGACGAAACATATTAAACATCCTTCCGAACTCTTCAAAAAAGGGCAAAAAGTCGAAGCGATGGTGTTACGCATCGACAAGGAGAAGGAGCGACTCTCATTGGGCTTCAAACAGTTGAGTCGTGACCCCTGGGATGAAGCGATCCCATCGAGGTATCACGTCGGTGACTCGGTGACCGGCAAGGTGACGAAGGTCGCCGATTTTGGGATCTTCATCGAACTCGAGGGCGGAGTGGAAGGATTAATCCATGTCAGTGAATCCGGTCTTGAACCTTCCATGAAGCTCGAAGAAAAGTTTAAGTTGCAGGATGACGTAGCGGCAAAGATAATCAAAGTCGATCGAGAAGAGCGCAAGATCGCTCTCAGCCTTCGCGACCATCAACTGGACTGGGAACGCAAGCAGGTTGACGACTATCACTCGACACAGGGTGTGCTGGACCAAAGCCTCGGTCGGGCCGCCAAGCAGAGCCGGAAACGGTCACAAGCGGAAGATCAAAACTAGGTCGGTTTTCATAATGATGCAGGGCATGTGTAATGGCGGATGACGTGACACAGACCGAACGCCCTCCCAAGCGCCATGTGTTCCGCAAAGCCTTTTGGCTGTTCATGGCGGGGGTGGGGATCTTGGTCCTGATGAATGTGTTTTTCCCCGATCTCGACTTGTCCAGTGAGGATCGGATTGCATTGATTCGAGTCGAAGGCGTCATCTTGGATTCGCAAACGACTGTCGGAGAGCTGAAGCGATTCAGCGAAAACCCGTCCATCAAGGCCATCGTTCTACGGATCGATACCCCAGGGGGCGGTGTGGTGCCGTCGCAAGAGATCTATGATGCGGTCAAGCGAGTTCGAAGCAAGAGTAACAAAGCCGTCATTGCCTCGATGGGCAGTGTCGCGGCGTCGGGAGGGTATTACATCGCTGCCGCAACAGATCGGATTGTGGCCAATCCTGGGACGCTGACCGGGAGCATCGGCGTCATTATGGAAACCGCCAACGTGGAGGGATTGCTGCAGAAAATCGGCGTGGAAGGGGTCGTCATCAAGAGTGGGAAATATAAGGATGTGGGATCTCCTCTGCGCAAGATGAGTGCGGAGGAGAGGGCCTTGCTGCAAGCCGTGATGGATGACGTGCATAAGCAATTTATCGAGGCCGTGGCTGAAGGTCGTTCGATGGAACTTCGGACTGCTCAGGCGTTGGCCGATGGCCGAATCTTTACCGGACGTCAGGCCAAGGACGCGAAATTGGTCGACGAACTTGGAGACCTTGAAGACGCCATTCAATTGGCTGCTGAGGTCGTCGGAATCGAAGGAGAGCCTAAGGTTGTTGAACCACGACGCCGGTTCTCGCTTCGTGAGATCTTAGACTCGAAGCTCAGCATGATGTTTCCCAAATTGGATATTCAACCGGGCGTGAGTTTGAAGTATCTTATGGCCTTTTAGCTGTGTCGATGCAGGCTGGGTGTTCATCGAAGCGAAGGGAGAGTGGACATGACCAAGGCGCAGATCATCGAGCGGGTTTCTGAGCAAGTCACCACTTTGACCAAGCGACAGGCGGAAGTGGTCGTCAACACGATTTTCGATTGTGTCCGGGACTCGCTGAAAAATGGCGACAAAACGGAGATTCGCGGCTTCGGCAGCTTTCGCCTGCGAGCTCGTCGGATGAAGGAAGGGCGGAATCCAAAGACCGGAGAGACCGTAGCGGTACCGGCCAAGCGGGTGCCGTTTTTCAAAGCCGGTAAAGAGTTGAAAGAATTGCTCAATCAATAAGCGACAGTCTTCATCACGAAGGACTTATGTCGACATCAGATTTCTCTCAGTCTGCTGCCACGGAAATCCGCTGGACCGACGGCGCACTCAAACGGATGGAGCGGGCGCCCATATTTTTGCGCGGCATGGTTCGCCGTTTGGCCGAGAAGAAGGCCCGAGAACTCGGATATGGAGAGATTACGGAGGAGATCCTCGAACAGTTCAAGGGCCAGATGATGGGACGCATGGGAGGCGAGAGCGGGATGACGGCGGCCGCCGAAGAGATGGCCGGCGGGCGTCTTCCGTGGACCGCTACCGCGAAAGAACGATTGGCCATCGTGCCTGAGTTTATGCGGGCGATGATCAAGCAGATCGCGGAAGAGGTTGCAAGAGAGCGAGGGCATCTCGAGGTGAACGTCGAGTTGTTCGAGAAGGTCGAGGCGCTTGGTGATGTTCAGGAGGTCGGCGGACCCCCGATGGAATGGACTGCGGAAGCGGTGGAATTGCTCCAAGACAAGCTGAAACAATCGCCGCCCATCGCGTTGGATTTCGTGACCGACATGTTGAAGCGCGACACTGAGGATCTGGCCAGGGGGAAAAATCTGACTCGTATCGATGCATTGGCTTTACGGGATTTATGGGATGCACCGCAAGCTCGGGTTGGTTGGACCGATGAAGCTTGGAAGCGTCTTCAAACATCCCCTGACTTCGTGCGTAGTGGAATCAGAAAAGCCGCTGAACGGCGAGCCCGCAAGCTGGGATTGAAGGAGATCGATTCCGACCATCTGACGATCTTTCGGAATCAGGCGATGATGAAGGCCGTCAAACGTATCCGTTCATTCGGCTACCAGGAGTTGACGTTCGAGGCCTTTGACACAGCTCTCCAGAAAACCAAGCGCCTGCAAGGGAATGATCAGGCAGAGAAACGTCTCCAAGAGATTCGTGGCCACTTTGCCGACCCCTCGACAAAGAAGCCGGAAGGAGGGACGCTCGGAGCCGACCTTATGGATCGTTTCCGCAAGTATCTCAAAGGCGAAGGCACACTCTGACCGCCGACACTTCCTGTCCCGTCACGTTCTGCGCGGCCATCGACAACAAATAATTCGATCGCAAAGCGGTCCGGTCAGTGGGTCTCCACCTGCTGGGGCCAGAATTTGTGCCGGATCTGGGGGAGTGGTTCGTTATCGAAGTTGGGGATGTCGTAGAGACAACGATCAATCGTCGCAACTTCCTCTTCAGTCAGCGGTAACGTCACTTTTTTCTTCCAGAACTGATCAAGCGTAAAGTAGTCGGCCGACTGGGGTTTCTGAGCCAACAACTCCTGCATTTTTTTGAAGCCCGGCGTATCCACACCAGGGACGCGCCCCTTGTTCCGATCAAGACACCACATCAGAACTTCGGCGATTCCATACATCGTGATGTCGACATTCACTATAGTGCTCATGCTCATCCTCCTAAAATAGAACGCCGCATCATAGCGTAAGCGGATGCTGAAATTCAAAGGCTGATGTATGGGCACAGCAGATTGCGAGGGACAAGACCGCCTCTGTATACTGAGCTTTCTGGTACGGGCGCTTATAGGTCTTCTGGTCCTAACAACCTAAAATCGTGGGGATAGTGTGCTCGTGAGACGGAAACACCCTGTGGAGAGGTTGATCCTCGGCGTCGCTTGGCTGGGTCTCTTAGCCAATGACGGCTTCTGGGGTTGCTCAAAGACCGACCCCTATACTCCGCCGGATCCCTTCTATTACTTTGCCAGTTACAAAGTGGGCAAAAATCCCACGACGATTACCACCGGAGACCTGAATCAGGATTCATTCACCGATCTGATCACCACGAACATTGCAAGCAATAGCGTGTCCATTCTGTTGGGCAACGGTGACGGCACATTTAAAGATCAGGTCCAGCTCCATGTCTGCCAGGAACCACGTGCCCTGGCAATGGGCGATTTCAACGAAGACGGGCATGCCGATGTCGCCTTGGCTTGCTCCGGCGGCGATGAAATCTCGCTCTTACTCGGCCATGGGGATGGAAAGTTTGAAGAGGGTCAACGGTACCCGGTCCATCGCGCACCGATCGCTCTAGCCACGGACGATATCAATGGCGATCACCATTCTGATCTGGTCGTCGCGCTACGCAACGACAAGATTAAGGTCTTCCTCGGCAACGGAAGGGGTGAATTCCGGCATGGCGTTCAGTATGAGTATGGAGATACGCCCACGTCGGTGGCTTTGTCGGATCTCAATGGCGACGGGAGGCTGGACTTAGTCGTCACAAATGGAGGCCCTATGTCGAACGCTGTCTCCATTTGGCTCGGCAATGGCGACGGTTCATTTCGCGATCCCAAAGACTATCCCACCGGACACCGACCCCTCGGTGTGAGCCTCGCCGATTTCAATAACGATCAGCATAGCGACCTCTTGGTCATTAATGGGGAGAAGGACAGCTTCACCACGTTTCTCGGCAACGGCAATGCGACATTTCGGCCAGGCAAAGATTCGGGTGCCGACGCCGGACCTAACTTCGGCTTGGCGAGGGACTTTAATGGCGATCATTTAGTGGATGTCGCCATCGTCAATCTTCAATCAAATGATCTGTCGATCTTGTTCGGAAAAGGCGATGGGACTTTTCATTATCCCCCGAGAAACTACCGGACGAAGTCCGGCCCGTTCGCTCTTTCATCCTTTCGGGTCACGACGAGCGGGGTGGAGGAACCGGGGTTGGCCATTGCCGACAACGGAAGCGGGAGTGTCTCCATCTTCCTTCACCATGGTCTCAAACCAGTTGCGAAGTCGGACGCGAAAGAGTAGTGCGCCGACCGATCGCCATCTATTCTTGACAGCCCGGGGGCCCTTCGCTAGAGTGACCGTTGGGCAAAACCACGCAAGATTTACGAGCCTAACAATGGCACTTCGATCCTTCGCATGGTGGTTCATGATTGGGGCCTTGATGACCCTCTCTGTCCTGATGGTGCAGGGCGGGGTTCGCGATTTATGGGAGGGGACTCAACCGGCTGGAGGCACAAATGTGTTCGTGTATTTTGGCACGACCCTCATCGGTGGGGGATTGCTCGCCGGGTGTGTCGCGTTAATCATGAATCGCCTTCGGTAGTCGGAGAGAGCGGGACATGTATGCAATGCCTCAAGTGCAGAGGGTTCATGATGGTGGAACGTCACTATACCCTGATCAACAGGAGAATATACGCCCGCTGTCTAAATTGCGGGTTTTGGATTGATTTAGCCGATCTCCTCCGATTTTTTCATAAAGTTCTTGATAGTGGGCGGAAAGGTGATAAAGTGCGCGAATCGTTCATTTTCTAAGAGAGGCGGTCGTTTTTGGCTCAGAAGGACCCCATCCGACCAGACCCTCGTTTGCAGAGCTGGGGCCGAACTTTCTGCTGCCTCAGTCTACTCGCGGCATTCTCTCTCCCGTTGATTGGATTCTCGATTCATCCTGCCTCTGCGATGGAGGTGCATTCCAAGAGCCAGGTCATCCACACCGTCAGCTATGTTCCGCAACCTCTCCCTTGGAAGCGAGTTCCCGCGCACAGTATTCTCCTGAAGGAATTGCGGTCAGGCCGGGTGCTGTTCGAGCACGAGACTGAGAAACGTCTGTCGCCTGCCAGTCTGACCAAGATCATGTCGGCTCTGGTCATTCTGGAGAAAGGCCGCCTGGATGATCTGGCAACTGTGAGCAAGAATGCCGCACGGGCTCCGAAGACTCATCTGCGCTTAAAAGTCGGCGAAGTGTTTCGTCTTGGGGATTTGTTGAAGGCCATGATGATGGTTTCGGCCAATGACGCCTGCCTGGCGGCCGTTGAGCATGTCGGAGGCGATGAAGAGCAGTTTGTGATGCTGATGAATGCAAAAGCAGCTGCGCTTGGTTTATCCGATACGCATTTCAGTAACGGCTGCGGCTTTGACAGTCCCGATCACTATTCGACGGCGGAAGATCTTGCCAAACTCAGCGAGGTGGCGATGCAGAACGCCGTGTTTCGAGAGCTTGTGAGAGAAGAGCGGGAGATTATCACGCCCGTCAGTGGGTACCGTGCGTATGTCCTGCATAATACGAATCGCCTGCTTGGTCGCGTTCCCGGTGTAGAAGGGGTGAAGACGGGCTTCACATCCAAAGCCGGCAGATGTCTCATTGCCAAAGTCTCTCAAAACGGCAGCGATTTGCTGCTCGTCATTCTGAACTCGAACCGTCGGTGGAATACCGCTAAAAGCCTGATCGACTACGGTCTTCGTATGACCACTCCCATCCAATAGCCTCCTTCATGGCTTCTTGTGTCATGGCCCATTTCCGAGCCGCCGAACTCATACGCGAGTAGTACTGATGTACACTATTACTCCTCGAGGAATCGACGGTTCCTTGCGTCAACTCGTCGGTCGGCGATAGGGATCAACGGTAGGACTAATGCGGCTGGGCAAACTCGATGTTGATGTCTTTCCCCAGATAGTTCACCTGGAAGCCTTGTTTATCATAGGCCAGGACCGCGCCCATCACGTTTTCGTCGCCATACTCTTCCTTGCCCAGTAACTTTCGAATGTCTTCCGGGCTTTCGCTGGTGAGCACGTTTCGAAAGATGCCTCGTGTCTTGTGGGCGAACCGATTATTGATGAAGAGCAGATCGACCTTGCCATCCTGAATGCGAACCCCCGCCATCGGGCCGGTTGGTTTGCGTTGGTCAAGCAGGAAGATGAAGGAGGCTTCTTGTTCAGCCTTGATTCCAGAAATCTTTTCGTTCACGAGTGTCTCGATGGCTTTGGTTTCGGAGTCGCCGAGTTTAACGCCGAAGAGCGAAATGTCGGCGCTCGAAATAGTCTTTGATTCCATGACATCGTTCTTACTCAATTCATACGGCTCGGCATGCGCTGAGCCCAGCGCAAGAAGAAGAGCCGAAAACAGGATGGTTGACAATCGCGCGGCGCTCTCCATGGCTTGCTCGTTTCGTTCTTTCTGAGATCAGCGAATGGCCTGAGTGGTCGTACCCGGTAGGCTTCTACACGACATGGGCTTCATTGTAGCCAAGCGGAATCTAACCTGCAAGGAACGGCACGTATAAAAGACGACTGGACATCGTCCGGTGAAGTGAAATCTGTCGGTGCGTAAGGGTTATGATTGCCGCTCTGTGGCCAGCAACATCTCGCCGAGCCGACGAAGCCGGAGAAAGTACGGCTGACAATCAGCGTCCAATTCCCCTGTCAGATCGTCCAGATCGCCCAAACAATCCTTCACAATGGCAAGCCGTTGATGATCGAGACCCTCGGAACTGTCTAAGTAGTAGACCACACAGCCGCTGATGACGGTATCGAGCGTCATCAATTGCCCCTCGTGTGGGCTTGAAAACTGAGGCCATCCGTTGGCGCAATGTTGTTCCCACGCGGTGGCGATCATATTCCGAGTCATGAGGTGCCTCTTCGCTTCTCCGGCATGTGACGAGGAATCACCCTAGCGCAGGAGGAAGTCGCGGAGCAAGTATCTAGGCATCAGATCGACAATGAAGGTCGCGGTGGGATCGTGCGACTAGGGGTACAGCCCACGTTGGAGATGGGCTTGGGCGACTTGATCGATCCCGCTCATCAGCGCCGCCATGCGCATCGAAACTCGGCGTTCAGTCGAGAAGTGAAGCGTGCGTTGAAACGCGGATGTGATGATTTCTTGCAGCCGATGCTGGATATCCGTCGCGCTCCAGAAAAAGCGCTGAAGATCCTGCACCCATTCAAAGTACGACACGATGACGCCGCCGGAATTTGCGAGAATGTCGGGAATCACGAAGATGCCTTTGTCTGCGAGAATGCTGTCGGCCTCCAGCGTCGTCGGGCCGTTGGCACCTTCGGACAGGATCCGGCACTTCAGGGAATTCGCATTTTTGGCCGTGATCTGTTCCGAGAGTGCCGCGGGAACGAGCACGGTACACTCGAGTTCGAGCAACTCCTCATTGGTGATCGCCTCTCCCAACTCGGTTTCCTGCAGCGGCTGTCCGGGATCGCGGCGGATCACCTCCAGGACATCCAACCCCTTGGCATTGTAGATTCCCCCGCTGACATCACTGACAGCGATTACACGCGCGCCTTGCTGTTGCATGATGCGAGCGGTGTGTGAACCGACATTCCCAAATCCTTGAATGGCCACCGTGGCCTTCTCGATCGACAGCTTCAGATGTCGCATGGCTTCCTGCGTGACGTAGACGACTCCGCGCCCTGTCGCTTCTTCCCGGCCCAAGCTGCCACCGAGCGACAGAGGTTTGCCGGTAACGACGCCGGGGACGGCATATCCGACTTGCTGGCTGTAGGTGTCCATTATCCACGCCATGATTTGCGCATCGGTCCCCACGTCCGGGGCCGGAACATCTTTGTCCGGCCCAATGAGCGGAAAAATCTCCGCTGCGTAGCGCCTGGTGAGCCGCTGGAGCTCCGCGGAAGACAGTCGTTTGGGCGCAACCTTTACTCCGCCTTTCGCCCCGCCATATGGTAAACCGGCAAGCGCGCATTTCCATGTCATCCACATGGCGAGAGCAGCTACCTCACCAAGGTTCACGTCAGGATGGTAACGCACGCCTCCCTTTGATGGGCCGCGTGATGAATCGTGCTGAACACGGTAGCCGGTAAAGACTTCCACATGGCCATCGTCCATTCGGACCGGAAGACTGACGACCAAAGAGCGTTGAGGGAGTTTCAGACGTTCACGGAGATTGGAATCCAGATGCATGACTTCAGCTGCCTGATCGAATTGCGCGACGGCCAAGCGGAAGGTCGGGGTATCAAGCTCTTGCATAGCACTCCTTTAAATGAACTTCATCGATGTTCGCGCATCGGCGGTCAAGCCACCGCGGACCAATTTCGTGAAAACACCGCCGCAAAGGTTTGAGCGAGTTCCTGCTTGACGGCGTCCACGGAGACCGTTGCGTTGCGCGCCGCCACCATGGATGTCACACGGCAATCGGGAAACCCGCATGGATGAATCCGAAGGAAAGGCGTCAAATCTAAATCCACGTTGAGAGCAAATCCATGTAAGGTCACACCTTGTTCGATTCGTACGCCGAGAAAGGCAATTTTCTGTGGCTCAGGCGTCATCACCCACACACCCGGTTTGCCGGTAATGCGAGAGCCAGTAATGTTCCAGCGGCCAAGCAATCGAATGATCACTTCTTCTAATAACCAGGCCAACTGCCTAGGCCCGGTCGCGATTCCAGCAAGCTTAAGGATGGGATACACCACGATCTGTCCTGGACCGTGATAGGTTACTGATCCCCCGCGGTTCACGTAGTGCAGTTCCGCTCCGTTCCCGCACAAGGCGGCCTCATTTCCCCCCCAATGCGACGGCTTCGTCCTTCGTCCCAGCGTATAGACGGCCGGATGTTCAAGGATCAAGACGGTATCCGGTCGAAGATCGAGGACACGTTCCTCATGCAAGCGAGACTGTAATTGCCACGCTGTGAGATAGGGCATCGGCTTGGGAAAGATGCGGACGGATCCGGGAGGAAAATGGAGAGAATCGAACGTCAGAGAGGTGGTGATATTCGGATCGGTCACAGAGCCATCTGCGGAGACCGGTTTATCCATGAAGGCCAAAGTGTACCTACCGTGTGTTTCCAGGAGATGGGATAGCGGAAAGAAACAGCAAGCTCGGCATGGAGGGATTATTGTTGCATAACTCACGATGCAGAGGGAAGTCGGGTTCCGAGGGCAACCTGGTTGCCCTCGGAACGAAGAGCCTACTTGATGGCTGCGAAGAGTTCCTTGATCTGAGGGGTCTTCAGTTTCTTGAGTGCTTTCGCTTCGATTTGGCGGATACGCTCGCGCGTGACGGACAAGCTTTGGCCGACCTGCTCCAGTGTGCTGGCTTCATCGTAGCCGATCCCGAAGCGAAGCCGGATGACGGTTTGCTCTCGCGGAGTGAGCGTGCTGAGGATGCGATCCAAGTGGTGGGTCAACTCACTCCGGTGGACATGCGCGTCAGGTGGTACGGCTTGTTGGTCGGGAATCATATCTCCGAACTGGGTATCTCCGTCACCGATCGGAGTTTCCAATGCCACCGGCTCCTGAAACGCCAAGACGGTCTCGCGGAGCCTTTCCGGTCTCATGCGCAGCACATGAGCAATCTCTTCCAATCGAGCCGGTCGTCCGAACTGCTGCCCTAGTCTTCGCATCACACGCAGGATTCGATGCGAGGCTTCGGTTTGGTGGACCGGAATGCGAATGGTTCTCGATTGATCGGCAAGTGCCCGTGTGATGCCTTGCCGAATCCACCACGTCGCGTACGTGCTGAATTTGAAGCCTTTCCGATACTGATATCGTTCGGCGGCTTTCATGAGACCGATGTTGCCCTCCTGGACGAGATCCAGGAGGCTCAACCCCCGACCCGTGTAATGCTTGGCGACATCCACCACTAGGCGCAGATTGCACCGTACGAGCTCATCCTTTCCTTGCTCCAGGATGATTCTGGCGGATCGGATTTCATCGAGCACGGCGTTGAGTTGCTTTGCGGTCGCTGCCGCTGGTTTGGAATCAGAATCCAATGGCTTCAGAACGGCAACCAACGCCTTTTCCGCGTTGTCCAATGCGGTGGCCGAAAGCCCGCTCAATTGCCTGATGACTTGGAGCACCTTAAACGTTTCGGTAACAACGGGTGTCCGTTTGGACTTGATGAGGGATTTCATGGCTTGACGGAGAGCGATGCGAATGCGCCTGGTCCCCTGGTCGACGCGCTTGGCAATCACGATCTCTTCGTCTCGCGTCAAGAGCTTGCGTTCGCCGAATGAACGGAAATACAAGGCTTCCAAGAGGAACGGACTGGCCCCCTGGCTTGTACGCATGACCGGCTGGGGCTTCTCATCCGTGCCGGAATCCTCGGCCTCTCCCCGACCGATCATTCCCAACATGCCGCTTGCCTTCGCGTCATCGGCATCGACATCCGGGACGAATGTTTTCTGTATCTCCTCGACTCGAAGTTCTTCTTTCATCGTTTCACCCTTATGTTGGTTGAACGTCATCTATCCTATTAGAGCCGTATTGAGCTGAGAAGATTCAACCCGGGATCTACCTAATCTACGGTTGTTACGAAGCAAAAGGGATGCTGGATCGAAGATGAGAAATCGCAGGTCTAATCAGCTCGAAAAAACAGAATAATTAGAATGAGCTAATGAGTAAAGTGAAGACAAACTGTCTCAGTTATGCGGCATCTATGTAGGATCGGCATCAGCCGCTCGGCTGAAATGCCACACTATTTGGGGAGCAGTCCCTTTATGAATGGTGCAAGGGTATCGATTGGAATCGGGAAGATCGTAGTCGAGTTCTTCTCCGCCGCAATCTCGACGAGCGTCTGGAGATAGCGAAGTTGAAGGGCGGCAGGATTCTGACTGATGACATCGGCGGCCTCAGCGAGTTTCTGCGCGGCTTGAAATTCGCCCTCAGCGTGAATGATTTTGGCGCGCCGTTCGCGTTCCGCTTCGGCTTGCCGGGCAATCGCACGTTGCATGTCTTGAGGAATATCCACATTCTTCACCTCGACCGCAGCGACTTTGACTCCCCACGGTTCGGTCTGCTGATCGATAATCCGCTGCAACTCGGCGTTGATGTCGTCGCGCTTGGAGAGGAGGTCGTCGAACTGGCTCTGACCAAGCACACTGCGGAGGGTGGTCTGGGCTACCTGCGAAGTCGAGTAAAGGTAATCTTGAACGGCCAGCACCGCGCGCTGAGGATCAACCACTCTGAGAAAAATGACGGCGTTCACTTTCACGGAAATGTTGTCTCGTGTGATGACGTCCTGCGAGGGAACTTCCATTGTGACGGTTTGGAGATTGACACGCACCATCTGCTGGAGTACGGGGATGACCAACCGAATGCCGGGCCCTTTCACCGTCTGAAACTTGCCAAGAACAAACACGACGAGTCGTTCGTATTCCATGACGCGCTTGAAACTGGCATAGAGCACGAGTCCCAGGAGGACTAACGGCATGAGCAATGACATAACGGCTCCTTGTCTTCGGTTAGGTTACCTGTGGGCAGGGGCCACCTTGACCGTCAGCCCCTCGACCGACATCACCTCTGCGGCCTCTCCCTGTCGAATCGGAGTTTGGCTGATCGCCTCCCAGATCTCACCTTGCAGGGCAATCTGACCGCGGGGGTTGAGATCCGTCCTTGCGATTCCGATCGATCCAATCATCCCTTCAGCGCCTGTAACCGGTCTGCGGCGCCCGCCCTTGACGGCCGTCCACGCAATGACGCCGATCAGGGCGCCGATCGTCATGACAGTCGGCAACAAGAACGACAGGGACACCTGCAAAAAAGGCGCATCACTCTTGATGAGCAACAGACCGCCCAACGTCATGGCGGCCAAGCCGCCCAATGCGAGTATTCCATAGCTGGTGACGGAGATTTCGAGCAAGAGGAACACGACGCCAAGTATCACAAGGAGAACGCCTGCATAGTTCACGGGAAGCGATTGGAGCGAATAGAATGCGAGGATCAAACTGATTGCCCCGATGATGCCGGGAAGGATTGCCCCGGGGCTGTAGAGTTCGGCCATGATCCCAATCGTCCCGATGGACATCAGGAGATAGGCGATGTTGGGGTCGCTCAGGATCTTGAGCACTTCCAAACGAGTGCCCATCGGGAATTCGCGGAGCGTGGCGGTCTCGCTCGATAATGTGGTTGACCCATGGGAAAGCACGATCTTTTTCCCCTGCAGGTATTTCAATAGCGCGGGGATATCCTCGGCGATCAGATCGATGATTTTAAGTTTCAGGGCTTCCTGCTCGGTGGCCGATAGGCTCTTGCGAACCGCATCTTCGGCCCATGATACATTTCGTCCACGCTGTTCCGCGATGCTCTTGATGTAGGCCACCGCATCGTTTTCCACCTTCTCCTTCATCGTGTTGTCCATCTCGCCGCCGCCCATTGCGACCGGGTGCGCGGCCCCGATGTTGGTACCCGGCGCCATGGCGGCCACATGGGCCGCCATCGTAATGAAGACTCCTGCAGAGGCGGCACGGCCTCCCGAGGGAGCGACGAACACAATCACCGGAATAGGTGAGCCGGTAATATCTTTGATCATCAGACGCATGGAGGTGTCCAACCCTCCGGGCGTGTCGAGCTTCAAGATCAGAGCTTGCGCACCAGACGATTGGGCAAAGGCGAGAGCATCGTGCAGGTATTCCGCCGTGACGGGGTTAATGATCCCCTCATAGGTTGCGACGATAATGTCATCGGCATGGGCGGGACTATGGGACAGCGTCAGGCAGAGAGCCAGCCCCGGTCCCACAATCGCTGCGGTGAGGCCACGGAGACACGGACTTCTCTTTTTCCGACCATCACGAGGCATCGTGAAAAATGTCAATGATGAGAGGATCTTACGGCCCGCTTGCCACCCTGTCAAGGAATAGCGCTTGGTTGCAAAGCAGGGAACGAACCTCCTAGAATGCGCGGCATGTCAGCGTTATCTAGCGGCGAACGGATCCATCTCGTCGATCAAAAGCGGCGACAGTATGCCCTCACGCTGAAAGCCGGAGAGACGTACCAATTCAGCGGGCAGAAAATTGCGCATGATGCACTGATCGGCCGTCCCGACGGATCCATCGTAACGCTCTCGGGTGGCAAAAAGATGGTGGCGATCCGGCCGACCTTCGGGGACTATGTGCTCAAGATGCCCCGAGGGGCACAGGTCCTTTATCCAAAGGATCTCGCGATCATTCCGATGTGGGCAGATATCTATCCGGGGGCTCGAGTGTTCGAGGCCGGAACTGGATCAGGCGCATTGACCATGGCGTTGTTGCGCGCGGTTGGGCCCGGCGGTTTGGTGGTGACGTATGAAGTCCGAGAAGACTTTGCGCAGACAGCTCTGACAAACATTACCCGTTCCATGAATCCGGCCAATCTGGTCACTTTCAGGAAAAACGCCTATGAAGGCATCGATTTGCTTGACGACGAGGTGCCGTTTGACCGTGTCGTGCTCGATCTGCCGGAACCGTGGCAGGTCGTTCCTCATGCGGCCAAGGCGCTTCGATCCGGCGGCATCTATTTGAGTTTTGTCCCCACGGTACCTCAGGTCATGAAGACCGTGGAAGCGCTCGAACGAGAGACGGTGTTCGGCCTGATCGAAACGTTTGAGACTCTATTGCGAACCTGGTCCGTGCAAGGCAGGAGCGTGAGGCCTGACCATCGCATGGTCGCTCATTCTGGGTTCATCACTGTGGCCCGAAAGGTAGAGCCAGGGCTGCTCGGTTCAAGGGCTGAGCGAGAAGCTGCCCTCGATGACGACTCGAGAGACATGCCTCACGCAGCAGAAGAGGAGCGGAGCCGATGAATAGGTTGGAAGGCAAGGTTGCCGTCGTGACCGGAGGGAACGCTGGGATCGGCGAAGCAATCGCCAAGCGTTTTGCCGATGAAGGGGCGTCGGTGGTTGTGACAGGACGCCGGCAACAGGAATTGGATCGTGTCACGGCTGTGATCCGACTCAACAAGGGAAAAGTTCTTGGAGTCGCTGGTTCAGTCACGGACGAAGCCCATGCACAGGATGTTGTCCGTCGAACGATCGATAGTTTTGGAAAGATCGACATCCTCGTCAATAACGCGGGTATCGGTGCCTTCGGAAAACGGCTTCATGAAACCGATGATGCCAGCTGGGCAGACGTGCTCGCCATCAACCTGACCGGGGTCTTCCGCATGACTCGAGCCGTCATCCCACAGATGTTGAAGCAGAGGCAGGGGTCAATCGTCAATATTTCGTCGATCGCCAGTCTGGTTGGTCTTTCCGGCTTAGCCGCCTATGCGACATCCAAGGGAGGGCTTGACTCCTTGACACGTGCGCTGGCGATCGAATATGCCAACGAAGGCATTCGTTGTAATGTCGTGAACCCAGGCCTCATCGATACACCCATGGCAGCCCCCTTGATGGCAAATCCTGACATGCTCCAACCCATTCTCGCTCAATATGCGATTCGTCGTCCTGGGACGCCCGAGGAAGTGGCGAATATGGTTCTGTATCTCGCGTCGGATGAAGCGGCCTGGGTGACCGGGGCGACCTTCCCTGTCGATGGCGGCATGACTGTCTATAAGGGGTAACGGGGGTAGCCGTTGAACGGTATCGACCGTTGCCATGTGATGATATGGATATAGACACTCAGACGAAGTTTTGCGGAGTGATCGGTAATCCGGTTGGACATTCACTGTCGCCCGCCATCCACAACGCGGCGTTCCGCAAGGTCGGGCTCAATTTCGTCTATCTGGCCTGGCAAGTGGAAACGATCGGCGAGGCCATCAAGGGACTTCGTGCACTGGGGAACTTCCGCGGAGCCAGCGTAACCATTCCTCACAAAGTCGCAGCGATGCCATTTCTCGATCAGGTGGAAGAGACGGCACGGCGGATCGGCGCCATCAACACGATCGTCGCCGAAAAGGGCAAGCTTTTGGGGTATAACACGGACACGACCGGAGCTTTGCAGGCGCTGAGGAAAGGAGGGGTCGAACTAGGAGATCGTCACATCGTCATCTTGGGTTCCGGCGGTGCAGCACGAGCCATTGCCGTTGCACTGGCTGCCGAATCGCGTGCGGAAAAGTTGACGTTGCTGGGAGTCGACGACCGTGAACGGGCAACGTTGGCGCAAGATGTTCGCTCCCAGGCGGCGGTTGCGGTTGAGGACGGTCATCTTGATGAAACCGTCCTTCGTCGCGTGCTTCCCGATGCGCACGTATTGATTCATTGCACGCCTGTCGGCATGTCTCCGAAAGCCGATGCCACTTGTGTTCCCGCCTCGCTCCTCCACGCCGGCCTTGCTGTTATGGATATTGTCTACAATCCACTCGAAACCAGGTTACTCAAGGATGCGAAGCACGCAGGGTGCAAGACAATCCCCGGGTTGGAGATGTTCCTGAATCAAGCCGTCGCTCAATTCGAGCTCTGGACCAATCAGTCTGCCCCGGTCGATGTCATGCGTACGGTATTGGAATCTCACTTCCAATGAATGTGGTGCTCATTGGGTATCGAGGTACGGGAAAGAGCACCGTCGGGAAGCTCTTGGCGGCTCGTCTTGACCGTAGTCTCCTGTCCACTGACGCAGAGATCATGAAATCGGCGGGACACACTATCCCGGAGATCGTGGAGCAATATGGGTGGGAGTACTTTCGTGATCTCGAATCTCAGGTCTGTCAGAAGGTGGCCGCCAGTGATGGGCTCGTCATCGACACGGGAGGGGGAATAATCCTTCGATCGCAAAACGTGGAGATCTTGAAAAAGACGGGAACATTGTTCTGGTTGACTGCCTCAGTCGAGACGATAACCGGGCGGATCAGTCGTGATACACAGCGCCCCTCCCTGACCGGAGCCAAATCTTTTCTTGATGAGATTCAGGATGTCCTTCGCGAGCGGATCCCGAAGTATCAAGCTGCTGCCGATCATGTCATTGAAACGGATGGACGATCTCTCACGCAAGTTGCCGATGAGATTCTGGCTCGACTGTAGGCATCCAGGCCAACTTTCCTAACCTTGACAAGCCTCGCCCTAACATGATTCATGTACGTCGATGCGCCCGTAGCTCAGTTGGATAGAGCGCCGGGCTTCGAACCCGTAGGTCGCAGGTTCAATTCCTGCCGGGCGCACCATTTATCAAGCACTTACGCGATTGCCACCCTCGTCGACCCCTCGGATTGTGCTACCTTTGTGCTAGCCTGAGCCCGCAGCCGATCCAGGACCTCCGCGCCGCCCCGCAGACTCTCCGGGTAATGGTGCCCATAGTGCTGCACCATCTTCATGCATTTCCACCGGCCCAACCGCTGGACCGTGTAGAGATCCACCCCTGCCTGCACCAAACGGCTCGCGAAGGTATGCCGAAGATCATGGAACCGGAATCCCTCAATCCCGGCCTTCCGGCGCGCCACATAGAAGGCGCGCAAGAGGTTTCGGGTGTCCCACCGGTGTCCCGCGTGGTTCAAAAACACGTGGGCGGTACGGATCGACCGGACCCGTGCTCGGGCCTGCAGCACCTCGATGGCCGTCAGATTGAGTGGCAAGGTGTCCTGCCCGCCGTTCTTCTGCTCCAGGATCATGAGCGTTCGCCGCGTCAGGTCCACCTGTGGCCATTGCAGGTTCAGGATCTCGCTTTGCCGCATCCCCGTGTGCAAGGCAAACAGAAGAATCTCGCGCAGCCATGAAGGCGAGGCGGCCATGAGCCGTGTCTCTTCCTCCACCGTGAGCCAGCGCCCCGGTTTGGACCGGAGCTTCTCCTTCTTGACTTTGAGCACCGGGTTGTCGGTGACCCATTCCCACTCCAAGAGGGCGAGCTTGTACGCATGACTCAACAGCGTCAGCTCGTCATTGACAGTCTTGGGGGCGGCCCCGGCTGCGCGCCGGCTCGCCTTATAATCCGAGAGCTGTGACGGTCGCAGTTGATCCAGCGGGACTGTCCCAAAAGCCCGAACGAGATGCGCGGCGAGACTCTTATCGCGATTGTGTGTCGTCGCCGCCTTGTTGGGCTTGGAATACTCCCTGAGATACCGTTCCAACAAGTCCGTCACTCTTTTCCCCTGAATCGTCGAGTGCTCAAACCACTTGCCCTCGGCAATGAGCCCCAGCACCTTGCCATAAATCCGCTCGGCCATCCGTCGGTCGGTGACTTCCGTCGACCGCCGAATCTGCCGTCCCTGGAAACTAAACCGCATCCACCAGACTGGTCCTCGCCTATACAGAGCCATTTTCTTCCCCCTTTCGCGTGGCCCTGTCTTGGTCTGGTTTCCCGCGGCACGGAGTATAGACCTCGCGTTTGGCACGGGCAATCAGGTCGTCTACGTGACCGTGCCCTGGGCGGCGTCGATGTGAGACGTAGGAGGGACGGGCATGTCGTCGGTGGTCGAGGAGCCAGGCGTCAATCTCGTCAGCATCGAACCGCAACAATCGCCCGAGCTTCAGATGCGGGATCGTGCCCTGCGCTGCCCAGGCATAGAGGGTGGACCGTTTGATCTGCAGGCGCTCCGCCATCTCGTTGATCGTCAACAGGGCCATGAGGATTAGCCAGTTGCCCACTGGCCCTCCGCTGAGGTGGTGTCGGACCCGCCACGAGCCGGAGTGTCGTCTGGCGTGTCAATTGGGGACTCGGGAGCGGATCGACGACGTCGAACGGGACGGGGAGGTGCCGCCTCGGCCATCTTCGTCTCCTGGGTGGAAGTAGATGACGGAGGTGGCTCCGCTGCAGTCGAATCCGCTGATGTGCGCCCGCCGCGCATCTCTCCAACTTTTGCTGCGACGACTGTCGCGACCCAGGGCCAGGCGGCTTCTGCCAACGGGAGCGCGAAAGTGAGACACTTGTCCAGAAGGCGCTCGCGGTGGGCGTCCTCCACCTGTTCCTTTCTGGAGATCAACTCAAAGATAGGGCGTTCGATGGCGGCCTCCATTGTTTCGTCGACTTGATGTTCCGTTTCGTCGCCAACTATGAGGAGGTTGAGCCGCTCGCGAACTTCCCACTCCAGCAGGACGAGGGCATGCCCCGTGAGACCCTGTGAGGTCGCCGACTTCAAGGCCCGTGTGACACCTTGTTCGATGAGGGCGGCCTTTCGTATGGCCTGTCGTCGTTGCACCGCAGCTAGTTCTTGGGCTCTACGGGTCTCTTCCTCTTGTACCTCCCGTTTGCGTTTCCTCTGTTCGAGTTGCTGTTGCAGGTACGGGCTGAATACACGATTTCGGATCGCTGTTCCGCGCAGCGTCAATTCAGTGGGCGACATGGCTTCGATGGGCAAGGTCCCCATTTCGTCCAGAATGGCAACTTTGGCTGCAACGGCCATGTCCTGGGTAATAGTTCCATCCGGTGAATAGTGCCAATCGATGAGCCTCGAACAGAGGTCCGCGAGCGCCACCTCGCGCTTTAGCCTGAGCTGCGTTGACTCATCAGGTCCGGCGAATTGCTGAGCGATCTGGGTTGCAAGATCCGTAAAAGGATTCGCCGGTGTCGTCCCATTGTTGATGTCTGATGGGCTATGCGATGCGGATTGCGAGGATGATCCACATGAAGTGGCGGATTTCTCGTTCTTGCGTTGATTGTAGACCATGCACCATCGGAGATGGGCCTTCACAGCCTGAGGGTTCTCAAATTGCCTTTTGCAGAAGCCACAGAGCGACATGGTGACCCTTTCTCGACCCTTCAGGTGGAACGGAGTCGTACCCAAGTAGTTTCACCGTGAAATGAAATCCTTGCCATCGTCTACCTCTTGTGGTGTATCGTTGGATCGTGCCAACACAAATCTGATAGATGATCCCAGTAGAACACAGTTCTCGCGCGTTGGCTGGGGGGCGGAACTAACCTTTTCTTGGACACGAGATGGATCAGAGTATTCGAAAAGACATCGCAAAGATGGGGGGCGATCCTGACTTTGTCGAGTTCGTGCCGGCCTGGCACAGTGACAGTGGTGCAACCACGAGTGTTCCCTTTGCCGGAGAAACACAGTCAGAGGCCTATCGAAAGAAGATCAAACAGTGCACACAGCGAGATTTTGGGACTAAGTGGAAGTTTTATTGGAAGGTGATCTGGAGTGAGTGTTGGAACGCACGCCGTAAAATCGTACTCCGTCGGAATCTGTTCAGCCTAGAGCCGCGTGGTCCTCGTGCCAAGCATCGCCCACGGAATGAGGGACGTTGGAATGCCATCTTTGATCTACGCAATTACTTCATCAAGATTGATGGCCGACCTCACATGAGGTTGCTCGGACGATTGTTTTATCCAGACCAAGGCGAGGATACTTTCATTAAGGAGTGGGATAGTAGGAAAGATTGGTTTAAGAGCGAAAATGGAGCCGAACGGCTTGAACAGCTCGAACGCTTCTACACGCATAATCGCGTACGCATTCTCGAAACTCTCCGAACCGGCATTCCTTTCTATGCGAAGTGGGAATCAGACGCCACATGAACTCCCACTTAGTCGACTCAATCCAGTCACTGAATCATCTGTTTAATTGATCCAGCAGCCGTTACTGGTCAAGCTGGTTGTGCCTTAAGCAGATGCCTTAGGCACTCGAGCAGAAGATCATTGTGTGGACAGTTCCTAAAGAAGAATTCGCAAGGTATCGCGTGCCCGCATTGGCTTCCTTGCAGAACTCGGCTAAAATCCGTATCGAAAAAGGGGATTGGGCGACCTCATGATAACGGTAACTACTTTCCATCAAACGATGAAATGACATGTGACAATGCTATCGGTGTCAAAATTCTCAAAGGCGGAAGAGGGTACTATCCATAACAGTAGATAAGAAGCCTGACACGGCCGAACAGCGCCTAAAAGACCTCGACCTACCCGCCTTGATCGCTGGGCGCGCCTTCCATCCCTGCCCGAGCGGCAGTTCATCACTATGGGCTCTTACACCAGCCCGTCCTGGCTCCAGGAACAGCAACCCGAGCCATCCTTACACAAGCAAGGGCACTGACCTCGCCCCCTTAAACGGGTCCAGATCCTTTGTTAGGATCGGGCCGAAAGGAGGGCGACATGCCACGTCTTCGTCACACCGTCGAACAAATCCTCAGCAAACTGCGTGAAGCGGAAGTC
>Ga0187893_10002866_pt1 | contig 36623 bp, 27 predicted proteins | sample MA1701074metaG_FD_139574 | JGI IMG/M metagenome (GOLD analysis project Ga0187893, IMG submission 139574) | White microbial mat communities from a basaltic lava cave in the Kipuka Kanohina Cave System on the Island of Hawaii, USA - MA170107-4 metaG ... | reverse complement strand
GGGGGGGGGGGGGGTGGAGCTCAAGGTGGGGGTCCACCAGGGGCCGGCGATCGCGATCAACAACGAGGGGCGGCTGGACTTCTTCGGGACGACGGTGAACACCGCGGCGCGGATCCAGGGCCAGTCCGAGGGAGGGGACGTGGTGATCAGCCGGGCGCTCGGGGCGGATCCCCAGGTCCGGGACCTGCTCCGGGCGCGGGCCCTCGGCGGGGAGGAGCTGACCGTCCCCCTCCGGGGCCTCGAGGGCGACCACACCCTGACGCGCCTGCGCCCCCGATGAAATCGTGAACCGCGCCGGGGACGTAGAATAGGGAGCGAGCGCTCCTTGCCAGGAGCCCAACCGATTAGTGTAATGGACCGGGGTAGGACCCGCCGTACATGAAGCCGCTTCCCGCGACCGCACGGCCCCTGGGGGGAGCTCCCCCGGCGCCTCCGTTCACCCGGCTCCCGCGGCCGTCGCGCTCCCGGCTCCGGGCCGAGCGCGACCGGCTCTTCAAGGAGGGCGTCTTCGACCGCGCGCTCCGCGTCGCCGGCCATCTCACGGACGTCGACCCGTCGAGAGAGTCGTTCTTCCGCCTGGGCTTCATCCTCCGGGAGAGCGGCCGCGCGCGGAAGTCCCTCAAGGCCTTCCGGGACGCCCTCCGTTTCAAGGACGGCCCCGCCTACCTCGTGCCGGAGATCCACCTCCACTTGGCCCACGCCTACTACGTGCTGGGCGAGTACAAGCGGATGGGCGAGTCGCTCCGCCGGGCCTACGCCTCGCGCCCCCGGCCCCGCACGGACGCGAACCTCCACCTCTCGTTCGGGAACGGCTACCTCTCCTACCGGAAGTACCGCCAGGCCCACGCGGAGTTCGTGAGGGCGGAGCGCGTCTCGCCGACTGCCTGGTATCGGGGCCGCTCGCTCATCAACCAGGCGGTCGCCCTCTACTACCTGCGCGACCTCGGGGCGGCCGACCGCCTTGCCGCCCGCGCCGTCCGGATCTTCGAGAAGGGCGGCCATGCACCCGACGTGGCCAACGCGAGGTCGATGCGGGGGACCTTCTGCCTGGACCGGGGACAATACCGCCGGTCTCTCTCCACGAAACTCCGAGCCGCAGAGGCCTACGAACGGCTGGGGGATTCCTTCAGGCATGCCGAGGCTCTGCACGGGGCGGGCTACGCCGCGCTGGAGCTCGCAGACTGGGAGATGGCTCGCCGCCAACTTGATCGTGCGATCGCCCTCGCCGCGGAGAACGGACATCGGGATGCCCTGATCGTCTCCCACGCCTGCCGGGCCATCGCGGCCGCGCGCCTGGAGCGCTTCGACCAGGCCTCGGCGGACCTGGCGGAGGCGAAGAGACGGCTGCGGGGATACCGCTACTGGATCGGGAGCTTCCACGTGTACCGGGCCCAGGCCCGGATCGCGGCCTTCTTCGGGAACTGGGCCGAGGCGCGGCGCTGGAGCCGGCGGGCCGAGCGGCTGGCCTCGCGGGTGGGCGACTTCGCCCGCGTGGCCGAGTTCCGGGAGCTCCGCGCCCGGGCGGAGGCCGAACTGGGCCGCCGGCGCGCGGCCTTCCACGCCCGGAAGGGGGCGGCCCTCCTCCGGGCCCTGCTCGGCGCGCGGTCCGGGACGGTCCCGGCGTCCCGCCTCGCCGCCTCGAGCCTCCCGGTCCTCCTCCTGGGGGAAAGCGGCGTGGGGAAGACGGCGCTCGCGCTCCAGATCCACCGGAGCGGCCCCCGGGCGAGGCGGCCCTGCGTCGTGGTGCCCTGCGAGCAGCTCGTCTTCGCGGGGGCGGAGGTCGCCGGCCACGAGACCGGGGCCTGGTCCGGGGCGCCGGAGCGCACGCCCGGACACGCCCAGCGCGCGGCGACCGGCACGCTGGTTCTGGACCGGCTGGACGAGCTCGATCCCGCGGAGCAGAGGGTCCTGGTCCCGATCGTCGAGGGCCGCGTCCGGCCCGTGGGGTCGGCGCATGAGCGCAGGCTCCGCTACCGCGTCGTCGCGACCGCCCGGGACGCGGGGAAGATCGTCCCCGAGCTTCGCGCCCGGCTGGAGGGCGCCGTCGTCTCCGTCCCGCCGCTGCGGGAGCGTCGCGGGGAGATCCCCGCCCTGGTCCGGGGCCTGATCGGGAACCGGCCGATCACGGCCGACGCCCTGGCCCTCCTGGGGGCGCAGCCCTGGAAGGGGAACCTGCCGGAGCTCAAGGCCCGGGTGGAGCGCCTGTCCGCGCTCGGGAAGGGCCCGATCGGGACCGGGGCGGTCCGCGAGGCCCTCAAGTCGCCCATCCCCCGCCGAGCGGCCCGGCGGGAGGACCTCCTCCGCCGCATGGCGCTCGCGCTCCGGTAGTCCCCCCGTCGACAATCCTGCCGGCATTCCCCCGGATTCACGACGCCCGAAAGGTGTCGACTTGAGTCCCGTGTAGACAATTCACGCCGCTTCGCCCGATCGGCCTTCAGCGTCCCCTGGAGGCCTGCCGATTTCGTCCCACGAAGGCCCGGCGCGGGCCTCCGGCGAGGCCGAAAGGGACCCCCGACACCCCTCTCAGGAACCGGCCAGAAACGGCCGCAGGGGCCGTTTCAAGGCGGTTTCCGGCCTGCCAGGTTTCCTGGGCCTGCGCTTGCGTGGCCTGTTTCAGACCGGGGGACAGAGGGCGGTTCCGCCCTCCCGTGCGCCGGTCGGGAAGGAGCACACATGGTCCGGCGCTACGGATTGGGGGGAATCGCGTCCCTGGCGGCGGTCCTGGGCGGGGCGCTCGCGGCGGAGGCCCAGGGAATTGACATCAAGGGCACCGGCCCACTGGCCGTCTATCACACCGACTCCCAGTCGACGTACACCTGCACCGTGACCTTCACCGGGAGCCACTACTTCAAGCTCTGGGTCTACCGGAACGGCATCCAGAAGTACATGAGCTCGACCCTCATGTACTCCAATCCCGGCACGCTCGACATCTCCCACAACGTCGGGAACATGAACACCTGGGGAATGGTCCCGGGCGACCAGCTCAAGTACAGGGGCCGGGTCTGGACGGGGCTCCTGGTCGACATCGACGAGTGGTTCGTGACGGTGCAGGAGGGCATCACCCGCCTCGAGAGGCGGAAGGATCCCTTCCCGGCCCAGGCCCCGGACCGGGAGCCGCTCCTGGCCACGGTCGTCCGGCGCGAGGAGAAGGATTGGGCGTGACCCGCCTCGCGATCCCCCTGGCGGCGATCCTCCTCGGCCTGGCCGCGTTCTCGGCCCGGCCCGGCGGGGAGCGGGTCCGGCCGGCCGCCGGGCCGGCGGCCCCTCCGGCCGCGGCCCCCGCCGCCGAGGTTCCGGCGCCGCCCGCGGGCGAGGCGACGGTTCCGCCGATGATCGAGAGTGCGGGTCGGACGACGGCCGCGCAACCCGGCCTCGACACCCCGATTCCGGCCGTCCCCGATCCGCACGTCGGGAACCGCCCGATCATGGTCGCGCTCCTGGAGCGCGAGCTCTCGCTCTCGCCGGACCAGAAGCGGCGGGTGGACGAGATCTTCCACCGGAGGTCGGGGGAGATCGGGGCCCACCACCGCGAGCTCCGCGCCGCGGGGGCGATCAGCGGGTCGGCCTACCACCGGCGCATGCAGGACCTCCGGGCGCTCTCCTACGCCCAGGTGGGGCAGGTCCTCGACTCCGGCCAGCACCGCCGCTTCCTCGAGATCGTGGGGAGCGGACGGCTCAACGACGTGATCGGATTCCCGATCGACGACGCGATGGTCCAGGTCGACTAGGCTGAAAACAGACGAGTCAACCGAACCCCGGTCGCACGCTCGGCGGGGGGCGCCGCACGGCCCCCCCGCCGGCGTTCTTCCCGGGGGCCATGGAGGCCGCCGATGGACGAACTTACCCTTCGCGACCGAGTGGACGGCTGCGCCACGGTGATCCTGGGGTACGCGGAGCTCGTCCTCAAGGAGGAGTTCGGCTCCCTCTACCCCAAGCAGGAGGAGATGCTCCGGGAGCTCGTCCGGGCCGCCAACCGCCTGAGGGACCTCCTCCTGAAGCACCGCCCTCCCTTCGTCTGGGACTAGTGGTGACTCAGCTTTGATTCCGTGGGTTGCGCCCGAAGGGGGCGACCTACGGAATCAAGTCGGTCGAACCGCTAGAACCCGAGCGGCCAGGCCGCGTCGTCGACGGGGAAGAAGGACCCGTCGTCCCCCGAGAAGACCACCATCCGCTCGAAGTTCGGGTCGTAGACCGCCGTGTGGCTGATCCGCGCGACAGGGGTCGGCGTACCTCCCGGTGCGGCCGCGGTGAAGGCCAGTGCCCCCTGGAGCGGCAGAAGCCAGGTCTCGTCCACGGGCGCGAAGAACGCCTGCCCGCCGAAGACCACCATCCTTTCGTTGGCGGGGTCGTAGACCGCGGCGTGCTCGAAGCGGGGATCGGGAGGACTGGCGGAGGCGGGGACGGGCGTGCTCCAGGAGGGAGCCAGCGCGCCCGCGGGAAGGTCCAGGACGTGGACCGCGTTCGAGTCCGTCGAGGTCGTCAACGAGTTCCCGCCGAAGACGATCATCCGAAGCCCCGTGGCGTCGTAGACGGCGGAATGGCCGTGGAGGTCCTGGGGGCCGTCCGCCAAGCGGGTCCAGGCCGGGCTGCCCCCGCCGACGGGAAGGCTGAGCGCCCAGGCGTCCGCGAACGAGTTCGTGCCGTCGATCCCGCCGAACACGATCATCCGGAGGTTCGCCGAGTCGTAGACCGCCGAATGGTTGAACCGGGGCGCCGGAGTCCCGTCCACGGGGTCGGGGGTCGGGGCCAGGAGGGTCCAGGCCGGCGCGGTGATGCCGTCATCCGGGAGCATCAGCTCCCATACCGCATTCTCGATGGTCGATCCCATGGACGTCGATGTCGTTCCCCCGAACACGATCATCCGAAAGTTGGCGGCGTCGTAGACGGCGGAGTGGGAGGCAAGGTAGGGGGCCGCGGCGCCGCCCGGGGCGAGGGCGCTCCAGGTGGGGACCAGGGTGCTGAAGTCGAGCGCCCAGACGTCGTTCTGATACGTCGTGTCGGCTGGGATATCGGGGATGAGGTCGTCCCCCCCGTACACGACCATCCGGCGGTTGGCGGCGTCGTAGACGGCGCTGTGCTCGAAGCGGGCGGTCGGGCCGCCGCCGGCCGCGGCCTGCCAGACGAGGTTGGCGGTGGCCTGGCTCACGGGGCCGGCGGGGGCGCTCCCGCCGTTCCCCGCGGCGCTGACGCGGTAGAAGTAGGTCGTGAGGGGGAGGAGGCCGCGGTGGACGAACGACGTGGAGTCCGGGGGGAGCGTGGCGACGGGGGTCCAGGTCGTCCCGTCGGGGCTGCATTCGACGAGGAAGCCGGTCTCGTCCGGGGAGTTGTCGGTCCAGCCCAGCGCGATCCGGCCGCTCGTGAAGAGGGTGACGGCCAGGCCGGAGGGGGCGGCGGGGGGAGGCGGGGAGCCGGAGGAGTCGTCGTCGTCGCAGCCGTCGCAGCCCGGGAAGGAGAGGGCGAGGGCGGCGAACGCGGCGAACGCGGAGCGGCGTGCGTGCAATCCCCGGATCCTCCCTGCTGGAACTGGATTCTAACCCAGGATGGGGGCCGCGGCGGCTCAGTCGATGAATTCCGGCTCCACGGCCACGGGGATGATGCCGGCCTGGTGGCCGAGCTTGAAGAGGAGCTCGACGGCGTCCTCGGCCCGCTTGCCGAGCTCGAGGGTGTGGGAGTTGACGTACATCCCGACGAACTTGTCCGCCCGGGCCCGGTCCATCCCGCGGGCGAACTCGAGGGCGTAGTCGAGGGCCTCCTTCCGGTGGTCGAGGGCGTACTTCACGGTGTCGCGGAGGACGTCGCAGCAGGCGGCGGCGGTCTTCGCGTCCAGGTCGCGCCGGAGGGCGTTCCCGCCCAGGGGAAGGGGAAGGCCGGTCTCCATGCGCCACCACTCGCCCAGGTCCTGCACGCGGTGGAGCTTCTGGTCGCGGTAGGTGAGCTGGCCCTCGTGGATGAGGAGGCCGGCGTCGACGTCGCCCCGGGCGACGGCGTCCTGGATCTTGTCGAAGGGGAGCACCTTCCAGCGGGCCTCGGGGGAGAAGAGGCGGAAGACGAGGAAGGCGGTGGTGAGCTCGCCCGGGACGCCCACGGTGGCCTCGTCCAGGTCCTGTCGCGTGAGGGGCCGGCGGGAGACGACGAGGGGCCCGTAGCCGTCGCCCACGGAGGAGCCGGCGGTCATGAGGCGGTACCGGTCCCGGATCCGGTAGTAGGCGTGGAAGGAGACGGCGGTGATCTCGTAGACGCCCTCGACGGCCTTGCGGTTGAGGGTCTCGATGTCCTCGAGCATGTGCTTGAAGGCGAGCCCGCGGGTGTCGACCTTGCCCTTGGCCAGGCCGTAGAACATGAAGGCGTCGTCGCTGTCGGGACTGTGGGCGAGGGTGAGGGCGCGCGGGGGCATGGGAGCCAGTCTACCCGCGGGACGCCGCCGGGGCAACCGCGTTTGCGCGTTAACCCTCAAACGTCGTGTTAGGGTTAACGCGTCATGCGTTAACCCTAACACGACGTTTGAGCGTTAACGGGTCATGCGTTAACCCTAACACGACGTTTGAGGGTTAACGCGTCAGGGGGCGGGGAGGGGGAGGGGGAGGGGGATCTCGAGGTCCTTTCCGTCGCGGAGGACGACGAGCTTCACGGTCTCGCCGGGCTTCCGGGAGACGAGGACGCCGCGGAGCTCGTCCCGGCAGAGGAGCTCGCGGCCCTCGCCGCGCCGGAGGACGTCGCCCACCTTCAGCCCGGCCTTCTCGGCCGCCCCGTCCTTGTCGAGCGAGGCCACGCGGAGCTCGGCGCCCGGGGCGAGGGTGAGGCCCACCGGGAAGCGCCGCGAGGCCTCCTCGCGCTCGCGGATCTTCTCCGGGTCGCCCAGGAAGACTTTGAGCTCGACCTCGTCCAGCTTCCGGCGGACCTTGAAGCGCAGCGTCTCGCCCTGGGGCCAGTTCCCGACGATCCCGTGGAAGCGGTTGGCGTTGGTGACGCGGTAGCCCTCGATCTCGAAGACGATGTCGCCCGGCTCGAAGCCGGCCTTCGAAGCGGGGGAGTCCTGGACGACGCCCGCGACGAAGATCCCGTCCCCGTAGAGGCCGGCGCCCTCGTAGCGGGAGTCGCCGCACTCGCCGATCGTGATCCCCTCGACGTAGCCCTCGAAGGCCCGGCCGCCCGCCTTGAACGCGGCCAGGTACCGCTCGATCTGGCGGGCGGGGATCGCGTAGCCGATCCCGGTGTTGACGCGGTTGGTGAAGCGCCGGATGTCGATCCGGCCGTTGATCCCGACGACCTTCCCGTCCATCGCGATCAGGGGACCGCCGGAGTTCCCGGGATTGATCTGGGCGTCGGTCTGGATCGCGTCGGAGTAGCCCGGGTTGTCCATGTAGCGGTGCAGGGCCGAGACGATCCCGTGGGTGATCGTGGGCTCCCAGCTCCCATTGCCGAGGAGGAAGGGGTTGCCCACCGCGATCACCGCCTGCCCCACCCGGAGCGCGTCCGAGTCGCCGAGCTCGCGGAAGGGGAGCTCCTTCCCGTCCCGGATCTTGCAGAGGGCCACGTCGCCGTAGGGGTCGAAGCCGATCACGTCGGCGGTGTACGCCTTCCCGCCCGTCATCCGGACCCGCTGGCCGTCCCGGTCCCCCGAGACGTGGAAGTTCGTGAGCACCCAGCCGTCGGGGGAGATGCAGACGCCCGAGCCCTGGCCGAAGAAGACGTACGCCCTCTTCACCTCCTCGCAGACCGCGCGGAGCCTCGCCTGCTCCTCCTCGATCCGCCGGAGCGGCTCGTCCGCCTGGAGCAGGAGCAGGGCCAGGAGCGCGCTCACGGCTGGAGCCCCGCGGGCCGCTCCTCGAGCTTCGCCTTGAGGACGTGCTCGGCGTAGTCCTGCTTCCCGCCGGCGGCGGGCTTCCCCTTCTTCCGCATCACCTTGATCGCCACCTCGTCCCCGGCCTTCCTGGCCTGCATGAGATCGGTGAAGGCCTCGTAGTCCTCCACCTTCTTCCCGTCGAACTCCACGATCACGTCCTCCGCCTTCATCCCGGCCTTCTCGGCGGGGGAGCCCGGCAGGACCTGGACGACCTGGACGCCCCCCACGTCGGGGTTCCCCTCGCCGGGCCGGATCCCGAGGAAGGGCTCCTTCTCGGCGGGGATCTTCTCGCCGGCCTTGAGGCGGGGAAGGAGGTCCTCGATCACGGAGACCTTGCAGGCGAAGCCGACGCCGCCCGACTGGCCCCAGACGGCCTGGGGCTTGACGTTGCAGCCGACGCCCACCAGCTCCCCGCGCAGCGTGACGAGCGCGCCCCCCGAGTTCCCGTAGTTCATCTCGGCGTCGGTCTGGACCGCCGCGCCCTTCATCCGGCTCATCGCGCTCAGGATCCCGAGGTTGACCGTGGGGCTCGACGGGTCGGGCGCGCGTCCCAGCACCACGACGAAGCTCCCCTGGCCGAGCTTCGCGAAGTCGGCCTTCGGGAGTACGGGGAGGCCCGTCTCCTCGATCTTGAGGAGCGCGATGTCCCGCCCCTCGTCCCAGCCCACGATCCGGGCCGGCGCCCGGCGGCCGTCCCAAAGGACGACCCGGAGGCCGTCCTTCTTGATGCCGCCCGAGACGTTGAACTGGCTCGTGACGACGTGCCCCTCCGCGTCCCACAGCACGCCCGAGGCGGGCCCCCTGGGGCGGTTGTAGTAGTCCGTGTGGGTGGCGAGCGAGCCCCGGGCGGTCTGGCCGTCCGGGTCGCTCTCCCGATCGACCTCGACCGCCACGACGCAGCGACCCGCCTGGTCCCGGACCTTCCGGAGGACCGCGGCCAGCGCGTCTCCTTCCTGGGCGGGCGCGAGCAGGGACAGGACCAGGGCGACGCTCATTTCCTCCGCTCCAGCTCGACCCGGACTTCCTCGGCCTTCCCCTCGACCTCGACCTTGATCCAGACGATGGCGCCGGGCTCGAGGCCCCGGATCCCCTCCAAGACGTCCTTGGCCGTGCGGACGGGCTGGCGGGCGATCTCGAGGAGGACGTCCCCCGCCTGGAGCCCGGCCCGCTCGGCCGGGCCGCCCTTCTCGACGGAGGCGACGACGACCTTCCCGGCCTCGTCCTTCGCGGCGAGGCCCAGGTCCGCCTTCCCGCCCCCGGCGGCGGGCGGGGGGGGCGGCGGGGCGGCCGCGGCCTTGAGCCTCTCGACGAGGGGCTTGAGCTCGTCCACGGGGATCGCGGCGCCCAGGAAGCGGTTGGGCGAGTAGTTGAGCGTGACCATTCCGATCATCCTCCCGGAGGCGTCCAGGCAAGGAGCTCCCTCCATGCCCACGTTCACGGCGGCGGTGGTCTCGAAGACGACGCCGGTGTAGGTGGAGCTCGCGCGGTCCTCGGAGAGGCGGTAGACGCCGCTCACGACGCCGACGTTCAGGGAGGGCTGGTCGTCCAGCCAGAGGGAGTTGGCGGCGTTGCCCAGGGTATAGGACCGGTCGCCCACCCGGAGGCCGGCGGAGGACCCCAGCTCGATCGGCCGGAGCGGGTCGCGGGATTCGATCTTGAGGAGGGTCAGCTCCTCCCGCTTCGAGGTCCCCACGATCGTGGCGTCGTACTGCCGGGGCCCGCGGACGCGGACGCGGATCTTGCCGGAGCGCTCGGGGCAGACGGCGTAGCTGGTGAGGATGAGGCCGTCCTTGGAGAGGATGACGCCGGTTCCCGAGCGCTCTCCGAGGGGGGCGAGCGCGCGGACGGCGACGACGGAGGCCTCGGCGGCCCGGTAGACCTCGCGGTGGGGGGCGTCGCCCTCCTGGCCCGGGGCGAGGGCGGGAAGGAGGAGCAGGATCCAGGTCATGGCACTATTATATACGTGCGGGTCGAACAAAGACGAGCGGCCGCGAGTCCCAAGGATGCGGCGATGAAGGAGGAGGTCCGTATGGCGCTCCGGGCGGCAGCGGCGTGGTTGGCGGCGGTCGGCTTCCTCGCGGCCCCCGCCGGGGCCCCCTCCTCCGCCGAGGCTACGGCGGGCAGGCAGGAGAGCACCGACCGGCAGGAGCTCCGGTACGCCTGGACGAAGGGGGACACGTTCCCCTTCGTCTCCCGGTACGCGCTCAACGTGAAGCTCGACAAGGTGCCCGACGTCCTCCAGGGCTTCCTGAGCGAGGAGCCCGCGAACCTCAAGCTCGAGGCGACGCTCGACCTCGAGGTGAAGGAGGTGGCCGAGGACGGGACGGCCCTCCTCGAGGGCCGCTGGAAGACGCTCAAGGCGAAGGGGCACCTGATGGTGAACGACGTCGACTTCGACCACGACGCCTCGAAGAAGGCCGAGGGAAAGCCCGACCCGAAGCCCGACGCGGCGCCCGCGGACGCCTTTCCCGGCCAGTTCGACGTCGAGGACCAGCTCCGGCAGGCGGTGGCCCAGCCGCTCAAGCTCCGGGCGGACCGGCGGGGCCGGCTCACGGTCGAGGGGGCGGGGAAGTCGCGGGACGCGCTCGGCTGGCTCTTCAGCTCGATGAACGGCCTGATGGGCCCGCTCCCGGCCGGGAAGGTGGGGCGCGGGGAGAAGTGGAAGGACGAGTTCCGTCCCCAGCTCCCGTCCGCCGCGGCGGCCCTGGACGTCCGGAGCGCGGTCGAGAGCTCGATCGAGGGCGAGGAGAAGGCCGGGGACGCGACGCTCCTGTCGATCGTGTCGAAGTACACGGTCGGCGGCTCCGGGGAGAAGAAGGACCCCGATCCCGCCGGGCTCGCCTTCAAGGTGAAGACCTCGGGCGGGGGGGAGGGCAAGACGCTCTTCGACGCGAAGGCCGGGCGGCTGGCGAAGTGCCGCCACACGCTCAACTCCCGGGTCGAGGCCGAGATCCCCAACCCGGGCGGCGGGGAAGCGATCGAGCTCAAGGCCGCGGTCAAGATCGAGCAGTCCAACGAGGTCGGAAGGTAGGAATCCCGAATCCGGAATCCCGAATCCGGAATCCGGGGGCGGGGGGCGTTATACTCCTGGGGATCCCGCGCGGCGCGGGATGCCCGTCCGGGGAGACGCCCATGCGCACCGCGATCCTCGCCTCGCTGGCCCTGACCCTCCAGGCGCAGGCCGAGCTCCGGCCGAAGTTCGGGAAGTTCGACCGGATCGGGGTCGGCTGCACCGTCACCACGGAGCTCAAGTCGTCCAACGGCCGGGACTCGAAGTACACGCTCCAGCTCGAGCTCACGGCCGAGGTGGAGAAGGCGGAGGGCGAGGAGGCCGTCTTCGACTGCGGCGTGACCTCGCTCCGCATCTCCGGCACGCTCGAGGGGCGGCCCGTGGACGGCATCTGGCGGAAGGGGTCGTCGCCCGACCGGAGGATCCCCGGGGTGGAGAAGGCGATCGAGAAGGGCTGGAAGGCCACGCTCTCCCCGAAGGGGCTCTCGATCGGCGACGGGATGGTCGAGTTCGGGGACTCCCTCCCGATCTTCAATCCGGGGGCGCTCCTGGGCCTCTCCGTCCCCCTCCCCTTCGGCACGGTGGCGGAAGGGAAGGGCTGGGAGGTCAAGGACCAGGCCTACTCCTACTTCGGCGGCTTCGCCTTCAAGGCGGCGGCCTCGCTGAACGTGCTCGAGAAGGACACGGCGAAGCTCTCCGCGAAGCTCACGTTCAGCCGGGCGGAGAGCGAGGTCCCGATCGAGGGCGGGATCAACGTGAAGGGCGACGGCTACGCCTCCCTCGAGTACGACGTCAAGGCCGGCCGCCCCGTGAAAGGAGCCACGTCCGTCCGCCTCTCGCTCGGCCAGGGCGGCCTCAAGCGCGAGGTGAGCCAGGTCATCGAGTTCGAGGTCCGTCGCTAGCCGGGAGCTTGCGGACGCCTGAGGGCTGTGCTATAACCGCCGGACTGTGCGTTGGACCCGGACCTTCATCCCCACGCTCCGCGAGGCGCCCTCGGACGCGGAAAGCCCCAGCCACAAGCTGATGGTCCGGGCTGGCCTGATCCGCCAGCTCTCGGCGGGGAGCTACAGCTACCTGCCCCTCGGGTACCGCGCCCTCCGGAAGGCGGAGGCGATCGTCCGGGAGGAGATGGACCGGGCGGGGGCGGTCGAGCTCCTCATGCCGTCCCTCCATCCCCCCGACCTCTGGCAGGAGACGGGGCGCTTCCAGGCCTTCGGCGACACGCTGATGAAGGTCAAGGACCGCAAGGGCGCGACGAGCGTCCTGGGGCCCACGCACGAGGAGGTCGTGACCCACCTCGTCCGGAACGAGGTCAAGTCCTGGCGCCAGCTCCCGATCACGCTCTACCAGATCCAGGGCAAGTTCCGGGACGAGGCCCGGCCGCGGCACGGGATCATCCGGACCCGCGAGTTCGTGATGAAGGACGCCTACTCCTTCGACGCGGACGAGGCGGGCATGAACAGGTCCTACCAGGCGATGTACGACGCCTACGTCCGGATCTACTCGAGGGCCGAGCTCAAGTTCATGCCCGTCGAGGCGGACACGGGCCTCATGGGCGGCGACGTCTCGCACGAGTTCATGGCCGTCTCCCCCTTCGGCGAGGACTCGGTGGTGACCTGCGACAAGTGCCGCTACGCCGCCAACCGGGAGAGGGCCGAGTGCCCGGCCCCGGCCCCCGCCGCGGGGAAGGACCTCGAGACCCGGGAGCTCCTCAAGCTCCAGGAGACCCCGACTCCCGGGATGGCCACGATCGAGCAGGTCGCGGGCTTCCTCCAGGTGTCCCCGAAGAGCCTCGTCAAGACGCTCGTCTTCCGGACGAACCCGGGCTTCCTGGCCGCGCTCGTCCGGGGGGACCACGAGGTGAACCCGTCCAAGCTCCTCCGGGCCGCGAAGGCGGAGAGCCTGGAGCTGGCGAGCCCCGAGGAGATCCTCGCCCAGACGGGCGGGCCGATCGGCTTCTCGGGCCCGGTGGGGCTCAAGATGCGCGTCCTGGCCGACCACGCCGTGGGAGTGATGGCGAACTTCGTGACGGGGGCCAACCGGAAGGACACCCACCTGGTCAACGTCAACCTCTTCCGCGACGTCAAGCCCGAGAGCTTCGCGGACCTGCGCATGGCCCTCCCGGGCGACCCGTGTCCCCGCTGCGGGGGGACGCTCGGATTCACCCAGGGCATCGAGGTGGGGCACGTCTTTAAACTGGGGACCCGGTACTCGAAAAGGATGAACTGCTCGTACCTCGACGAAAACCAGCAGCTCCATCCCATGGTCATGGGCTGCTACGGGATCGGCGTGAACCGGATCCTGGCGGCCGCCGTGGAGAACCACCACGACGAGGGCGGGATCGTCTGGCCGCGCGAGCTCGCGCCCTACCCCGCGGAGGTCGTCACCCTCGACCACAAGAAGCTCCAGGTCGTCGAGGCCGGCCGCGACGTCCACGACGCGCTCGAGAAGGCGGGCCTCGACGTCCTCTGGGACGACCGGGAACTGGCCGCGGGCGTCAAGTTCGCCGACGCCGACCTGATCGGGATCCCGGTGCGCGTCACGATCGGGAAGAAGACGGTCGAGGCCGGCACGGTGGACGTCCGGGCGCGGAACCGGAAGGAGCAGAGGAGCGTCCCGATCGCGGAGGCGGTCGAGGCGGTGAAGCGCGAGCTTTCGGAGTACCGGGTGAAGGCATGAGGACGCTGGCGCGGAGCGGGGTCCTGGCGGCCGTCTTCCTGGCCCCGGCGGCCTGCGGCGGGCCGGGCGGCGGGGGCGAGGCCCTGCCCGAGGCGGGGGAGATCATCAAGATCTCCTACTTCCGGGCCAACCCGGATCCCCAGACCAAGAAGCTCCTTCCCACCTACAAGGTCGCGATGTCGAACTCCTGGAAGGACCGGATCGGGGAGAGCCCCCGCGACCCGATCGAGCGGGCGGCGCCCGGGCAGGTCTTCAAGGGCTTCTTCACGGACGCGGAGATGGCCCGGCACCTCGCGTTCCTCCGGAGCAAGGGCCTCGAGCGGCTCCCCGCCGTCAACACCGAGGACTTCAAGCCCGAGGAGCTCCACCGCCTGGCGCTGGACCCGAAGGATACGAGTTTCATGCGGGTGATCACGGTGGCGACGGACCAGTGGCAGCGGAGCTATGTCTACAAGTCGGTCCACGCGAAGGGGAGCGAGCACCTGATCCCCGTCTTCACCACCTGCGAGGCGATCGCCAGCCGGATCGTGGATCAGACGATCCGCACGAAGACGTACACGGACCGGACGGCGATCCCCCGGGACCGCTAAACAGTCCACAGTCCAGAGTCCAGAGTCCCGAGTCCAGAGTCGGGTCCCCCCCTGCCCCCCCGGGGGGGACGAGGACTCGGGACTCTGGACTCTGGACTGTGGACTCGGGACTTGGCATAGAATGAATTCCCATGCTGGTGGACACCCACGCCCATCTCGACGACCGGGCCTTCGAGGGCGAGCTTGAGGAGGTCCTCCGCCGGGCGCGCGAGGCGGGGGTGGGCCGGATCGTGACGATCGGGACGGATCTCGAGTCCTCGCGCCGGGCGCGGGCGATCGCGGAGGCCGAGCCGGACGTCTGGTTCGCGCCGGGCATCCACCCGCACGAGGCGGACCGGGACCGCCCGGTGGAGGCGCTCCGGGAGCTCGCGGCGCATCCCCGGGCCGTGGCGGTGGGGGAGACGGGGCTCGACTACGTGAAGAACTACGCCTCCGTCCCCAACCAGAAGGCGCTCTTCGTCCGCCACCTCGAGCTCGCCCTCGAGTGCGGAAAGCCGGTCTCGATCCACTGCCGGGAAGCCCACGGGGACACGCTCGGCATCCTCCGGGCCCACGCCCCGCTCCGCGGGGTGATCCACTGCTTCTCGGGCGGGGCGGGGGACGCGGAGGGCTACCTCGCGCTCAACTTCTTCCTTTCGATCGCGGGGCCCGTGACCTACCCGAGCGCGCAGGCGCTCCGCGACGCGGTCCGGAGCATCCCGCTCGAGAACCTCCTCCTCGAGACGGACTGTCCGCTCCTGGCGCCCCAGAAGCGGAGGGGGAAGAGGAACGAGCCGGCCTTCGTCCGCCACACGGCGGAGGAGGTGGCGGCGCTCAAGGGCGTCTCGGTCGAGGAGCTGGCTTCCGCGACCGCGGAGAACGCGGCGCGGCTCTTCCGGTGGGACCCGTGAGCGAGGCCGCGGCGGTCGTGACGGGCGGCGCCGGCTTCATCGGCTCGCACCTGGCCGAGGCGCTCCTCTCCGAGGGCCGTCGGGTCCGCGTGGTGGACGACTTCTCGACGGGCCGGCGCGGGAACGTCCCGGCGGGCGCGGAGCTCCTGGAGGGCGACGTGAACGAGGTCGCCCCGCGGGCCGTGGAGGGGGCGGACGCCGTCTACCACCTGGCGGCCCTGCCATCGGTGCCCCGCTCGGTCGAGCGCCCCCTCGACTGCCACCGCGCGACCGCGCAGGGCACGCTCGCGGTGCTGGCCGCCGCCGCGGGGGCCGGCGTCCGGAGGGTCGTCTTCGCGAGCTCGTCCTCGGTCTACGGGGACACGGAGGTCCTCCCCAAGCGGGAGGACCTGCCGCCCCGGCCGCTCTCGCCCTACGCCGCGGCCAAGCTGGCGGGGGAGCTGTTCTGCCGCTCCTGGGCGGCGCACACGGAGCTCGAGACGGTCTCGCTCCGCTTCTTCAACGTCTACGGGCCCCGGCAGGACCCCGAGTCCCCCTACGCGGCGGTGATCCCGACCTTCATGCGCCGCCTCCGGGAGGGGCGGCCGTTGCCCGTCCACGGCGACGGGGGCCAGACTCGCGACTTCACGTACGTGGGGGACGTGGTGGAGGGGATCCTCCGGGCGGGCCGCGCGCCGGGCGTCTCGGGCCGGGTCTACAACCTGGCCGGCGGCCGCCCCGCCTCGATCGCGGAGCTCGCGCGCGTCCTGGCGGAGCTCTCGGGGACGGGGGCCCGGATCGAGCGCCTTCCTCCCCGGCCCGGCGACATCCGGGACTCGTGGGCGGACGCCGGGGCGGCGAGGCGCGACCTGGGCTTCGAGGCGCGGACGGCGCTTCCGGAGGGCCTCCGGAGGACGTTCGAGGCGTTCGGCGCGTGACGAGGCACGAGATCCTGATCGTCGACGACGAGCCGGAGAACGTCAACCTGCTCTCCAACCTCCTCGGCGAGACCTATTCCGTCTACGAGGCGCGGGACGGCCGGACGGCGCTCGAGGTCCTGCGCCGCTACGAGATCCGCCTGGTCATCACCGACCAGCGGATGCCCGAGATGACGGGGGTGGAGCTCCTCGAGCGGGCCCGCGAGGTCCGGCCCGACTGCGCGCGGATCCTGGTGACCGCCTATCCCGACGTGTCCAACGCCATCCAGGCGATCAACCGCGGCCACGTGCACCGCTACATCGCCAAGCCCTTCGATTCGCGCGAGCTCCGGATCGCCGTCGCGCAGGAGATCGAGCGGGTCGAGATGGCCCTCGCCAACCGGCGCCTGAGCGAGGAGAAGGCGAGGATGGTGGACCAGCTCTTCCGCGCCAACCGGGAGCTCAAGGAGCTCAACCGGATGAAGGACCAGTTCCTGGCCAACTGCTCCCACGAGCTCAAGACGCCGCTCGTGTCGGGCATCGGCTACCTCGACCTCATGCTCTCGGGCGGGATGGGGCCGCTCGACCCCCGCCAGGAGAAGGGGATCCGGATCGCCCACCGGAACCTCCAGCGCCTGCTCGGGCTGATCGAGAACCTGCTCTCCCTGGCGAAGGCCCGGTTCCGCCCCGAGGAGCTCCGGGTGGTCCGCTTCGAGCTCCGGCCCCTGATCGAGGAGTGCGTGGAGTCGCTCCGGGGGCGGGCCCGGAAGAAGTCGCTCCGGATCCGGGTGGCCCTGCCCCGGCGCCTTCCCCCGATCGAGGCCGACGAGCGGAAGATCCACAGCGTCCTGACGAACGTCCTCGCCAACGCGGAGAAGTTCACCCCCGAGCACGCGCGGATCGGGATCCGGGTGGACCGGCCGCGGGACGGCCGCTGCCGGGTGACGGTCCGGGACAACGGGCGGGGTCCCGACTCCCCCCGGGGCGAGATCCAGATGTTCAAGAGCACCCCCGATCCCCGGACCGCGGGGCTCGGGATCGGCCTGACGCTCGCGCGGCAGATCCTCCAGGCGCACGGGTGCGACATCGTCCTCGAGCGCGCGCCCCGCGGCGGGGCGCGGGTGGTCTTCGAGCTCCCCCTGGCGAAACCCTGAGGACGTCCCGCGACTTCTCACTGGAAACCGCAATCCGGAAGCTGGAAACTGGTCCCGTGACCGATCCCGCGGGCTTCTCCGAGAGCGAGGAGCGTTTCCGCCGCGCCTTCGAGCGGTCGGCGACGGGGATGTGCATCGTCTCGCCCGACGGGGCGTTCCTCCGGGTGAACGCCTTCCTCTGCTCGATGCTGGGATACGGGGAGGACGAGCTCCTGGGCCGGACGGTCCGGGAGCTCACCCACCCGGACGACCTTCCCGCCAGCCGCGAGGTCATGGGGCGCGCCCTCGCGGGGGAAATCGCCTCGTTCGAGCTGGAGAAGCGGTACCTCCACCGCAGCGGGCACGTGGTGTGGGGGCACCTGACGGCGTCGCTGCTCCGGGACCCGGCGGGGAAGCCCCTCTACTTCGTCGCGCAGATCGTGGACATCACGGAGCGCCGGCGGGCGGAGCGGGCGCTGCGCCAGAGCGAGGAGCGCTTCCGGGCGGTCAGCGAGGCGACCCCCGTGGCGGTCATCATCACGCGGGTGGTCGACGGGACGCTCCTCTTCGTCAACGAGGCCGCCGCGGCGGGGATGGGGATCGCGCGGGAGGAGGCGCTGGGCCGCCGCTCCGCGGACTTCTACGGGGACCCGTCCGAGCGGGAGGCCCTCCTGGAGCGGCTGCGCCGGGAAGGGGCGGTCGACGAGCACGAGATGGCGCTCCGGCGTCCCGACGGCGCCCCCCTCTGGGTCAGCGCCTCGCTCCGCCTCATGACCTTCCAGGGGGAGCCGGCGATCCTGGGCGCCTACCTGGACATCACCGCGAGGAAGAAGGCGGAGGAGACCCTCCGCTGGAGCGAGGAGCGTTTCCGCCTGATCGCCGAGACGGCCCCCGTGGCGATGGCGATCACGCGCGCCTCGGACGGGACCATCCTCTACGCCAACGAGCGCGCCTCGCGCGTCCTGGCCCTGCCCCTTCCGGACCTGGTGGGGGCGCGCTCCATCGCGGAGTTCTACGCGGACCCCGCCGACCGCCCGGCGCTCCGGGAGAAGCTCCTCCGGGAAGGGGGCGTCACCGACTACGAGTTCCGGCTCCGTCGCGCCGACGGGACGCTGGGGTGGGGGCTGGCCTCGCTCCGCCTGATGGAGTACCGCGGCGAGCCCGCCGTGCTGGGGGCGTTCATGGACTTGACGGCGCTCAAGGAGGCCCAGGAGGAGCTCCGCCGGGCGCACGACGACCTGGAGCGCCGGATCGAGGAGCGGACCGGGCTCCTCACGCGGGAGCTTTCGGAGCGGCGGCGGATCGAGGAGCACCTCCTCCTCTACCGGGAGATCTTCGCCCACGCCGCCGAGGGCATCCTCGTGCTCGACCGGGAGGGCCGCTTCCTCGACCAGAACGAGGCCCATCGCCGGCTCCTGGGATTCTCGGACGACGAGTGGCGCGAGAACCCGCCGAACCTGCGGACGGAGGGCGGGCCCCGGGTCATGGAGGCGCTCCTCGGGGCGGGATCCTTCCGGGGGGAGGTGATCAACCGGACGAAGGACGGGAAGGTCCTCCACGTGGAGCTTTCCGCCTTCCCCGTCCGCGGCGCCTCGGGGGAGGTCCTCTGCACGGTGGCGATCAAGCGGGACGTCACCGCGCGCCGGCAGGCCGAGGACGACCTGCGACGGTCCGAAGAGCGCTGGCGCTCCCTCATCGAGAGCGCCCCCAGCGTGATCATGACGGTCGACCGGAAGGGGACCATCACCTCGATCAACCGGGTCATCGAGGGGTACCGCGTCGAGGAGGTCATCGGGACCTCCGCCAACCACTACCTTCCTCCCGACTCGCAGCGCACGTTCCGGGACGCGCTCGACCGGGCCTTCGGCGAGGGCCTCCCGGTCGTCTACGAGGTCCAGGCCTACGCCCCGGACGGCTCGCTCACCTCGTGGGACTGCCGGATGGGCCCCGTGTCGGTGGAGGGGAAGGTGGTGGCCGCGGTCATCGCGGCCACCGACATCACGGCCCGGAAGGAGGCCGAGCGGACCCTCGCCGCGCTCGCGGAGGAGCAGAGCCTCCTCCTGGCGCACTCGAGGGACTTCGTCTACCGGCACGACGCCGGGGGCGTCTTCACCTACCTCTCGCCGTCCGTCGAGCAGATCACGGGCCATTCCGTCCGGGCCTGGATGACCCACTACACGGAGTTCCTGACGGACAACCCGATCAACCAGAAGGTGGTCGAGTACACGGAGGAGACCCTCCGGACCGGCCGCCAGAGCCCTCCCTATCTCGTCGAGATCCGCGGGAGGGACGGCCGCCGGATCCTGCTCGAGGTGAACGAGCGGGCCTACCACGAGGACGGCCGGATCGCCGGGATCATCGGCATCGCCCGCGACGTCACCGAGCGGACGAAGGCCCAGGAGGAGATCCGGTACCAGAAGACCCTCCTCGAGTCCCAGGCCGAGGCCTCGATCGACGGCATCCTCGTGGTCTCCTCCCAGGGGAAGATGATCTCCTTCAACCGGCGCTTCGTCGAGATGTGGGGGATTCCTCCGGAGGTGGTGGAGTCCCGCTCCGACGAGGCGGCCCTCCGGTCGGTCCTCGGGCGCCTGGCGGACCCGGAGGGCTTCCTCGCCCGGGTCCGGTACCTCTACGACCATCCGCTCGAGGAGAGCCGGGACGAGATCGCGCTCAAGGACGGGCGGAGCTTCGACCGCTACAGCGCGCCGGTGCGGAGCTCGGACGGGGTGCTCTACGGCCGCGTGTGGTTCTTCCGGGACGTGACGGGCCGGAAGCGCACCGAGATGGAGCTCCGGCGGGCCGCCGAGGAGACCCGCCGGGCCTACGAGGACCTGAAGGAGGCCCAGTCCCGGCTCATCCGGTCGGAGAAGCTCGCCTCGATCGGGATGCTCGTTTCGGGCGTGGCCCACGAGATCAACAACCCGCTCAACGTCATGTACGGAAACCTCCAGCTCCTCGAGGAGGTGGTCGACGCGATCGCCCCCCTGGTGCGGAAGGCCGCCGGGCTCCCGCGCGGCGTGCGCCGCTTCCGCGCCATGGTCCGGGACGCGCTCAAGGCCGCGCGCCACGCGCGCGGGGTGATCGAGGACTTCCGGGGCTACGCGCGCGACGTCCGGACGGCCGAGGAGGTGGACCTGAACCGCTGCCTGGAGGAGGCCCTCACCCTCCTCCAGCCCCACCTCCGGAACGGGATCCGGGTGATCCGCGAGTTCGGAGAGCTTCCCCGCGTCCGCTGCGTCCGCGGCCAGGTGAGCCAGGTCTTCCTCAATCTCCTCAAGAACGCCGCCGAGGCCATCGAGAAGCCCAAGGGCAGCATCCGCGTCCGCACGCGGCGGCGCGAAGGGCGGGTCGTCGTCGAGGTGAAGGACACGGGCCGGGGGATCTCCAGCTCCGTGCAGGAGAAGCTCTTCGAGCCCTTCTTCACCACGAAGCCGGTGGGGAAGGGCCTGGGCCTGGGCCTGTCGATCAGCGCCATGATCGTCCAGAACCACGGGGGGAGGATCTCCGTCTCCAGCCGCCCGGGCCGCGGCTCGACCTTCCGGGTCGAGCTCCCCCTCGGGATCTGATCGAAGCCCGCGTCCGTTCGCTCAAGAGGGGATCCCCGCCTTCAATCCGGAATTTCCCTTGACTCCCAATCTACACTTTGTATACTTTGTATAGTTTGTATATGACTGCCGGAGCCGCCCCGAGTTCCTACACGACCGGCGATGTCGCCCGCGTCTGCCAGGTCACCCGGCGCACCGTCATCCAGTGGATCGACTCCGGCAAGCTCCAGGGCTACCGGATCCCCGGCTCCAAGCACCGCCGCGTCTCCCGGTCCAGCCTCCGGCAGTTCCTCCGCGCCCACCGCATTCCCGACTACGCCTCCGTCGTCCGGCATCGGATCCTCATCGTCGACGACGACCTCGATCTCCAGGAGCTCCTCAAGGACGCCCTCCGCGACCGCTACGACGTGGAGACCGCCTCCACCGCCCTCGAGGCCGCCTCCCGGCTCCCCCTCTTCCAGCCCGACCTCATCCTCATGGACATCCGCCTGCCGGACGTCTCGGGACTCCAGGTCTGCCGGCACTTCCGGGGCACCGAGCAGCAGCGAAAGGTCCCCATCCTCACCATGTCCGCCTACGGCTCCGAGATCGACCCGCTCGAGGTCCGCCGGAGCGGGGCGGACGCCTTCCTCCCCAAGCCCCTCCGGCTCGGGGATCTCCGGAAACGCATCCAGGCCATGGTCGGCTGATGAACCGCCGTTGAAAGGAGGTCCAGTGTCGAACTTCGGGGATCTGGTGAAGAGACTGAGGAAGGAAAAGGGACTGACGCTGGAGCAGGTCGCTCGGAAGATCGGCTCGCACAAGGGCTACGTCTCCGGGATCGAGAACGACAAGGTCAACCCGCCCTCGGTCAAGATCATCCGGAAGTTCGCCCGCCTCTTCTCCCAGGACGAGAAGAACCTGGTCCGCATCGCCTGGGCCGACAAGGCCCCCGCCATCATCCGCGACGACGCCCGCCGCGTGATGATGCTCGCCGAGACCGAGGGGGCCGGGAGCGCCGACCTCGTCCAGGTGACCCTCCTGAACACCCTCCGCTCCGGCTATCCCGGCGAGCTGGGCGCCGACGGCCGCCCCCGTCCCACCGTGAAGGCCACCCTGGTCCTTCCCCGGAGCCGGGCCGCCGTCGAGCTCGCCGCCACCGTCGTCGACGACTCCATGGAACTTCAGGGCGGTCCCGGCTTCTCGCGCGGCGACGTGGTCCTGCTCGCGCGGGAGGAGAAGATGCGCAGCGGCTCCTGCGTCTTCATCCTCTACAAGACCCGGCAGAAGTCCCAGGGGCTCGTCCGCCAGATCGTGCTGGAGCAGGGCGAGAACGTCGTCCTCCAGCCGCTCAACAAGGAGTATCCCCTGGAGTTCCTCACGCACGACGACGTCGACGCCGTCTACCGGGTGGTCGGGCGGATCGGCCTCCTCGAGCCGGTCACGGCGGACGTGAAGTCGTAGCCCGGGGAGGGGAAGCCGGCGTTCTTTGAAAAACCGGGCCGCGGGCCGGAGGAGCCTCCGGGAGGCGCGCCGCACCGTGATCCGCATCCGGACTCTCGAAACGGCGCGGGCCCGCGGCCTTCAAACTTCGTCCTTTTCCTCCCTCTCTCGATGCCGCCGGGCCGATGCAAGTCGGTCCGGCGGCATTCTTCCTTCAGGACATAGACAGTCGGTACTTCGGATTCGCGCCTCGTCCTGGGGTTGGCGCGAATCCGAAGCCTCCCGGAACCGTCCGTCGTTCCGCGGTCCGGACGGTTCCGGGAGGTCGAGGCGGGGGCCTTCCGGGACCGCGCGGACCTCCGGCGACGCGCAGACCCGGAAGGCTTTCGGGATCGCGCCGCCCCTCGAGCCGGGCGCGATCCCGATGGAAGGGCCTCCTCGTCCCGACTCCGCGCGAATCCGAAGCCTCCCGGAACCGTCCGTCGTTCCGGGGTCCGGACGGTTCCGGGAGGGGGGCGGGGGCCTTTCGAGATCGCGCGGACCTCCAGCGGCGCGCGGTCCCGGAAGGCTTTCGGGATCGCGCCGCGCCCCGAGCCGGGCGCGATCCCGATGGAAGGGCCTCCTCGTCCCGAGCTCGCGCGAATCCGAAGCCTCCCGGAACCGTCCGTCGTTCCGCGGTCCGGACGGTTCCGGGAGGGCGAGGCGGGGGCCTTCCGGGACCGCGCGGACCCCGGGCGAGCGGCGATCCCGAAATGAGGGCTTACTCGTCCTGAGGGTGCTTGCCGAGCGTGACGTCCAGGGTCTTCTCCGCGCCGTCCCGCCGGACGACGACCTTCACGGCCTGCCCGGGCTTGCGCTGCCAGACCCTCTGGTTGAGCTCCAGGCGGTTCTGGATCCTCCGGTTGTCCACCCGGAGGATGGCGTCCCCCGGCAGGAGCCCGCCCCGGTCGGCGGGCGAGTCGGGCGTCACGTCCTTCACCACGAGGGCCCCGCCCTCCTCCTCGACGTAGACGCCGAGGTAGCCGCTCCCCTTCGGCCGCGCGGGCTCGGGGCGCGAAGGCATCTGGATGCCGAGGCCCTCGAGCGTGTTGAAGCGGTCGAGCGCCGCCTTGAGCTCGACCGTCTCGTCGCCCCGCCTCACCTTGAGCTTCACCTCGGTCTTCTCGGGGTAGGTCCCGATCACGCCCAGGTAGCGCTCGCGGTTGAAGACGGGGTAGCCGTTCACCTCGACGATGTGGTCCTCCCGACGGATCCCGGCCCGGTCCGCCGTGGAGCCCGCGCGGACGGCCGTGACCCGGGCCCCCCGGCCCTGGGTGTTCCCGTCGTGGAGCTGGAGGCCGGCGATCATCCCGTGGTGGATCTTCCCCGATTGCCCGCCCTTCTTCATCTCGGGAAGAAAGTTCCGGATCTGGTTGGAAGGGATCGCGTAGCCCACGCCGGAGTTCACCCGGTTCATGTACCGCGTGGCGATCCGGCCGTTGATCCCCACGACTTTCCCGTCCAGCGTCACGAGCGGCCCGCCCGAGTTCCCGGGGTTCACCGCCGCGTCCGTCTGGATGCAGTCGAAATAGTTCTGCTGGTTGCGGTGGAGCGCCGAGACGATCCCGAGCGTGATCGTGGGGTACATCTTCAGGTCCTCCGCCGGGAGGGCGATCCCGAACGGGTTCCCGCAGGCGACCACGTACTGGCCCACCTCGAGCGCGTCCGAGTCGCCGAGCTCCGCGAAGGGGAACGTCTCGTCCGCCGACTGGATCTTGAAGAGCGCGAGGTCCCCGACCTCGTCCGTGCAGACGAGCGTCGCGTCGTACTGCTTGCCCGAGTGGAGCTGGACCTTCGTCCTCTTCTGCGACCCGGCCACGTGGTGGTTGGTCAGGCAGTGGCCCTCGGCGTCGATCAGGACCCCCGACCCGCCGCCGAAGAAGACGAAGCGCTCGGAGATCAGGCGCGAGCAGTCCTCCACCCGCTTCTGGAGCCGCCGGGCGGCGTCCTGGCGCTCCTGCGCCGCGGCCGCGCCGCCGAGGGCCAGAAGGAGCGCGAGCGTCCGCATCCTACTCCCCCCGGTCGTCCCAGCCGAGCACGCACTGGAACTCGAGCGTCTCCTCCCCGCGGAGGACCTTCACCTTCACGGCGTCGCCGGGAGCCTTGGCCAGGATCGCGGCGCGCAGCTCGTCGAAGTAGGTGATCGGCTTCCCGTCGAACTCCACGACCACGTCCCGGGGCTTGATCCCCGCCTTCTCGGCGGCCCCGCCCGCCTGGACGCTCTCGAGCTCCACCCCCTTCTTCTCGCTCTTCTGGTCGAAGACGATGCCGAGCATCGGGCGCCGGGACTCCGCGACGTTCTTCCCCGCCTTCAGGTCCTTCACGATCTGGGGCAGGTGGTCGCAGACGATCGCGTAGCCCACCCCGGAGTTCTGCCCGCGGGTGCTCGAGATCCCCGGCTTCGTGTCCACCTTGCAGGTGATGCCCACGAGGCGGCCCTCCAGGTCCACGAGGGGTCCGCCCACGTTTCCGAAGTTGAGCTTGGCGTCCGTCTGGACCCGGCGGCCGCCCACGCGGGAGGTGGCGCTCACGATGCCCGGGTTGGCCGTGAGCCCCTTCCCGTCCGGGGCGCGGCCCAGCGCCAGCACCGGCGTCCCCGCGCGCAGGTCGCGGACGTTCGCGTGCGCGGGCACCGGCAGCCCCTCGGCCTCCACCTTGAGCAGGGCCAGGTCGTGCGTCCCGTTGTAGGCCACGAGCTTCGCGGGCAGCTCCCGGCCGTCCGGGAGCAGCGCCTTGATCGACCGGAGCTTCCCGGACACGTTGAAGTAGGTCGTCAGGACGTGGCCGTCCGCCTCGACCAGCGTCCCGCTGCACCAGGCGCCCGCGGGGCGCCGGGCGAACACGTCCTCGGGCGCGCGGGGCAGGTTCCCGAAGAGGCCGGGGCGCGAGGGCGCCGACGGCCGGGGCGCCTCCTCGGGCTCCCGGTCCACCTTGATCGCCACGACCCACGGCGCCGCCAGGGCGCTCGCCTTCCCGTAGGCCTCCTCCAGGCCCGCCGCCAGGTCCTCGCTCCCGATCTCCTGGGCCAGGAGCGGCGCGGCCCCCAGGACCGCGGACGCCGCGAATGCCAGCAGGGTTCTCGTCATCGCTCTAGTACTCCGGCCTCCGGGCCAGCGTCACCGGGAGCTCCAGCGGCTCGCCCCCCCTCCGGAGCGCGAGCGCCACCGTCTCCCCCGCCCCCTTCGCCCCGATCACCTTGTCCAGCGCCGCCCGCGTGAGCGTGCGCGCCGCGTCCGCCTTCACGAGGACGTCCCCCTTCCGCACCCCCGCCTTCTCCGCGGGGCCGTTCCGCGAGACCCGCGTCACCTCGAGCCCCCCCTCGACGGCCTGGACCTCGAGACCGATCCACCCCCGGACCGCCGGCCGGGGAGCCGCGGCCGTCGAGACCACCCCCGCCTCGAAGTCCTTCCGGATCCGCTCGATCTCGGGCTTGAGGACGTTGATCGGGATGGCCAGGCCGGTGAACTTCGACTCGTCGTAGTTCAGCGTGACCATCCCGATCAGCCGCCCCTCGCGGTCGACGAGCGGGCCGCCATCCTGGTTCGGGTTCACCGCGGCCGAGGTCTCGATCACCGTCCCCGTGTACGCGGAGCCCGCCTTCGTCTTCTCCACGCGGTAGATCCCCGAGACCGCCCCCATCGACATCGCCGGCTGGTCGTCGCCCACGATGCTCCCGAAGCTGTCGCCGAACACGTAGGCGGTCTGGCCCACCCGCGCCCGGTCCGAGTCCCCGAGCTCGACGAAGGGCAGCTCGCTCCCGGCGTCGATCTTCACCAGCGCCAGCTCGAGACCCGTCACCCGGCCCATGACCCGGCCCCGGTAGGACCGGGAGCCCTGCGTGATCACGGTGGCGGTCGTCCCGGTCGTGCCCGCGGCCGTGGTCGAGGTGAGCACGACGCCGGTCTTGTCGATGATCACCCCCGAGCCCATCTGGCGGCCCCCCTCCACGTAGACCGTGGCGGGCGCCACCTTCCGGGCCACCCGGACGTGGGCCTTGTCGGGATCCTGCGCGAGGAGGGACGACAGGGGGAGGAAAGCCAGGAGCGCCAGTCCGGGTGCGGTCATGCGCGCGTTCCCTCGAGTCCCCGGCCGCGATTCCGCGGATGGACTCCCCCTCCCGCCAACTATAATATACGACGCCCTTTCGGGCATTGAGAAGACCAATTTCGAGGCCTGACATGAAGACGATCGCGGTCGCCCTGCTCCTTTCGGCCCCCCTCCTCGGGGGAGACGAGTCCGGCGCGCCCCCCGCCTCCCGTCCCGCGAAGGTGCTCGCCGTCTCCCTCAAGGAGGCCGTGAGCCTCTCCCTCAACCACAACCTCGACGTCGAGGTCGCGCGCTACCAGCCCTGGATCGAGGACCAGAACGTCCTGGCCGCCCTGGGGACCTGGGACCACGTGCTCTACGCGCAGGCCTCCGGGAGCGAGACGACGAGCGTGGGCTTCAGCTCCCTCTCCGGCGCCACCCGCCTCGAGAACGACTTCGCCAGCACCACCCTCGGCCTCCGGAAGGTCCTCCCCTTCGGCGCGAGCTACGACCTCTCCTACAGCTTCGACCGCTCCCTCTCGAACAACTCCTTCCTCCTCATCAATCCCCGGTGGACCCAGTCGGCCGGGCTCTCCCTGGCCTTCCCCATCCTGAGGGGCGGCTCGACCGCCGCCAACACCGCCACGCTCGTCGTCGCCCGGATCGGACGGGACGTCTCCGTGGACCAGTTCGAGAAGTCCCTCACGGACTCCGTCTTCGCCGTGATCGCCGCCTACGCGGACCTGTCCTTCGCGATCGAGGACAAGAGGGTGAAGGAGCAGTCCCTCGAGGTCGCCCGCAGGCTCCTCGACGACAACCGGCGCAAGTTCGACCGGGGCGTCGTGGCCCGGATCGACGTCACCCAGGCCGACGCCGGGGTCGCCGTGCGGGAGGAGGAGATCATCACCGCGGAGGCGGCCATCCAGAACGCGGCCGACCGCCTCAAGCGCCTCATGGACCCCTCGATGCTCCGGGAGGAGGTCTCGCTCGTCCCGGTGGACCGGCCCAAGGCCCTCGAGACGGCGATCGACGAGCGCGGGGCCGTCGAGAAGGGCATGGAAGAGGCCCTCGCGCGCCGTCCCGAGATCGCCCAGATCCGCCGGCAGCTCCTGAGCCAGGACGCCGTCATCGCCCGCGCCGAGAACGACCTCCTCCCCCGGCTCGATCTCACCGGCCGCGCCTCGGTCAACGGCACGGACGACGACTACGCCGGCTCCGCCCACGACGCCAGCCGGGGGGACAACCGCGAGCTGGCGGCCGGGCTCTTCTTCGAGATCCCTCTCGAGCGCTCCTCCGCGCGCGGGAGCCTCACCCGGGCCGAGCTCGAGAAGCGGCGCCTCCTCCTCCAGGAGCGGAACCTCCAGAACCAGGTCCTCGTCGAGGTCCGCGAGGCCGTCCGCGCGATCAAGACCAACGAGCAGCGGATCGAGGCCGGCCGCCGGTCCCGGCTCCTCGCCCAGGAGCAGCTCGACGGGGAGCTCACCCGCCGCGAGCAGGGGCTCTCCACCACCTTCCGCGTCCTCGACGTCCAGGAGGACCTGATCCTCGCCCAGACGAACGAGCTCAAGGCCAAGCTCGACTACCACCTCGCCCTCCACCGGCTCCGGCAGGTGACGGGCGTCCTCCTCGAGGACTTCGGCGTCCTCCTCAAGGACAACCTCCAGCCGAGGGTGAGCCTGAGGTAGCCCCTCGACTCGAGAAAAGCCCCGCGCGCCATTCCAGGCTTGCGTGCGGTGTTTTTCTCGGAGAGGGGGCTTCGCCCCCCGTAAGAGTAGGGAGGCTGGATGATGACGGTCGCGTGGCTCTGGGCGGCGCTCCTCCAGGGGGCCGTGGGCGCCTGGGACACCGGATCCCCCGCCGCCGGACCCCTCGCGCCCGAGGCGGTGGAGCGGAAGGAGGGCTGGAAGCGGGCTTCGTCCGGAGACGCGATCTCGGGCGACCTTGCCGTCTCGAACGGGCGGCTCCTGGCCGTGGCGCGCCGAGCGGGACCGGGAGTCGAGCTCTACTCCCTGGGCCTGGGACGGCCGGCCTTCCGGGCGGCGCTCCTCCCCCCCGGCGCCGAGGGAGTCGGTCGCGTCTCCCTCTCGGAGAGCGCCCGAGGGGCCGTGGCCTTCGAGGTCGCCTGGAAGAACGGGGTCTCCGTCCGCTTCCGGCTCTCCCGCGGCGACCCCTTCGTGGCGGCGGACGCGCCCGGCGCGTCCCTCCGGGTCGAGTGCCCCGGCCGCTTCGTCCTCCTCCCGGACTTCTTCGCCGACGACCTCCTCTTCGACGCCCGCCGGGTCCCGCTCGACCGGATCGAGCTCCCCAGCGAGAACTTCCTCCTTCACTTCGCGGGGCGGGGAGACGCCGTCGTCATGAACGTCTTCGAGAACCGCGACCAGGAGGTCCGGGTCACCCTCGCGGGGAAGGGGGAGGAGCGGGCCGTCACGGGCTCGGAGATCGACTTCGGGAAGAAGGCCGGGAAGATCTGGGTGGGGGTGCTCGAAGGGGAGGGGACCTGGCACGCGCTGGACGTGGGCCTCGCGGACAAGAAGAAGCTGATCCCGCTCGACTGGACGATGCGCTTTCCCGCCCAGTGGCGGGCCGACTTCACCCGCCAGGACGGCCTGACCGACAGCTGGGACGTCCTCCTTGCCGAGCGCGACGGAGACGGGTTCGTGAAGCCCTCCTGGATCGCCCAGGACGGGGCCCTGAGCGAGAGGAGCCGGACCTCGTCGGGCGAGGTGGACCGGGACGCCTACAAGGCGGGCGGTCCCGCCTCGGAGCGCCTGGGGCCGGACCGGAAGCGCTGGACGACGGTGCTCGGCCACTTCCAGTACCCCTGCTGGACGGACCGCGAGGGCAAGGGCTGGCTCCAGCCGATCGAGAACAAGCGCCTCGCCTTCGACGGCCCCGTCGTGATCTTCCCCATGAACCGCCTGGCCGAGACGCCGGTTTCGGAGTACACGCCCGTGGACCTGGTCCGCGCCACGCTCGGCGTGGGCCCCTGCCAGTACATCCTGGACGTGGAGGGCCAGAAGCAGGAGCACGTGGGACGCGCCACCTGCCACGTCCGGTCCTGCATCAACGAGACCTGGGCCGCGGGCCTCCAGAAGTCGAAGCGGAAGGAGGTCGAAGCCTGGCTCGGCGACGCCCACGACTTCGTGGTCCACATCCGGAACCGCATCCTCGCCTACCAGGCGTTCGGGAAGGAGCTCCGGGCCTGGCTGGCCGAGCGGAAGAAGGAGCGGCCGGAGCTGGCCGAGGCGATCGACGCGCTGGACCTGCTCGCCCGCGAGCTGGACGAGCGGGTGGAGGCCGGCTTCGCCGCCCTGCGCGGCCACAAGATGCTCGAGGGCACCGTCGCGGCGCTGTCCGCTCGCAAGGAGGAACCGCTCCCGCCGGCCCTCGTCCTCGAGCTCAACCGCCGCTTCCGGGAGACCTTCCTCGACTACGAGGGGGCCGACTGGAAGGACCGGATCAAGAAGGAGTACACCGATCCGCTGACCGCGATCGGGGGGAAGCAGGACGACCTGGTGGGCGAGTGCCGCTGGGTGGCCAAGGCGCTCCGCCAGAAGGCGGCCCTGGCGGCCGCGCTCGACGCGCGCCTGGTGCCCCTCGCGGCCGAGATCCGGACCCGCACCCAGAAGGTGCTCCGCGCGGGCGCCGCCTACGAGGGCGCGCGCCACTAATTCCAGTTACCAGTTACCAGCTACCAGTTTCCAGTTACCAGTTTCCAGCAGAGGCCTTCACGCGCACCGAAGGCTTCTGCTGGACACCGGGAACTGGTAGCTGGAAGCTATTTCTTCGATCCCGCGCTGTGCGTGGCCACGTCGAGCGGCCGGGTGGCGCGCTTGAGGAAGAGGATGGCGAAGCAGGTCTCGACGGTGCTCCCCCAGGAGCCGTCGGCCTTCTGGTTGGCGATCAGGACCTTGGCGCCCTCCGGGTACCATTTGTGGTTGCCCATCATCTCGGTCCCGTAGAGCATGCCCGCGCGCTCGAGGGCGTAGAGGTAGTAGTAGTACTGGTGCTGGGAGTTCTCCTCGAACTTCGGGTTCCCGTGCTCGTAGGGCCCGGGGTTGAACGTCACCGAGAAGTTCTTGGCCATCCACTGAAGCCCCTCGTGGACGTCCTTGTCGCGCTTCCAGGACCGCTTTTTCCCCTCGTCGTTGTCCTTGATGTAGAGGTAGATCGCCATCGAGCCCACCGCCCCGGCGGACATCGAGCCGTAGGCCTTGTGGTCCCCGTGGTCCTTGTAGCACCAGCCCTGGGGCATGGCCTTGTTCTGGACCGCGGAGCTCGCGACCGTCGCGCCGCCCTTGACCGGCTTCTCGGGCCCGTTCACGCCGCCCTCGATGAGCGGCTCCTCGGGCCCCTTGTCGGTCTTCTGGCACTTCCGCCACCACTCGAGGGCCTTGTCCGTCACGGCCGCGGGGATGATGATCCCCGAGTCGTGGCAGGCCCGCAGGCCGAGCGCCGCGTACTGGGAGTTCGAGTTGTCGTTCGGGTTCCCGTCCCGCTTCTTCTCGACCTTGAGCTTGTTCTTCACCGGGGGCTTGATCCGGGTCCCGGGGGGCGGGAGGGCGTCGAACTTCTTGATCTTCCCGCCCGAGGAGGCGACGTCCTTGGACGGGGCGGTCGTCGGGATGTCCTCCACGAAGATCGACGGGTCCCCGTAGCCCCAGAAGCCGTCCGGCCCCTGGTTGTCCACGAGGAACTGCGCGCACTGCCAGATCCGGTTCTGGTGCTTCACCCGCTGGACCTCCTCCAGGATCATGGCCTGGAGCGAGACGCAGTAGGTCGCCTCGAGCTTCCGCTTCATCATGTCCTCGAAGAGCTCGACGAAGGCCGGATCGTTGTCCGGCACGTCGGCGTGGACGTAGGTGTAGAGCACGAGCTCGCAGTGCTGCATCTGGCGGTTCACGTGGGCGAACTGCTTGAGGTGGGCGGAGTTGTTCTTCTTCAGGTTCGCGATGCCCTTCTCGATCGCCTGGTCCACCTTCTGCTGGTCCACCTCGAAGGGGGGGAAGGGCTGCTGCTGCCCTTCGACTCGCCCGGCGGGCTCGCTCAGGGCGAGCCCTTCGGCACGCCCGCCCGGCTCGCTCAGGGCGAGTTGCGCCCGGGCGGCGCCGGCGCCGAGCGCGAGCGCGACTCCCAGCAGGGCGATTCTCTTCATGGGCCGATCTCCTTGTCCGGCGCTCCCGTCCGCTCCCGCCCCGTCACTTCTTCTCGCCCGCCTTCTTCGGGTCCGGCGCGGGGGTGTTGAGGGGCGTCCCGCGCAGGTCCTTCTCGAGGGTCTCGAGGTCGGCGGGCGTGGCCGTCTGGAGCCGCTCCACGAAGGGGGCCAGGCCCGCGTACTGGGCGTGCTTCTTGAGGGCGTCCTGCGCCTCGGGGCGGACGAGGCCCGCCCGCTTGATGTCCTTCAGGATCCAGAGCGCCATCTCCCGGCCCGCCATGGGGACGGTCTCCTCGATGTAGCGCCGGAGGTTGGGGAAGGTGTAGGGCTCGTCCCGGTGGCTCTTGATCTCCTGGTTGTCGGCGTGGTAGGAGCGGCCGCCCGCGAACTTCCCGGCCTCCCAGTGGAAGTAGGGCGAGGTGCCGTGGACGCTGCGCACGGTGTAGAACATCTGGTTGAGCGAGGCGGGGAAGTGGGACTTGGCGTCGGTCCGCTCGAGCTTCTGCATGAGCCGGGCGATCGCGGCGGTCAGGTCCTTCTGCTGGACCTTCCAGGCGGCCTCGTTGGCCGTGGCGTCCTCGAAGCGCTTGAGCATGGCGAGGCTCTCGCCCTGGAAGGCGGCGATCTCGTCCAGGCGCGGGACGAGCTGCGGGATCAGGTCGTCCGTCCAGGCGTAGAAGTCGAACTTCCAGTCCTTCCGGATCGGCGCCTTCTTGATCTGGTCGAGGACGGCCGGGCGCTGGAACTCGTCCAGGAAGACGACCTGGACCTTGTACGTGCCGGGGCTTTCCACGGGGGGCTCGAAGACGAACTTCCTCCCCTTCACCTCCACGGCCCCGCCGCCCACGCCCACGAAGGACGAGACCACCTGCCCCGCCCCGTAGTCCTCGAAGGACCTGAAGAGGGTGATCTTGAGGACGGCGTGCTCGGGGAGGGGGACGGCGCCCTCGAGCCGGAGGACGGGCGCCCGGGCCTTCGCGCTCGGGGCCTTGCAGGCGACGCTCATCTCGGTCTCCTGGGCGGGGGCCATCGCGGCCCCCAGGAGGGCCGCCGCCAGGAACGCCGCGCGGGAGGGGAGGGGTGTCTTCATGGCGTCTCCGCTCGCATCAGGTTTTCCGGGTCCGTCCCCAGTATACCCCGAATACGGCGGCCCGCGGAAGCCCGGAGGCTCCCGCGGGCCGGCCCTTCTCTCTTCTCTGCGCTCTCTGCTCTCTCTGCGCCCTCTGCGCGCTAGAAGGTGCGTCCGTCGAACACGTAGGACAGCAGGTGCGCCTGGGCGTCGTCCCAGTAGACCGTCACGTCGTCCAGCACCGGGGTCGCCAGGAGGACCGTGCTGAACTGGGCGTTCATGAGGCGGAACTGGGCGAAGTACTTCACGTTCTTCGGGTCCTGGACGACGGGGGTGGAGCCGTTGGACGCCCGGACGGCGCTGAACCCGTCGTCGTCGAAGGGCCCGTACGTCTGGCTCCCGTCCTTGATGCCGAGCGAGACCAGCGGGTTCACGTCCGGGAGGGGGAGCTGGCCGCCCGCCTGCCCCTGGTGGTCGTAGAGGACCTGGAACTGGCCCAGGTTCGGCTCGTTGCTCTTGTTGCGCGGGTCGTCGGTGTGGTTCTTGCCGAGGTTCGACCCGAAGACGGGCTCTCCGTACCAGGTCCAGGACAGGCCCAGGATCCGCACCATCTGGGTGAGGGCCGGGAGGCTCATGGGGGTGCCCGAGCCGCCCGGGGGCGCGGCCGAGGTCGAGGCCGTGGGGAGCTGCCGCACGAGCGCGTTCGCCGTGAGGGCGAGCGCCTGGGAGGTGAAGACGCCTTCCCCGTAGCTCGTGTCGGTCGGCTTGTAGTAGCGGCCGCGGAACCAGAGGGTCAGGGGGTCGGCGTCGCCGGAGTTCTTCCACACGTAGAACTCGTCCACGGTGTTGTCGCCCGAGTAGTTCCCCTTGTAGCCGGTCCCGGTCTTCGCGACGTTGGCGATCACCGAGGTCGCTCCCAGCCGGATGTGGTTGTACTCGCCCCGGTCGTGCTGGTTGAAGAAGTAGATCTTGTCCACGCCCGAGGTCCAGCCGCCGGTCATCGTGGTGTACGAGTACCTCGACCCGTAGGTCCGGTTGCCGTTCACGATGAAGTCGCAGGCGGTGAAGCCGGAGGAATCGCTGATCAGGTTCCAGCTCGCCGTGAGGTTGGTCCACGCGTGGGCACGGAGCGGGCTCCACTTGACGGGGGGCAGGTTGTTCTTGGGCTCGCCCGCGCGGCACTGGGCGTGGCCCAGGTGGTTCATGGTGACCGTCAGGCGGCCGAACGAGTGGGAGCGCGGGAGCTGGCCGCTCGAGGAGCTGTGCCACTGCTTGGTGCCGAAGACGAGGGAGCTGGGCTGGAACTGGCCCTGGTTGTTGGACCAGTAGCGCGGGCCCGTGCTCTCCGACATCGTGTACTGGTAGTTCGACGGGTAGTACCAGATCGCCCAGGGCCAGACGTTCACGTTCTGGCCGCAGTTGTCGTGCCAGCGGGAGATGTCCCAGAAGGCCCGGACCTTGCCCGTGAGCTCGGGCTCGTAGGAGGGTTTGATCCACATGCTGAACATGCCGCTGGCCCGGGGCTGCTCTGCCCCGCCGAAGTCCCAGATCCCGGACGAGTTCCGGTTGTAGTAGGCGGGCGCCGAGTGGCGCTCGGAGTAGGCCCCGTCGATCCGGAGGTCGGAGTAGAGGAAGGGGTTGAGGGCCGGCACCGAGGTCGTCCCGCTCGGCTGCTTGGCGATCCGGAAGCTCCGGGCGATCCGGATGGGCGCCGAGGGGGTGCCGCGCGAGGGGTCGTAGGGGCCCATCAGGCTGGACTGGGACCCGCCCACGTAGTCGGCGAAGTTCTCGACGCTCTCGTTCGGGTAGGCGGCCTGGGCGATCTCCTCCTGCCCGGCCACGTGGTGGTGGGCGTCGAAGTCGACCTGGAAGTGGACGTGCATGGCCGAGTTGAAGTGAGGGGTGTTCCCCGCGGACTTGGTCCGGAGCAGCGTGTTCGGGGCCTTGGTGGGGCTGGAGTGGTGGAGCGAGCCCACCGTGGGGAAGGCCACGTAGCCGCCGTGCTCCGTGTCCGGGTCGCCCGGGGCGCCGAGGACGCCCGGGAAGACGCCGTTGTCGGGCTCCGGGCCCACCTCGAGCGAGAGGTTGTTGTTCGTCTCGAAGGCGCCGGTCCGCGAGGGCTTCGTGCCCCAGAGGCCCGTGTAGAACTGCCTCTGGTTGGTCTCGCGGTAGAGGTCGTAGAGCTTGTAGACCGCCGTCACCTTGGCCTGGGCGACGAGGGTGTTGTCGCCCGACAGGTAGACGTCCGTGGCCTTCGCGTCCTTGGGCCGGAGGATGCGCCCCAGGGACTCGATCTCGAAGTAGCCCGTGGGCATGAAGGTGAACTCGGTGGAGTTCACGATCAGGTCGGTCTTGTCCACGATCGTGAAGAGGTTGGCGTCGGGGTTCGTCTCGTTGAGGTGGAGATTCGGGTTGAAGTTGGCCTTGAGGACGTCGGCGATCGCCTGGGAGGCGTACTCCTTCTGCACGTCCGAGGTCACGAGCGTCCCGTGGCCGGCCGGGTCGCTCACCTCCTCCTCGAAGTCCACGTGGATGGGCCGCGTGTCCATGAGGAGGGCGCTCGGCTGGCCGAGCTTCCAAACCAGGCTGTCCACGAAGAGGTTGAACTGGTTCCAGGTCTTGAAGGGTCCGGACCAGGGGAGCGTCGAGTAGTTGTTCCACTTCGAGTTCTGGCGGTTCCGGCACCGGATGATCTCGTCGGCCAGGTCGAAGGCCGAGACCCCGTCCGAGGCGGTGCCACCGGGCCCGATGATCGGGTAGGTCTCCATCAGGTAGCCGTACTCGTCGCCGGTCGAGATGGGCCGGGGACGGAAGATGTTCTGCTGCTTGAAGGAGAGGTAGAGGTCGCCCTTCCAGCGGGGGTTGTTGCGGCGCCGGTTGGCCACGAAGAAGCCGCGGAGGTCGGTGAGGAGCGCGACCAGGACCTCGCGCGGGGCGGCGTTGATGTTCACCGGGGCGCGCTGGACGATCTCGACCCACTGGGGGGCGAGCGTGTCCAGGCCGAAGATCTTGATGTTGTCGGAGCCGTGGGGGAGGGTGGAGCAGGCCGTGGGGCAGGTCATGAGGCCGCCGGGCACCGAGACGGCCCGGCCGGCCGCGTCCACGCCCGAGATCACGCTCCCGTAGCGGTAGCCGGCGTTCCCGCGCTCGTACTTCACGCCCGTCGTCGTCTCCATCGCCGCCGCCATCTGCTGGGAGAGCGGGACGGGGTTGGCGACGTTCGGGTCCACCCAGGCGTGGACGGTGACGTAGTCCTTGAAGCGGTTGAACATCGACTCGTCGAAGTTGACGGCCTTGAGGAGGTCCTGCTGGTGGCGGTAGCCGGTGACGGGCCGGGCGGCCAGGATCTTGTCGCCGAGCTGCTTGACCTGGAGGACCTCGCCCAGGAGGTTGAGGACGCGCTTCAGGTTCTTCGAGACCGAGGCGTCGCTCCCCTGGTCGATGCCGTCGTTCACGTAGATCCGGCCGGAGATGTCGTTGATCTTGAGGGCGTACTGGTCCCCGTGGACGGCGTAGGTGCCGGAGGCGTGGTAGCCGGAGAAGCCCTTCTTCAGGCCCTCGATCGTGACCGTCTTGGGCTTCACGGCGCCGTTCAGGGGGTCCTGGGGGTTCTCGTCCTCGACGGCGAAGGAGGGGTTCGTCGCCATCTCGAGGCGGTCGGCGGGGAGGGGCTCCTTCATCTCGTCGTCGCTCGTCCCCCAGAACTTCCAGGGGCGGGGCGTGGTGGGCTGGCCCACCGCCACCTCGAAGTAGCGGTACGGGAAGTAGTCCCGCAGGCGCGCCTCCGCGTCCTGGACCCCGGACTGCGCGAGGAGCTTCGCCCGCACCGTGTCCAGGTAGTTCCGGGCGACCTGCTTTTCCGTCGCCTGGAGCGTGGCGAACGTCGTGGCCAGGAGCGCCAGGACCGCCAGCACCCCGAGAACCACGATCAGGACCGCGCCCCGTTGCTTCCCCAGATACCGCATGGAGGCCTCCTATCCGGACTCTACCTGGACGCCGCCCTGTACTTCCCCCCCCACCCATGGCAAGAGCGATGCCACGGGCCCCTGGGAATCGACCCTAAAATGCTACCCCATAAGGACTAAGGAGGCAAGTCCTTCCGGGAACTTCCACAGCCGGGGATTCCGTTACCCCCCGGTTACATCGGCGTTCCCGGGTAACGACCCGCGGCGGGCCTGCTCGGAAAGCGGTACGTAGGGCGATACGGTGATGATGGAGATCCGGAGACGGGGGACGGCAGGGGCCCGCCGAAGGCGGGCGGAGCGCCTGCGGCGCTCCGGGTCGAAGGGTCGAGCCGTCCGGCAAGCAACGATGCCGTTCGGTTGC
>Ga0187893_10002865_pt1 | contig 36685 bp, 33 predicted proteins | sample MA1701074metaG_FD_139574 | JGI IMG/M metagenome (GOLD analysis project Ga0187893, IMG submission 139574) | White microbial mat communities from a basaltic lava cave in the Kipuka Kanohina Cave System on the Island of Hawaii, USA - MA170107-4 metaG ... | reverse complement strand
CGGCAGATTCTGGCGCTCCTTCAGAGCGCGACATCAAATCACTACATCCCAGACGTTGCACGTCTGGCTACCTTCTCTTTGCGCCTTCGGCGCAGAATACCGAATTTTCAAACAGCCGCTAAGTCTTCCTTGACTCTCTGAATTCTCTGAGTTCGGCCTTCTTCTCTTCGGCCATTTTGTTGAGCGCGGCTTCCCAGTCAGCGCGATACGGCCTGAGCGCGTGAACTATCGATTCGGCTACGACCAGATTGCGAAACCATTTTCTGTTCGCTGGAACTATGTGCCACGGAGCGCGCTCGGTCGAACATCGTTCGAGAACATCTTCATAAGCCTTCTGGTAGTCGTCCCATCGCTCGCGTTCGCGCCAGTCTCCTGCCGAGAGCTTCCATGCCTTTTCCGCTTCAAGCTCGCGTTCTTCCAATCGCTCTTTCTGCTCCTGGCGGCTGATGTGCAGAAAGAACTTCAACACGATGGTTCCGCTTTCAACCAGCAACTCCTCGAAATCGTTTATATGATCGTACCTCTCCTTCCAAATCTGTTCCGGCACGAGATTATGCACGCGCACGACCAGCACATCCTCGTAATGAGAGCGATTGAATATGGTCATGATGCCGCGACGCGGAACCACCCTGTGTACGCGCCATAAAAAGTCATGCGCGAGTTCTTCTTCGGTCGGTCTCTTGAAAGACTCGACCCGGCAGCCCTGCGGATTGACTTCCGACATCACTCGCTTGATCGTTCCGTCCTTGCCGCTCGTGTCCATGCCCTGAAGCACGATGAGTACGGCGTGACGGCCCGCGGCAAAGAGCATCTCCTGAAGATCGCCAAGCTCACGGCTCAACTCTTTGAGTTGCTCTGCTGTCTCATCCTGCGTCATCCCGCCGTTCGCATCAGGATCCCAGTCAGCGAGTTTCACCTTATCGCCCGGTTTTATCTTTGTAATCAGTTTCATCTGCCCTCCATCGGGTGATGGGGAGAAGAGAATATAAAACCTCTTTCTCACTGACCCCATAACCCATCATCTAACACCCATCACTCATCAATTTCTGTAAACACTCGCGCGACCTCCTGTCTGCTCACGTCGCGCGTGCCTTCGGGGTTGCTCACTGCGGCGGCTGCCGTCGCCAGCCCGTAGCGCGCTGCGCGCAGAGCGTCGAATCCCCAACCCCAGCGCGCGATGATAAACCCTGCGTGAACGGCATCACCTGCGCCCACAGTCGAATAGAGCCGATCAACCTTTGCGCCCTCAATTCGCGTGTCGATGCGGTTTTCTCGCACGAGGCATCCGCCCGCGTCGGTCACTGTCAGCGTCCCGTCAAAATCATTCCACAATCGTTCATCAACCGAAGCATATTCGACAGCGTTGATCTTAATCGCGTCGGGTTTCGATGTCGATTCCAAGCATTGGGCGAGCGTCTGTTTTTCGGTATCGATAGATATCACTCCCGTGCGATGACGCACAGACTCGATCACACGCGAGTAGAGATCGATGGCCAGTTCAAACGTCTGCCCACTGCCCACTGCCCACTGCCCACTACTCACCATCGGCGGATTGCCAGCTATGATCAATACATCGGTTGAAAGGTCTGCCGCGAACTTCAAAGCGATATCTTTCGCGCCCGTTTCCCACACCGCGCGAGGGCTGATGTTGAACTCGACACGATTTTGCGGATCGGTCGCGGGATCGGTGAGATCGATGCAAAAACGCGCCTTGCCGCTGATGATGACCGGTCTCACACGGACGCGACCAAGCGCGCCGGTTTGAAGCTCATGGATGTACCGACCTTCAGGCGAGTCGGGCCGGAATACGACAAGCTCGGCATCTATGTCTTCGTCTGTGAGCAAACGGTCGAGGACGCGAGCTACGTTCGTGGCTTTCCCTCCGGCGTAATAGCTCACGAGTCGCGGCCTGAGCTTGACGCCGGTTTTGATGGTCAATCGGCTGCGGTCGCCCGTGATGTAGCCTTCATCCGCATCTTGTCGGATGTGATAGATCGTATCGGCGCAGGGCGCAAATTCAAGAATGGTTATTTTCATCTGTATAGAAATCCGCGAAAGCCGAGCAGAATAGAAGCGTATCCGACAGCAATGCCTTTTCGTTTGGAGTTGCATTCAAAGTATCGACGGAGATGACACACACATCAGATGGCCCTGTCGGTCGCCATCGCTCAATCATTCGCGGCGAAGTATAACCTGCCATCACGTCGATTGTCGGCACGCCCATCGCCGCCGCGATATGCTGACCTGCCGAATCGTAACCCACGTAAAGATCGCTCTGGCCGATCAATGCCGCAAGCATACCGATTCGCCCGCGCCAAACGACCAGATCGACTTCCGTCATTCGATTTGAATCAAGCGACCGCTTCAGATTTTCTTCATCTATCTCGATCACTCGAATGTCGGGTTTCATTTTTATGACGTTGTTGACAACAGCATCAGCGCGACGAATCTCTTCTTCTCCCACGCCGCGGTCGAGTATGACGATTGCGCTACCGCCGATCAATTCCGCGACGAGCGATTTTTCAAACACATTACCGATGCGCTTTGCTGCGTTTTCTCCCACGCCGAAATTTATCGTCACAACCGGACGCGAATTATTCTGCCTCAGACGTTTTGCGACTTCGCGCCCCGCGGCGATGTCCTGCGGGTTGAGACTCACGCGAGGAAGCGTCGGAGCAGAGGGGCCGAAAATATCATCGAGCCAGATGGAAGCAAGTTCAGCGAGAGGCAGCGATGAAGAGTGTCTATACTCTCGACTCGGAAAGAACAAATAGCGATCATCCTTCGCGACGGGCAGCAATCCAAGCTGAGTGAGCCGACTGTCCGGGTCTGCGATCAGATATTCGTCTCGATCCAGCCCTTCGGTCAGAGAGCGAATGCAATTCAATACATCGATCCAGTTCGAGAGCCTTTCAAGAGTCGCGCCCGCTCTCCTGTAACCGAGTTGATGAAAAGAGAGCCGCGCGTCTCCGCCGAAAAGCTCCATTGCATTTCCTCCGCCTGCGAGCGCGATTCGCGCGTCGGGGAAAATCTGCTTCAATCGCTCGATGAAAACGCTCGTTATCGCCACATCCGCGCCTATCGTCACTCGCGACAGCACGACGATCAGCTTCACACGACGACTGATCAGATCGGCCCTCGATTTTGATGAGCGAAGATATTCAGCGCGAGTGATCATCGCCTGTTGGCTTCCGAGACGAAAAAAATTTAGCTCTCTGTCAATCGCCTCGCCTCGACTATGCGCCCGACATTGGGCGATGAGTTGAGCGAATAATTGATTGTAAAGAGTGACGGCAGCAGGATCGAAAGAATCGGCAAGCCTTTCTATGAGAGACGTAAAAATGGCTCTGGAAGCCGCTTTCGCCATCACGTCATCATCTGAGAGAGCGAAATCAGCGAGCCGCGAAATATGATCGCCGAGGTAAACGCCTTCCCTGTGAAAGCTCGTCAGAAATTCCGAAGCGAGTCGCTCGGTCGTTTGTGATTCTTCATCGCTCATCATTATCAGGAAGGCTGATTATCCCAGAGAAGATTTCAACTCGCTAGTAGCGGGCGCACGCTGGAAGCGTGCAGGCTTCAGGCGTCAACTGATGTTCGAATGCGTGAGACCAGCAGGCAAGATGCCTGCGCTCCCAGGGGTTGTAACAGCCCTGAGCGATTGCTTGAAATGAACAAGGCGATGAATTAGCATGCCGGAGCCTTAATCATCAGCTTCAAGGAGACATTATGCGACTGGGACTGAATTTCGGTTACTGGGGATCGGGACCCTCCGACAACATCGCGCTCGCGCAGGAAGCCGAACGTCTGGGCTATGACTCGCTGTGGACTGCCGAAGCTTACGGCTCGGATGCCATCACTCCGCTCGTATGGCTTGCGGCGAAAACGGAGCGAATAAAAGTCGGCACTGCGATCATGCAGATGCCCGCGCGGACGCCTGCGATGACCGCGATGACGGCGGCGACCGTCGATCTTTTGACCAACGGACGATTCCTCCTCGGCATAGGCGCGTCAGGGCCGCAGGTGGTCGAGGGCTGGCACGGCGTGGTCTACGGAAAAATACTCACGCGCACGCGCGAGTATGTCGAGATCGTGCGCGAGATTCTAAAACGCGAGCGACCACTCGAACATCACGGCGAGTATTACGACATCCCCGTGCGAGGCGGCACGGGACTCGGCAAGCCGCTCAAGCTCATAGTGCATCCTCGTCGCGCAGATATTCCGATTTATGTCGCGGCCATCGGCCCTAAGAATGTCGCGCTCGCAGCCGAGATAGCCGAAGGATGGCTCCCCGTCTTCTTTTCGCCGTGGCGTATAGACGCTTTTCGTTCGTCTCTCGAAGAAGGTTTCGCGCGCCGCACGGATGGAAAAACGATTGATGATTTCGACATAGCCCCCACCGTAAGCATCATCGTCGGAGACGACATCGATGCGTGCCGAGGGAAAGTGAAGCCTCATCTCGCGCTTTACATCGGCGGGATGGGCGCTAAGGGGAAGAATTTCTACAACGAGCTTGCGTGCCGATACGGATATGCGGAGGCGGCGGCGCGGATTCAGGAGCTTTACCTCACGGGCAAAAAAGAAGAGGCCATCGCCAGCGTGCCTGATGAGCTTGTGGATGAAGTCGCGCTGTGCGGCCCGCGCGAACGCATACGAGACAAACTCGCCGCGTGGAGCGAAGCGGGAGTGAAAACTATGATATGCGCCACAGGCGATATCAACTCGATTCGCACGATGGCCGAAATCGCGCTTTGATTGAGAAAGTAAGCGGTCATTCCTGTGGCGCAATGCGGTTAGTAGATTGGAAACTGAGTTTTAAAACTTTTCTGCGATTTGAGATTTCCAATTTGAGATCGCAGAGGCACGGCTTCAACGGCGCTCGCTTATTGAATAAAAGTCGGTTTTTTTAGTTTTCAATGTATTAGCTTGCGCCACAATTTCAGAGAGGCTTCTATGCGTAGAAATATTTCGAGCGTCGCCGTCGCCGCGTTCGCTTTTATCCTCGTTTCGTTCGTTTATCCATCAATCGCGCCTGCGGCTGCCAATTTCAACGACAAGTTCGACAAGCGGGAAGTGATGATCGAGATGCGCGACGGAGTGAAACTCAACACCGAAATCTACACGCCCAAAGACGCAAAGGAGCCTCTGCCCATTCTCATAACCCGCACGCCCTATGGCCTCAGCCACGACAGCAAAGGATTTTCACCCGCGCTGGCGACTTCGTACAAAGAGCTTGTCGATGACGGATACATTTTCGTCTTTCAGGACATTCGCGGGCGTTTCAAATCAGAAGGTCAGTTCGTGATGATGCGCCCTCCGCGCGATAAAAAAGACGCGAAGGCCATTGACGAAAGCACCGACACTTACGACACTATCGAATGGCTTATCAAAAACGTAGCGAACAACAACGGTCGCGTCGGCATCCTGGGCATCTCCTACGGCGGATGGCTTTCGGTGATGGCCTTAATCGATCCTCACCCTGCGCTGCGGGCCGCTTCGCCGCAGGCATCGCCCGCCGATATGTTTCTCGGAGATGACTTTCATCACAACGGCGCTTTTCGATTGAGCTACGGCTTCGAGTACGTCTCGATGATGGAGACATCGAACACGAACTACTCTTTTCAGTTCGACAAGTACGACACTTATGACTGGTACTTGAATCTCGGCGCGCTCTCGAATGCGAATGAAAAATATTTTCATGGAAAGCTGCCGACGTGGAACGATTTCGTGGAGCATCCCGATTACGACTGGTTCTGGCAGAAACAGGCCGCCGCTCCTTACCTTGATCGCGTGACTGTCCCGACCCTGAATGTCGCGGGCTGGTGGGATCAGGAAGATTTTTACGGGCCGATAAAAATTTACGAGACGTTGGAGAAGAAAGACTCGAAGGGCGTGAATTATTTCGTCGCTGGCCCCTGGAATCACGGAGGCTGGGCCGGAGGCGATGGAAAAAAACTTGGCCGCATAGATTTCGATAGCGCGACCGCGAAACACTTCCGCGAAAAAATCCAGGCTCCTTTCTTCTCTTACTACCTCAAGGACGAAGGCGATCCTTATAAAACGGAAGCCATCACTTTTCAAACCGGGGCGAACAGTTGGAAATCTTATGCCGAGTGGCCGCCTCGCACGAATGCGACCGACCGCAATCTTTATTTTCACGCTGATGGAAAACTTTCATTCGACGCGCCCCATAAGATCGGACAGCATTTTGATTCTTACATGTCAGACCCTTCGCGACCAGTGCCTTATCGCCCGCGCCCCATCGAGCCGACTTATTATTTTCGCGGGTCGGGCTGGTTCACGTGGCTCGTCGAGGATCAACGCTTCGCCCACTCTCGTCCCGATGTGCTGAGTTGGCAGACCGAAGTTTTGAAAGAAGATGTCGTCGTCACGGGCGATGTCGTGGCGCATCTGTTCGCTTCGACTTCAGGCACGGACAGCGATTGGATAGTCAAGCTGATCGATGTCTACCCGGAAGAATATCCGAAAGAGCCTAAGATGGGCGGATATCAACTGATGATAGCGAACGAAGTTATGCGCGCTCGTTTCCGCAAAAGTTTTGAAAAGCCCGAACCGCTCGCGCCCAATCGGGTTGATGAATACGCGATAGACATTCACCATTGCAATCATCGTTTTCAGAAGGGACACCGAATAATGGTGCAGGTTCAAAGCACATGGTTTCCGGTCATTGATCGCAACCCGCAAAGGTACGTCCCGAACATATTCAAGGCCAGAGATTCGGATTATCAGAAAGCCACGCAGCGCATATTCCGCTCGAAACGTTTTCCCTCACACCTCCGCCTTCCGGTCATGAGCGAATAGAGTCTTGAGAGTCCAGAGAGTCTAGCAAGTGGGGCAGGCTCTCCAGACTCTCTGGACTCTCTGGACGCTTGATCAGAATTCCAGACGGACAGCGAATTGAATGTTGCGCGACCCGCCGCCGCCGAGGAACGGATTGCCTATCCCCACGTCGGGCGTGACGGTTATAGGCAGAAAATCCAGTCCGCGACCTGTGACCGGATCGATGCCGTTGAAACTCGCGTCGGCGGAAAAACCGGGCAGCAGGGGCGACGCGAAATTCGGGTGATTGAAAATGTTGAAGAACTCGGCCCTCAGTTGCAGCTTGATCCTTTCCGTGATCGGCGTGGTCTTGAAGATGGAAAAATCGAAGTTGCGATAATCAGGTCCGATCAATGCATTGCGCCCTAATGAGCCGAAATGCTGAGTGCCTGCTATGCACGAAGCCGCGCTTCCGTCTCCCTGCGGGTCGAGCGTGCAGGGAACTTTGAAAGCCGAGAGGTTCAAAAAGCGATCCGCCCCGCTCGTGCCAGCGTAAGGGTCGCCGACGAGATCGGGGCGCGGGAAGAATTCGCCCGTGCCGTTATAGTCGTCGAACAGGTTGACGTGGAAAGGACTGCCGCTTCTGAGCGTCGTTATGCCGTTGATCTGCCATCCTTTTCCGACTCGCGGATATTTCTTCACGAAGTTCGGTATCTCATAGCTGAAAGTCCACACGAAGCGATGGCGAACATCGAAGTTCGAGCTTGCGCGCTCCTGATCGGTACGGAAGCTGTTGTCAGGTTGTGTGGCATTTGCAACGTAATCCTGCCCGTCCGATGCGTTGTCAATCGCGTGCGACCACGTGTAATTGATCGTCGTCGAAATCCCATGCCAGTCGCGCAGTTGCAGACTCGTTTGCAGCGCGTTGTAATTGGAGTTGGCCGTCGATTCGAAGTGATTCACATAAAAGAAAGTCCCTCCCGACGGAGCAAGCGGCCCGTTGTCGAATGGGCGTGCGGTCGAGCGCGCGGGATTGGTGGGCTGATTGATGTCGCGATAGCGATAGAGCTTCGTCCCGTGCGAGCCGACGTAGCCCACCTGAACCACGGCGTTTTTGAACAGTTCATGCTGGACGTTGAGATTGTAATTTTGCACATAAGGCGTGCGAAGCCGCGGATCGACCGAGAAAACATCCGAGTCAAGGAAGTCGGTGAAAATCTGCTGGCCCGCGCGAATCACATCGACGGTCGAGAATGAAAACAAAACGGGCGCAGGGCCGACCGGATTGTAAGCGGGGCCGGGATTGAAAGTGTTGAACGGCAACTGGCCGACGAAGAAATCCTGCGAGAAGGAGTCGTAAAAAAATCCCCACCCGGCGCGCACGACCGTTTTGCCTTTGCCCGTAATATCCCACGCCACGCCGAGCCGGGGCGAGAAATTGTTGAGGTCGCGATCATACAATCGATCCGTTCCGCCCGTGCCGACTAGCACGAGACCGCGCTCGGTCGAGAAGTTGCTCAATCGTCCGCGCTCTTCATCGATCACGCCGTAGTAGTCATAACGAAGACCTGCGTTGATCGTCAGCCTTCGACTCCAGCGAAAGCTGTCCTGAATGTAACCGCCGTGCGAGTTTTGAAACGTGCCGCGCCGCGAATCACCGCGAGCCGAACGCCCGCCGCTCAAACTTCCGGCGAGAAAATCTTCGAGCGATGCGAAATCGAGTCTGCCACGATAGCCAGCGTCGAAGAATGCGTTGATGAAGGTGCGGCGAAACTCGTAGCCGAATTTCAGATCGTGGCGCGTGAGCTTCCAAGAAAAATTATCTATCGCCTGCCAATTGGTATCGACTCTGCCGCGCGGGACGGAAAGCGTCGAGCCTAAGGAGGCGAGCGAGGAGCCGAAGTTGGGATCGTTGCGGATGCGAATCAACGGCAGTCCGAAATCCTGCGCGCCCTGAATGCCTGTATTGAGCCCTATCGTGCGCGGATCGAAATCGCTGTCTTCGGGGAAGAAGCTCTCGGTGAAGCGATTGTATCCGAAGCGCGCTTCGTTGACTTTCGTGGACGAAAAAATTTTCAGGTAAGAGAGCGAGACGAGTTGCACGCGAGTGGGCGTGACGGTGTTGAATCCGGGAAGGACGTTGCCTGCAAGTATAGCGAGCGGGAATGATTGCTCGCTGTCGCCGAAATAATATCGCCCCGTAAGTTGATTGTGTTCGTCGAACGAGTGATCGATCTTGGCGATGAAGCTATCGACATCGTTGGTTGCAGGAGTGGTGACGAAAAGATTGGGCCGGGGATCGAACAGCGGTTGCGGTCGATTCGGCGCGGGCCACGGATTGCGGGCAAGCAGTGAGCGAATGACCGGATTCGTAGCTCCTCCGAGCGCGGCTATCTCTCGCGGGTCGGGAACGCGGGCGACTGAGTTGAGGCCGACATCTTCGCGCTGGCCCTCATAGCTCGTGAACCAGAAAGTGCGGTTGCGAATCACGGGGCCGCCAAGCGCGAATCCGAACTGGTTATTGCGAAAATTGGTTTGAGGATCGGGCTTGGGGTTGAAGAAATTTCTCGCGTCGAGCGCGTCATCGCGGAAGAACTCGAACACCGAGCCATGGATATCGTTCGAGCCTGAGCGAGTGACGATGTTGACGACCGCGCCGGAGTTGCGACCGTACTCGGCTTCGAAATTGGAGAGTATCGCGGCTTCGGCTATCGCTTCGACGGGAAGAATGGTCGCGGGAGTTCCGAACACGCCCGCTTCGTTGATAGCAGGAAGGTTGCGATAGCCGTCGTTCATGTCTGTGCCGTCGAGCAGATAATTATTCGAGCGACCGCGATTGCCGTTAGCGCTGAAGAGGCCGAATGAGCCGGGCGAGTCGGTCGCGCCCGAAGGATCGCCCGTCGCGCCGGGGACGAGTACGAGGAATTTTGTGAAGTCGCGTCCGTTGATGGGAAGCTCGGCGACTTCTCTCGTTTGAATCGTCCCGCCCAAAGTGTTATTGGTGGATTCGACCTGAACGGCATCAGCGCGGATATCGATAGTGTCAGAGCCGCCGACAGCCATTTCAACATCGACTCTGCGGTCGCTTGCGACCTCGACTTTTACGTCAGTGACTTTTGCCGCTTTGAAGCCCGCGGCCTGAATGGTGATTTCGTAAATGCCGATGGGAAGTTCAGTGATCGTGTAATTGCCTTCCGAGTCTGTGACGGTCGAGCGTTCGAGCGCGGTAGCGACATTGCGCGCAGTGACTTTCGCATCCGCCACGACAGCGCCCTGCGGATCGGTGACGGTTCCGAGGATGGTTCCGCGAAATGTCTGTGCCGTTGCGGGCAGAGACGATGCGGCGATGAGCGCGAGGATCAGAAAGATGACGGAAGCGGTTTTGAGAATTCGTGAGCGGGGAGAAAGGATCGAGAGCGGAAATTGTTTGGTTGCAGGCATAAGATAGCCTCCTTGATTTCATTGACTTTGGGAGTTGAAACGAATCCTGCTTCGTCGTAAGTCAGCAGAAGTATACGACGATGCCGCGCGACCGACTAGAGTTACGCTGCGCGCGATGTGGCTGGATTGATGAAAAACTTGCGAGCGGAAAAAAGCGGGTGTTAGAATGAGGCTCGTTGTGACATGTGGGAACAGAATGGAGTTTCCTGATGCCACACAAAGACCCTGAAGAGCGACGGCGTTACCGCGCCGAGTATATGCGTGAAAGGTATGGTAGTGACGAGGAGTTCAGAAACAAACAAAAGAAGCGAGTAGCGATCAGAAACAAATTAGTGCGGAAGTATTTCAAGCAGTTTTTGAAAAGCAAGAAAGAAGAAGCCGGTTGCGCCATTTGTGGAGAAAGGGAAGCATGCTGTCTGGCGTTCCACCACTTGGACCCTGCGCAAAAAGAGTTCGAACTGGGCCGGAATAGCGGACAGCACATGAAGATGAAAACGCTGATGGACGAGATCGACAAGTGCGTTGTGTTATGTTTCAATTGCCACAGCAAAGTACATGCGGGGCTTCTGAAAGTTCCGGTTTCGCGGAGTAGCTCAGCCGGTTAGAGCGTAGGATTCATAACCCTAAGGCCGGGAGTTCGAGTCTCCCCTCCGCGATTTAATTTCAATATGATCATCGATCAACGAGCAGCGGTCATCACTGGCCGCTGCTCGTGTTTGCGGCTCATTAAATGAAGCGATGACGCAAGCAATCTACATCGAGCCTGAAATGGTCGCTATCCCCGAAGGCAGCTTTTTGATGGGCTGCGATCAGGGAGCAGAGAACGAAAGACCTGTGCATCGAGTATGGGTTGATCATTTCGCCATAGCTGGCACGGCGATCACGAATCAGCTTTATCAGTTTTTCCTCGCGGACACTTCACGCAAAGCTCCCCGCGGATTTTCCGATGCCTGTTTCAATCACCACGATCAGCCCGTAACGAGTGTGAGTTGGTTCGATGCCGTGGCTTATTGCCAATGGCTTCGGGATAGCACAGGCAAGGCTTATCGTTTGCCGACGGAAGCGGAGTGGGAACGCGCGGCGCGAGGCGGACGCGAGAGCAGGCTCTATACGTGGGGCGATGAGTCGCCGCAGAATCAGCCGCTCTACCATGAATTATGGTTGACCGGGCCGGAACCTGTAGGTGAACGTCCGCCGAATGGATTCGGGCTTTATGATATTTCAGAAAATGTTCACGAATGGTGCGCGGACTGGTTCGATGAGCATTATTACTCCATCTCGCCTGATCGCAATCCTCAGGGGCCAATGTCCGGCGCGCGCCGATCATCGCGCGGAGGGTCGTGGCGACATCAGATCAAGATAACGCGCGTGGCCGCTCGAAGCAGCATCCCGCCTGAGTATCGATACAGCGACTATGGATTCCGCTGCGCGATGAGCCTGTGAATCTGCGCGGCAATGGCGGAAAGAGCATCGCATGTAGATGAAAATTTCTTTGACCTGCAACAGGGCGTTGCCGTCTTTTTAATATTTGTTTGCGAGAGAGGAACCGGACACGGATGAGACGGATTTGCACCGATGTGATTGGCTTGATCCGTGTCCTGTTTCCCCATATCAAATGGCCTTATCAGGGCTGCGCCAGCGGCACTCTTTTAATACGTTAAATTGACGCGCAAGTAGTATGTTAGTAGGATATTTCTGAAAATTTGTTTGCCCGACGGGTCTTCGAAAGAAATCCTGGGGAGTGTGACGATGAAATTGTGCCAAGTATGCGGGCGCGACTTTGAAGACAAAATTCTATTCTGCCCTTTCGACGGTAGTTCGCTCATCAGCAAAACTCAGCCGCAGGATCGATTCATCGATACACTGTTCGACGAAAGATATCGCATAACGGAAAAAGTCGGCGAAGGCGGAATGGGCAAAGTCTACAAAGCCCATCACATTCACATGGATGTGAGCGTCGCCATAAAAATTCTTCACACGCATCTGGCCTCGGATCAAAACACGTTGAGCCGCTTCAGAAGAGAAGCCCGCGCGGCTGCTCAGATCGTTCATCCCAACGCGGTGAGGGTCATCGATTTCGGCGTCGAGCGAGAGACGGGCACGGCCTATCTGGTGATGGAATTTCTCGAAGGCTGCGATCTGCGTCAGCGGCTCAAACAAAATCCCGTGATGGATTTCGAAGAAGCGGTCAATATCTTTCGTCAGGCGTGCGCGGGTGTTCACGCGGCTCACCTCAAAGGCATAATTCATCGCGATCTCAAACCCGACAATGTATGGCTGCTCAAGACCGATGAGAAGAACGAGGCAGTCAAGGTTCTCGATTTCGGAATCGCAAAACTTCGCATGCTCAAAGAAGATGCTTCGATGGCCGTCACACAGGCCGGTATGGTCATAGGCACGCCGCATTATATGTCGCCCGAACAGTGCCGCGGCGAAGAACTCGATCCGAGGGCTGACATCTATAGTCTGGGAGTGATTTTTTTCGAGATGATCACGGGCGATGTCCCGTTTCAGTCGCAGACTCCGTTAGGCATAGTCCACAAGCATATATTCGAGCAGCCGCCCGACCCGCGCGGGCGAAGACCTGATCTGCCGGAACAGGTGGCGATGGTGCTTCTTCGCTCACTGAGCAAAGAGAAGGAAGGTCGTCAAAGTACGGCCATCGAGCTTGCGAGCGAAATCGAGCAGGCATTTTACTCGGCAGGATTTCAATTCAAACTCGGCGCTTACACGATGCAGTTTTCGTCGGCGCAGATGACATCGGGCCTTCCTTCGGACACTTCATTCGCTCCGCCTTCCATACCCGGACAGCGAATAGGCGGGCCTGTCTCGACGAGCGTCGATACGCTCGACAAGCAGTTGAAAGGGACTTCTCCGATGTCGTCCTCTCAGAAGGGTACGCTCTTCGGGTCGGCGCAGGAGAGAGTCACTCCCGTGAGCGGGTTGTTTCAACTCAAGGATGAACAGGGCAGAGTCAGCAAGACGAAAATTTCGCTCATCGGCGGAATGCTCATAGTGCTTGTGCTGATAGGAGTCTGGTTCGTCGTCCTCAAACCCAAACGCGCTCCCGTAGCCAACACCAATACCTCGATTGTAAATCCGCCGCCGCTCACGCCGGAAGCGCCGCGCGATATGATTCTCATTCGCGGCGGCGCGTTCACGATGGGAAACAACAACTCTTCGGACGAGGCTGAAAAACCTGAGCAGATGGTTACGGTCAAATCCTTCTACATCGATAAGTATGAAGTGACCAACCAGCAGTATTACGAATTCATCCGGGCGACCAGCTACAAGCCTCCTTCACATTGGACGACGGGGAAGTTCGAAGAGGGGCGAGAAAGTTATCCTGTGGTCAACGTGGATTGGAATGATGCGAAGAAGTACGCCGCATGGGCCGGGAAGAGACTGCCTACGGAAGAAGAATGGGAGTACGCGGCCAGAGGCGATGACGGGCGGCTTTATCCGTGGGGTAAGCAATTCGGCAACTCCAACGCCAACACCAAAGAGAGCGGCAAGGCAGAATCCACTCCGGTCGGAAGCTATCCTTCCGGGCAAAGTCCGTTCGGCGTGCTGGATATGTCGGGCAACGTTCTCGAATGGACGGCATCAACCTATAGTCCGTATCCGGGCAGCAAGGCGAAACCGGCTAAAGACTATGTCGTGCTTCGCGGAGGAGACTGGGTCGAAGAACAGACTTATGCCACTGTCACGTCGCGCGCTCTTCAGAAGCCTGACTTTTACCGTAACTACATTGGCTTTCGGTGCGCGAAGGACGCGCCATAACGCAAAGAGGAATATATGACTCGGTTCAATCGAACAACGAGCATACTTCGCTTCGTCGCAGCAATTGCTCTGTGCCTGGTTTTTATCTCTGATTCAAACGCGCAGAGAGTTCTTGAAGAAGAATCGGTGAGGATCGAAGCGAAGGCGAGAAAAACATCTCTACGCCCGCGCGGATCGACCGTAGCTTCGCGTCCCGGCGTCAACGGAGTTCTCTTCGTGCTGACCGATCCCGAAGCGGCGCAGGTGGTCATCAAGCGCGGGGCTGAAATCGTGCAGCAGGGGCGCAGCGATGCGGGCCAGTTTCGAGCCGAGCTTCCACAAGGCACTTACACGGTCGAAGTCAGCGCCGACAAATACGCGCCCGCTTCGCTGCGGACGATGGTGAAACTGTCAGGCACCGAGCCGCTCGTTGCAGAGCTTGTCGCACAGACCGGCTCCATCATACTCGGTCCTGTCGAAGCTGACGCGACCATTCTAATCGATGGACAGAAGCCCGCATCGATGAAGGTCAAAAAAGCCGAGAATCAGATCGAAATCGAAAACATTCCTGCGGGGCCTCACACGCTTCGCATATCGCATCCGACCATCGCTGACTGGGAAAGGGCGAAGGTTCCAGTCCGGGGCGGCGCGATAAGCTACATCACGCCCAAGCTCGAAGTGGCGACAGGGGAACTGAATGTGATTACTGCGCCGGGTACGTCGGTCTATCTCGACGGCGAGTTCGTCGGCGCGACGACTTCGGACGGACGGCTCAACCGCACGAACATGAAACTGGGCAATCACGAAGTCAAGCTGGCCAAAGAAGGATACGAAGAGTTCAAGGAGACGCGCCTCTTCGAGTTTCGCAAACCCGTAAGAGTGGAGCGCGCGCTTACGCCCTTGCCGACCTCGGCTGAGTTCAGCGACGATTTCGAAATACTCAATCCTCGACGCTGGAGCGTTCCTGCCGGATGGAAATCCGAAGCGGGAATGCTGCATCTTGCCAACGCCCCTGTGCCGGGATTTCCCACCGGGATACGCTATCGCAATTTTCACATGGCATTTCACCTCAAGCTCGAAAACGGCGGAGGGGCGGCGTGGATAGTGCGGGCGAAGGATGCGAAAAACTATTACCTGTTTTATCTGTCAGGGCCGCAGGGGTTGATACCGAACCGATTCATCACTTACATAGTGAAGGATAATCGCTTCGACGCGATGGACTTCTTCCGATCAGACCCGCTCATAGAGCAGGTAACAGCAGGCGGCGAATACGATATCGAGATCGCTGTCAACAACGATGTCATCACGCATACGATAAGATCGGCGGCTACAGGCAAGGCCGAAAATCTTGGGGTCTTCAAAGACCCCGGCGCTACTTTTTCGCTCGGCAACATAGGCTTTCGCACCGTAGGCGCGGAGAGGTTCGCCATAGATGACCTTTTCGTTCAACCTCGTCCGTGAAAGTGTGATCTGCGAGAGTATGATTCGCAAGAATATGATTCGCTCTCGAATAGTCGAAGGCCGCAGGAACTTTGATTAAATTTAGTTCGCATCGCCCTCGTTTCTCGCGTTAATAACAAAGCCGGGTCTGAAGGATCGTTGCAGGCGATTGATCGGGCAGACCGGCAAACGACATTCAGCCCCGAAGCCCTGGCAGCCCACTCCCCAGGGTTGCCGGACGGCGCAGGAAATTCAGATTCAAATTTTCCACCATCTCACGAAGGAGGCAGCTTATGCTTAAACGGTTTAATCAGACATCTGTTCGACTGGTTGCTGCATTGATAATTTCACTTACTCTGATGGGGCTGAGGCCCGCAATCAGTTCTTTCGCTCAATCCACTTCAGGCACTCTGGAAGGCAAGGTCTTCGACCCTTCAGGCCGACCTCTCGGCGGAGTCAAGGTGACTGTCATCAGCGAAGTCAGCGGAAGCCGTCGCGCGACCTTAACCGACGCCGCAGGATTTTACAGCGTTTCGTTCCTGCCTCCGGGTCTCTACACCGTCACCGCTTCGCTCGCCGGATACACTGATGGCGGAGTGAGGAACCTCCGCATCCCGCTCAACGTGACTACCCCGCTTCGCCCTCCCGATATCACTCTCAGCGCTCAGGCAGCGACGCAGCCGACGCAGCCGACTCAACCGACTCAACCGACACAGACCACGACTCCCCTGGCTCCGGCTGCAGTTAGCGGCGAAGCGATGGTCAATCTGAGTGACGCATCGCGGGGAGGAAATTTTTCCGAGCGACAGGTTGAATTGCTTCCGCTGGGAGCCACAGGCGATCAGCGCACCTTCGACGATCTGGCCCTGCTCGTCACCGGAGTCGCTCCCCCGCCGTTCACACCGGGCGTGCGCGGCCCCGGCATAGGCTTTGGCATAGGAACATCGGGTCAGTTTTCAGTCAACGGTTCGCGGGCGAGGTCTAACAATTTCACGGTCGATGGATCGGATTTCAACGACCCCGACGTGGGCGTTCGCCGCCAGGGGTTTCTGGCGCTCATTCCTCAACCGATAGAATCGATCCGCGAGTTTCAGATTTCGACCCTTCTGTGGAGTCCCGAACTTGGCCGCAACGTAGGCTCGCAGGTCAACGCCGTGTCGAAGGAAGGCGGGAACGATTTTCACGGGCAGGTCTACGGATTCGTCACCGACTCGGCTCTCAACGCGAAGAACTTTTTCGACTATACGGGCGGAGCGAGCGGCGGAGAAGATGATTTCCGACGCACTCAGTTCGGACTCGTCGTCGGCGGGCCGATCAAACAAGGACGCACTCAGATGTTCGGCAGCTTCGAGCGATTGGACGTGCGTTCCTTTACCGAACAGCACTTCGCGACCCCGACGCTGGGGGAAAGGCGATTCCTCGGTCTCGACAACTTCTCAGTAATCGGCCCCAATCCCTTCGACCCCGGCAACCTCCTGATCTTCAACACCCCTTTCGGAGCCACGCCGCTTGGATTCAACGTACTTTCATTTTATCCTCTGCCCAATAATCCCGGCGGGCCTTACGGCAATAACACGCGGACGGAACTTCTGCCTGCCGACGGGGACGGATCGATTGTTTCATTCAAGATCACGCATCAGGTCAATGAGAAAAATTCGCTCAACGCCCGATACAATTTCACCGACGACACCCGCATCTTGCCGAGCGTCAATCGCGCGCTGCGCTCTTCGATAGAAGCCGATGCGCGCACGCAGAATTTTTCGTTGATCTTCGACACGCAACTCACCATCAGCCTTTATAATCAGGCGCGATTCTCCTACGGGCGCACCCGACTGGATTTCAACGAGCTTGACTTAGGCCCGTTCAACCTCATTGCCGACGATCCGACATTCCTCATCCTCAACGGCGTACCCACAGTGCTTCCATCTTCGACCGGAGTCGTCGGCGAGGTCATCATCGAACCGTTCAGCCCTGTCGGAGTAAATTCCTACACCTTCCCGCAGGATCGAACGAGCAACACTTTCCAGTATGCCGACACTCTGTCGTGGAATTATCTACAGCACACGTTCAAATTCGGAGCAGACATTCGTCGCATACAGTTAAACAATCGTCAGGATCGCAACTTTCGACCGCAGGTCGTATTCGGCAACGCGATACTGACGACAGGAGCCTTGAACCTCAACCAGCAATCGCTCACCTTTTCGGCAGACCCGCAGCGTTTCCTGCTCGAAGGAGTCAATCTCGCCGCTCTCGGCCTGCCGTCTTCCGTGTTCCAGACGCTCTCGTTCGGCCCGCCCGATTCGACAATCGGCCTTCGCGTGACCGAGTACAACTTCTTCGCCAAAGACTCGTGGAGAGTGCGCCCCAATCTCTCGTTCGATTTCGGCGTGCGTTATGAATACAACTCTGTGCCGAGAGAAGTGAACCGGCGGATCGAAGATGCGCTCTCGCTTGCAGGCATTCCGGCACAAAATTCCGTCATCTCCAATCCCGTCCTCACACAAGCATTCAACGAGTCGGTTGCGGCCTACAGAAGAGTGCTTGGAGACCGAACGGGCATCTATGAGCCGGATCGCAACAACTTCGGCCCTTATTTCGGATTCGCGTGGGATCCGTGGAAGGACGGAAAGACCGCCGTTCGAGGAGGCTTCGGAGTCTATTATGACGCGGTGCTGGGCGCGGTGGTGAGCCAGTCGCGCAATGTTTTCCCGAATCAGATTCCTATCAACATCGAGCCGAGCTTCACGGGCGACTTCGATGTTTTCTTTCTCAACAACCCGTCGTTCTTCGTCGCAGGCCCTGTTCCGGTCGTACAACCCGGCACCGGAAATCAGCTTGGCGGAGGGCCGGGTGATTTCATCCCGCTCGTGGGCGTGCTGTTTCGACAAAACCGAGGAGGAGGGGGCCTCTCCTTCACGTTGCCCGAAAAAGACATTCGCACTCCTTACACTCAAAGATGGCACCTGACCCTTGAGCGCCAGTTGTTCAATGACTATGCAGTCTCGGCTGCTTATGTGGGGACGAAGGGGACGAAGCTCACAAGGCTGACGACTCCGAACCTCGGCCCCAACGTCACTCCGTCAGTGAATCTGGCCACTCGCTCCAACGCTTTCCCGACTCCTCTCGTGCTTGGCGTCTGTCAGTTCCTCGGCTGTAGTTTCAGACCACAGCGCCCTGTGCCTGAGCTTGGCGCATATCAGATTTATGAGAACTCAGCCAGTTCCATCTATCACTCCATGCAGGTGGAGATGCGCAAGCGCTACTCTCGCGGCTATCAGTACACGATTGCCTATACCTGGTCGCACGCGATTGACGATGTGTCTGACATTTTCCCCATAGCGGGAGCGCCCGTGATCGCTCAGAATTCGTTCAACCTGAGTCAGGAAAGAGGCGACGCGAACTTCGATACTCGCCAGCGGCTTTCAGCCTCGGTTATCTGGGATCTTCCCATCTATCGAAACGAGACGACGACGGCGGCCAAGATTCTGGGCGGATGGCAGATGTCGACCATAGTTCAGGCGCACGCGGGCCAGCCCTTCACGCTCAACGTTCCGTTCGACGTGAACCTCGACGGCAATCTCACTGATCGCCCGCGGACCACCAACGGACTGGTCTTCTTCGACAGGCATGGGAGAGAGAAAGTCGCTTTGGCCGATGGCAAAACGGTGTTCGACTTTTTCGCCCTTCTCGGACAGGACGGAGCCGTAGGGAGAAACACTTTGAGAGCCGACAACTTCATAGCCTGGGACTTGGCTGTGGTGAAGACCTTCCGATTCACCGAAAGCCAGAATCTCGTATTTCGGGCCGAGATGTTCAACGCTTTGAACCGAGCCAATTTCGGAACGCCGATCAGAACTATCAGCAGTCCGGGATTCGGCTCGGCAGTCGATACGGTAACGCCTGCCCGACAGATTCAGTTCGCGCTCAAGTACAGCTTCTGAAAAAACTCAGGGAGCGCATCTGGTGCGCTCCCTGAGCAACTGATTTTCGTTTTTCGATGGCTCCGGCAGGCGACGCGATTCTTGCATCAGGCATCTGTTTCGAGTACCATCTTTGCTGGTAGAGAAAACTGGTCTTTCAAAACATAATCAGGAGGAAAACTCATGAACATTTCCGACACCGAAGCGCTCAAGCAGCAGTTAATGGTCAACGACGAACACTTCGCCGCACTTGTAAACGAGCATCAGGAATACGAAAAAAGATTGAGCGAGTTGGCCGCGCTGCATTATCCGAGCGCCGAGGAGCAGATGGAGGAAATCACCCTCAAGAAGAAAAAGCTTTATATAAAAGACCGTATGGAATCGATGATGCGCCGCTACCGTGCAGAACACACCCTGGCGACTCATTGATTTAAGACACAGAATCGAATCCTAAAGATTGGTTACTCAACGACCGACAGGGCCGCACAGTTGCGCCTCACCCGCTCGGAGTAGCCAATTTTGTTTTTATAACGCTATGGCAAAAGAAGGCATACCCTACATCATCATTTTTCTCATCCCCGCCCTTATATTTTTCGTTCTTGCCTGGTGGGTCGCCGGAGCAGCCTGTCTGTTGCTGATCGCTTTCATGATTTTTTTCTTCCGCGACCCCGACCGAGAATGCCCGACTGATGAACATCTGGTTCTCTCGCCTGCTGACGGGCGCGTTGTTATGATCGCTCCCCTTGATGCAGGCATCGACGGTTCGCCCACACAGGTTTCGATCTTTCTCTCGCCGCTCAATGTTCACATAAACCGCACACCGATAGCGGGCGAAATAATCGATGTGGTATACAAACCGGGCGCGTTTCATGTGGCTTCGCGCGACATAGCTTCCATAGAAAACGAGCAGAACGTCGTGACTGTTCGCGGGCGATATGTCACGATAATTTTTCGCCAGATAGCCGGAGTCGTGGCTCGCCGCGTGGTCTGCTGGAAAAAAAAAGGCGACCACCTCGGAGCAGGCGATAAAGTAGGACTTATGAAATTCAGTTCGCGGATGGATGTCGTAATGCCCGTCGAGGTCGAAATCCTCGCCCATCGCGGCCAGAAAGTTACAGGCGGCATCACCGTCATAGGGCGCGTCAGAGAAACGCAAAACTGATCTTTGTCAGCGGTCAGTCGTCAGTCGTTATTCATTCGACTGACGACTGACCGCTGACCACTGACAGAGGACGAATTATGGCCAGAAACGGAGCGGAAGAAAAAAACATGCGCCGACGTTGGCGCAAAACCGTTTATGTCATCCCCAGCCTCATCACTACGGCGAATATCTTCTGCGGATTTTATTCCATCATGGAATCGCTCCTCGGCGTACAGTCGCTTTCCCTGGGACAGGTTGGCGAGGCGACGGAGCATTTCAATCGCGCGGCGATCAACATAGGATTTGCTACGCTTTTCGATTTTCTCGACGGCAGCATAGCGCGGCTCACCCGCGCGACTTCGGAATTCGGCATCGAGTTGGACTCCATCGCAGACGTTTTATCGTTCGGCATCGCGCCCGCGCTGCTCGCTTTTTCGTGGGGCTACGGTCTGGTCGGGGGACTTCACAAGGTGGGCTGGGCGGCTTCTTTCATATTCGTCATCTGCGGCGCTTTGCGTCTCGCTCGATTCAATGTTCAGGCGCGCAATCCCAATCCGAATCTGCCTCCGAAAAATCCGAAAGATAAAAAAGCGTTCGTCGGAATGCCCATACCTGCGGGCGCGAGCCTTGTGGCCGCGATAGTTCATTTCACTCCGACGCCCATAGCTCACAAGCGAGGATTCGAGGTCTCAGCCTTCGGGCAACACGTGACAATCGATGGGATGGAATACGGAGTGGCTCTGCTTGCTCTGATGTTTTGCCTCTCGATGCTGATGGTTTCGACTATCAGGTATTCGAGCTTCAAAAACATCGGTTCGACGAATTATCACCCGCGAGTTTTGATACTGGCCATCGCGCTGATGGTGATGCTCATCTGGTTTTACTCTCCATGGACGCTGCTCGCAATAGCGGTCTGCTACTCATCTCACGGAGTCGTCTTCAAACTCTGGTCGATGATACGCCCGCGAAAACATGAAGCGGAGCGCGCCGAACTTGAGCTTGGCCCGACGACGCGAGCGTGATTCTAAGGTTGAAAGCTGCCTCTGATTGTTCATTCGTTGTTGGGATCTTGCGTTCTGAGAGCGGGTTGAGAAATTAGTTTTTGCCGCGAAGCGGCGAGAAGAAGGTAGCCAGAGGTGAAGCCTCTGGAGATATCAGAGAAAGAATCCCGCGTTGAAGACGCGGCAGATTCTGGCGCTCCTTCAGAGCGCGGATATGACTTGCCTTTGTCCAGACGTTGCACGTCTGGCTACCTTCTCTCTGCGCCTTCGGCGCAAGTTTTGAATTTCTCAACCCGCTCTGAAAGATTGATTTTCGAAGAGAGATTTTTCGAAACCAACTGAGACTTGCTTTTGCGAAGCCTCTTTGAAATCCATTTGACAATGATGATTGCATGAGCAAATACAAAAAGAATGATTATAGTTATGCTCACACATTCAAAGCACCCTTTGAGAAGTGACGCCAAAATCAGATCAACCCCTTGAGGTTTAATGGAGTCAATAAAGTTATCGAAAAGGTGCAGTAAGAGGATTCTTGTGGTGAGGAATGTCAATTCAATAACGCAGAAAAAGGGTTGACAAGTAAAGAAAGAGATATAGTCTTTCAGAAGTTCTTGCCATTCAGGTGGGAAGATACTCATGATTTTCAGCATTACGCTACCAACGAAGCAATAGACTATAATCTCCTTACCTAACAGATGCAGTTAGGTAAAGGTCAGAATTATTGCCTTATTATTGCTTTCGTTGCCTCCGTAAGACCTGTGGTGAGCAGGTTCTGGTTCTACGTTAAAGTGAGCGTATGCAAAACGAGCCGGGAGGCCCTGTTCTGCGCCTGAGAATCGCTGAGATCAAAAGCTTTAAAGCTCTCCCGCTCTTGATAGTACAATGCTAACAAATCTGGGATGAGGGTACAAGCGAGTAAGATAAGGAAGAAACTGTGTTTAGGAGCTATTGACTATTCAGGCAAATGCTACGACACCAAGTTCTAAATATCTTGCCATCAAAGATGCGCGGCTACTTCTCGCGCGAAGTAAGTCAAAATAATATCCGCCCCGGCGCGCTTGATCGCCGTGAGCGATTCCATCACCACCCGGTCTTCATCGATCCAGCCCCGCAGAGCCGCAGCCTTTATCATCGCGTATTCGCCCGATACCTGATAAGCCGCAACCGGCAAGTCGAATCGCTCACGGACGGCGCGAATGATGTCGAGATAAGGAAGCGCAGGCTTGACCATCAGAATGTCCGCGCCCTGTTCCGCGTCGAGCCCGGCTTCGCGCATAGCCTCGCGCGAGTTGGCCGCATCCATCTGATAGCCGCGACGGTCGCCGAACTGCGGGGCCGATTGGGCCGCTTCCCTGAAAGGCCCGTAAAACGCCGATGCGTATTTCACCGCGTAAGACATGATGGGGATGCTCTCGAATCCCTCCTTATCGAGCGAGGCGCGAATCGCAGCGACGAATCCATCCATCATATTCGAGGGGGCTATGATATCGGCTCCCGCTTCGGCCTGAGATACGGCAGTTCGCGCGAGCAGTTCGAGCGACGGATCGTTTAGCACGTCGCCGTCCTCAATCACTCCGCAGTGACCGTGATCGGTGTATTCGCACAAACAGTTGTCGGCTATGACGAGCATATCGCGGACTTCGCGTTTGACAGCGCGGATGGCTCGCTGAGTGATGCCGTCTTCAGCGTAAGCCGCCGAGCCGACCGGGTCTTTTTCGTCAGGCACGCCGAAGAGGATCACTGCTCGGACTCCCGCGCCGTGTGCCGCCGCCACCTCGCCGACAAGCTCATCGATTGAGAGATTGAAGCAGCCGGGCATCGAAGTTATTTCGCGGCGCACTCCTTCGCCTTCACAGACGAAAAGCGGATAGACGAAATCATCGGGCGTGAGACGAGTCTCGCGCACCATCGCGCGCAGGGCATCGGTTCGTCGCAAACGTCGGGGTCTTTGAATCAGATTCATCTGTTTACTCCTTTGCTTCGCCGTTTGTTTCGTAGTGTAATAAAATTATTCTGATCTTCACAGCCGGGAGCGATTTATGCAGGATGATTTTCGTTTGAATGAATGGACAGTGCAGCCTCAACTCAATTCGATTTCCACCGACGGCAAAACAATTCGCCTTGAGCCTAAGGTGATGGAGGTGCTCGTATTCCTGGCCGGACGCGCGGGCGAAGTCGTCGCGAAAGAAAGCATCATTCAACAGGTCTGGGCTGATCGCTTCGTCACGGATGAAGTGCTGACCACTTCCATTTTCGAATTGCGCAAAGCCCTCGGCGACGCGGCCCGCAATCCGCGATTCATCCAGACGATTCCGAAGAAAGGCTATCGCCTCATCGCCGGGGTTTCTTTCGAGGGGCCAGCGGCAGAAGATGACCAAGAAAAGTCGTCTGCCCTCGCGCTGTTGAAACGATGGTGGAAGCCGCTCGCTGCTGCAATGGTTTTCAGTTTGTTGATGGCTGTCGTGGTTTTGAAGACAGGCTCCGTGACTTTGAAAGAAAAACCGCGCGAGCCGCATCTAAACGCCGCAGCCTATGGCGAATACATCAAGGGGCGCGATCTTCGAAACGACAGGACGGAGGAAGGATTGAAGCGGGCAATCGCGCACTTCGAGCGTGCGATTGAAATCGACGCGAGTTTCGCCCCTGCTCATGCCGCGCTCGCTGATTTCTATCATCTTCTTGTCAGTCATAACTACGTGCGACCTGAAGAGAGTTACCCGCGGGCGAAAGAAGCTGCGCTGAAAGCCATAGAACTCGATGACCGTCTGGCCGAAGCGCACGCCGCGCTCGCCATCAGCCTGCTCGTTTATGACTGGAATTGGGCGGATGCCGAAAATCATTTCAAAATTTCTGTTGCGCTCGATTCGGATTGCGCCGAGGCTCACAATCTCTATGGCCAGTATCTCTGGGCCGCCGGGCGATTGGATGAAGCTCTCAGGGAAGCCACACGCGCGCGCGCGCTTGATCCCCTGTCGATAAGCGCGAAGATGACCGCAGGCGATATATTCTTCCGGCTTCACCGACACGATGAGGCGTTGGAAGCCTACGAGAGTGCGCTCCGCATCAATCCCCGTTACTGGCTGGCTTATAAAGCAATCGGCCACGCCTACTACAAGAAATCGATGATGAAAGAGGCTGAAGCGGCTTATCGGAAAGCGGCAGAAACTTCCGGCCTGCCATCTTTCGCCGAGGCGTCGAAGGGGCTGCTCAACTGGAGCAAAGCCGGAGACGCGCGATTTCTGCTCAACAAGATGAGTCTGGTGCTGAAACAGAAATATGTCCGGCCAACTCACATCGCCCGCCTTTACCTGGATCTGGGCGACAAGGCTCAAGCCTTCGAATGGCTTGAACGCGCTTATCTGGAACGCGACAGCATTCTGCTTTTTCTCAGGACAGAAGAAAGCTGGGAGTCGGTGCGCAGCGATCAGAGATTCATCGCTTTGATGAATCGGGTCGGCCCCGCGTGAAATGTTCCTGAGCGAATCCTCAGAAAATCCTCAACCTATCCTCAATACTTTTCTGCGCGGAAATTGTTAGTCTTCGCGCGGCGATGTTGATTTTCCAGAGGAGTCCTGACCTGTGCGACGTCGCCCTGAAAGTATGAAAACAGGTGACGGCTCCAAATAACGGACTCCAGACTTTTTTCCGAGGAGACATCTATGAGTTTCATTAAATCGGTCGGGCGAACGTCAGCCCTTGCGTTTCTGCTGACCTCGATCTTTCCGCACTCAGAGGCGCAGAACAGAATCGAAGAAGGCTACGTTACAACGAGCGACAATGTGCGATTGTTTTATCGAAAAACAGGCAGCGGACGACAGGCGGTCGTCATACCGCTCGGATTCATGCTCTTCGAGGATTTCAAACGTCTGGCCGAGGGGCGCACTCTGGTTTTTTATGATATGCGAAATCGCGGTCGCTCCGACTCTGCTGCCGACACAGCGAATCTGACCATCCAACAGGATGTCGATGATCTCGAAAAAATCCGCCAGCATTTCGGATTCGAAAAGATCAGCCTGATCGGCGAATCGTATCTCGGAATGATGATTGTGATGTACGCGATTGAGCACCCCAATCGCGTTGATCGATTGATTCAGATAGGCGCGGTGCCGCGAAAATTCGGAACCGAGTACCCGGCCCATCTTATGGCCGACGACGCAAGTACGGTTCTCGATCAGAACGAAGTCAACAAGCTTCGCAAGCTGAGGGAAGAGGGCTATCACAAAACCAACCCTAAGGATTATTGCGAGAAAGAATGGCTCGTGACTCGTGTGCAACTCGTAGGAAAACGCGAAGACGCTCATAAGGTTGGAACCGGATATTGCGATCACCCGAACGAATGGCCTGTCAATTTAGATCGCCACTTTCAACATCACTTCGTATCCGTTCAGAGACTCAATCTGTCAAAAGAACAGGTAGCGAAGGTTTCGAATCCGGTGCTGACGATTCACGGCACACGGGATCGCAACGCGCCTTATGGCGGCGGCAGAGAGTGGGCCTTGACTTTGCCCAACGCGAGGCTCGTGACCATAGAGGGCGCGGCGCATTTTCCGTGGATCGAAGCGCCCGATCTGGTATTTTCTTCAATCGATACTTTCCTGAAAGGCCGATGGCCCGCAAAGACGGAGAAGGTCAAGGCGATAAGCAGTGACGGGTGAGTAGTCAGGCTCGTAGCTCATCAGTAAACTTCCGGGTCAGAAGCGGTAGCCGCTGCCCCGCCTCTTTCGGCTGCGCGCATCACTCCCGTGTCATCGATGTAGAAAGACCTGCGACCCGTCACGCCGAAGTTTTCAGGCACAGCCGTTGCCTCGAAGCTCTGGTCTTTCACCCTTACATCGAATCGGTATCCGCTCAGTTTTCCGCGTGAAGGATCGTTGAGCAATCCCATTCGAAGGAGTTCATCGAGCGTTGCATATTTGCCCTGCTCCGCGAAGTAAGCCATCTCGGCAGTCGAGATAGAGCGCAGTCGCGCTTGAGCGGCTATCTCATTGGCTGCCGTCACGTGCGGAACCTGTCCCGCACGGGTCTTATCGCCATCAGCAGGTTTGCCCGACTGAGCCGGGAGTTTGATCTTTCCCTGTTCGTCCTGTTTGATGTTTATCGTGCAGCCTGCCATCGAGATCAAAACGAAAACGATCAATGATTTTTTCATCACTCACGCTCCTCATTTCGCGCCCATCCTAAGCCCGCCGACTCGCGCGAGCAATAGTAGTTTGCGTTGTGCCTCCATCATCGCTTTGATATATTCGGGGCTGCCTGCGGAGAACTTACCGATGCTCGCCAAAATCATTTTCGTCCTCATCGCTTACCTTCTGGGAGCCATCCCGTTCGGCTACCTTCTGGTGCGGTTCGTTTTCACGAGCGGCGAGGACATCCGCCGAGTGGGATCAGGCGGGACGGGCGCGACCAACGTATCGAGACGCGCAGGATGGGGGGCAGGCATCCTCACCGTCGCGCTCGATGCGTTCAAAGGCGTAATGGCAGTGTTGCTGATGCGAAGAGTTGCCGAAGATGATTATTTTTGGATGGGCGCGGCTGCGATAGCGGCAATCGTCGGCCATATCTTTCCCATCTTTTTAGGCTTTCGCGGAGGCAAAGGAGTGGCGACGGGCGCGGGCGTATTTTTCGTACTCGCCCCTGTGTCGGTGATTGCGGCTTTTGGGCTTTATGTCATCACGGTGCTCATCACACGGTTCTCATCTCTCGGATCGATCATCGCGTCCGTGTCGATCCCGCTTCTAATACTGCTTTTTTACGGATGGCTGCTGCCTTCAAGCCCTCATCCGCAACTCTGGACGATGGTGGCGACGACCGCGCTTGCAGGAGGGCTGATCGTGGCGAAGCATCACGAAAACATCCGCCGACTCGCGAGCGGAACAGAATCAAAACTCGGAGGGCGAGCCAGAGGCGGTGACCGATGAGCGAGCATGCATCGAAGCGCGTTGCTGTCATAGGCGCGGGAAGCTGGGGGACGGCGCTCGCCGCAATCAGTGCGCGCAATCATCACGAAGTCCGAGTGTGGGCGCGCGATTCGCAGGTCGCGCGACAGATTAGCGATTTTCATCGCAATCCGTTTTATCTTTCCGATTACGCGCTTCCCGAAAACATTACTGCGACCATTTCTATCGAGGAAGCGGTGAAGGATGCCAGCTTCGCCATCATAGTCGTGCCTTCACACGCGATGCGCGAGAGTCTGATTCGCGTGCGCGATCACGTGCGAAGCGACCTGGTTCTGGCGAGCGCGACGAAGGGGGTCGAGAACCTCACGCTGATGCGAATGTCGGAAGTGATACGGGATGTGTTGAAAGAAAAATTCGAGCCGAGAATAGTCGCACTCTCAGGGCCGAGCTTTGCGCGCGAGGTGATGCGCTCAGACCCGACCGCGATAGTTGCAGCTTCCGCAGATCGCGAAGCTGCCGAGATGATTCAACGCGAACTCAGTTCAGGCGCATTTCGCGTCTACACCAACAATGATCTTGCGGGGGTCGAGCTAGGAGGGGCGGTCAAAAACGTCGTGGCAATAGCTTCGGGCGTAGTCTGTGGAATGGGGCTGGGGCATAACTCGACTGCGGCTATAATCACTCGCGGGCTTGCCGAGATAACCAGACTCGCCGCGAGTCAGGGCGCGCGGGCCGCGACGATGGCCGGACTTGCGGGGCTTGGCGATCTGGTGCTGACCTGCACGGGAGACCTCTCGCGCAATCGCCACGTAGGAGTCGAGCTTGGGCGCGGGCGAAAGCTCGATGAGATACTCGCCGGTATGCGCGAAGTGGCCGAAGGAGTGAAGACCACGCAGGCGATTTATGAACTCAGCCGTCGAAGCGGCGTCGATATGCCGATCACGGAGAGCGTTTATGCTTTGCTTTATCAAAACAAGCCAGCGCGCGAGGCGGTCAGCGAACTGATGGCGCGACCGCTCAAAGAAGAGTGATAGGTTTGTGAAATCGTTGTAGAATCTGTCAGCGCCCCCGCGCTGTTATCTTAATTAAAAGGAGAACATACGATGTCGAATTATCCTCCGAATTATCCGCCGGACAACCAGCCTCCCGGCGGCAGTTACCCTCCGCCTCCACCGGGTTATCCCGGCGGGCCTCCGCAGGGCTGGCAGGGCAGTCCTCCACCGGGTTATCCCGGCGGGCCGGGTTATTACGGGCAGCCGCCGAAGAAGAGCAATGGTTTGATGTGGGGGCTTGTCATCGGCGGCGCGGTTGTGCTCATAGGCATCGGCATCGCCGTGTGGTTTGCCTTCCTGCGGACAACCCCCACGATGGCCATAGCCAAACTGGCTACGGCGAACAATCCGAATCTGGAGATAGTCTCCATCGATGAGTCGAAAAAGCAGATAACCTTCAAGGAAAAAACTTCGGGCAGAGTTTTCACCATCAACGCCGGAGAAGCTGAAGCTGGAAGAATCACTATCAAAGGAGATGGCGGGGAAGCAGTCTCGATTGAAGGGAAAGGCGATGGGACGGGCGGCTCAATCGACATAAAATCGAAAGACGGATCGATGTCGATTGGCGGCGGCTCTGCGGCGAGCCTTCCCGACTGGCTGCCCGCGTATCCCGGAGCCAGCATGCAGGGAATTTACGCGGTCAAAAACAACGAGAGTGAAGGCGCGGGACTCAGCTTCACGACCGACGACACCCCGCAGCAGGTGGTCGATTTTTATGAAGAGGCTCTCGAAGACGCCGGGATGAAAGTGACGACGAACAACCTCAAGCAATCGGGCAGGGATTACAGTTCACAGGTCATCGGCGCGGACTCTAACAGCAAACGCTCGGTGTTCATAAACGTGATGGTGGAAGGCGGCACGACTAAAGTCACGATGAACTATGCCATCAAGCATTGAGCGGCGAGAAATTTTGACTGTGACCGCTGATGAGTGATATTCAGCGGTCACTCGGTCATTCGTTGGTGTGATAGAATCGCTACGTTATGAGTACAGAGTCAACACGGACATCGATACAGCCGATCATTCTTCATTCAGGGCCGATCCTTGAAAAGGTAAGCGACCGGGAATTTTTCGAATTCTGCCGGTTGAATCCCGATCTGCACATCGAGCGCACAAGCAATGGAGATTTGATAATCATGCCGCCCACGGGAGGAGAAACCGGAAGACGTAATTTCGAGTTGACGGGTATTTTCAGGGCATGGGTCGAAGCGGATGGAACGGGCATCGGGTTCGATTCATCGACCGGATTCACGCTTCCCAATGGGGCTAAACGCTCGCCTGATCTCGCGTGGGTCAGTCGCTCGCGCTGGGAATCGTTGACCGAAGACGAGCGCGAAGAGTTTCCCCCTCTGTGTCCTGATTTCGTCGTAGAGCTTCGCTCGCGCACAGACGACGTGGATGACTTGAAAGCGAAAATGGAAGAGTATATCGAAAACGGCGCGCGATTGGGCTGGCTCATCGATCCGAGGAAAAAGAAAATCTACATTTATCGCCCCGGCACAGAAGCCGTTTGCATGGATGATACGGAAACCGTTTCAGGCGAAGGGGTGCTTCCCGGTTTCGTTCTCCAAATGAAACGAATCTGGTAACGAATAATCTTTTCAGCAATCGAATACCATCGACGAAGGAGCGACAGTGACGCCCTACGACAAAGCGAAGGAAGCAGCCCATTACATCAAAGAAAAAATCGGCGACCGCTCGCCGCGCGTGGCCGTCGTTTTAGGATCGGGACTCGGCGGAGTGGCTGATGCCATCACTGGTGCGGTCGAGATCGCTTACTCCGAAATCCCGAACTTCGTCCACTCGACCGTCGAAGGCCACGCGGGAAAGTTGATAGTCGGTTCGTGCGGCGGAACGGATGTCGCAGTGATGAAGGGAAGGTTTCACTTCTACGAAGGCTACTCGATGCAGGATGTGACCTTGCCCGTTCGGGTGTTTGCGCTGATGGGCGTGCGATCTTTGATGTTGACGAATGCTGCGGGCGGCACCTCGCCTCATCTCTCGCCGGGGTCGCTTATGATCATCACCGATCACATAAACCTGATGGGAGATAATCCTCTTCGCGGCCCGAACGATGAAAGATTCGGCCCGCGCTTTCCCGATATGACGAGCATCTACACTCGCGCCTACATTGCCGCTGCGCACGAAACAGCCCGCGAGATGGGGCTTGTGCTTGCCGAAGGAACTTACTTGGGGCTTCGCGGCCCGTCTTATGAAACCCCTGCCGAAGTCAGGATGTTGCGCGATCTGGGCGCGGACGCGCTCGGCATGTCGACGGTGCCTGAAGCGATAGTCGCGCGTCACGCTGGCATGAAAATACTTGCCATTTCGTGCATCACGAACGTAGCGGCAGGGCTTTCGCGTCACGAGATAAATCATGAAGAGGTGATGGAAGTCGGCTCGCGCGCAGGCCGACAACTGGCTGACCTCGTAGTGCGACTCATACCGCGAATAGTGGCGATTGATAAACGCTGACTCCGAGCGAGGCAGATTCTTTCCAATACTTTCTGTCTTGTTGAGTAAGTGATACTTACGTATAATTTGGCTGCTACGAAAAAAAGGCCGGCAATGGATACACAGCCATCAAAATCAGAAAAGGAGAAAGTTCGTTTGAGTCTCGATATCTCAACCGAACTGGATTCGCTCCTCGAACAACTGGCCGCAGCAACCGGCAGCACCAAAAGCGACATACTCCGCAAGGCAATCGCTTTGATGGAAGTGGCAGTTGAAGCAAAACGACAGGGCAAGAAGTTCGGTATCGCAGAAAAAGACGAACAACTCACCACCGAGATAGTCGGGATATAGACGAACAGCCCCGATAAATGCCAAGCGACAAAATCGATTTGAATGAACTGGCAGACAAGCCGGATCATCAACTGACGATCAAGCCTCGCGAAGACCCCGCCGAGCGAGATTCACGACTGAGAATCGAAGAAGCTAACGCGGCTCATCAACTCAAGAAAGATTTTGCGCTGAATATTCTGGCCTGCGTCGTCATCCTCGTCGCTCTGGGTCTGTGCGTCTGGTCAATCGTTAGGGCAAGTTCGACTGAGGAAGATCGAAGATGGGCCGTCACTTTGCTGACGGCCATCGTGAGCGCGCTGCTCGGTTACGTCACCGGCAAGTCATCGAAATAGAAACGCTGACTCCGAGCAAGTCGAGATGTTAGAATAGCCTTATGATAATCGGCATCAGCGGAGGAACCGGGTCGGGCAAGACTACGGTCGCGCAGAAGATCATCACTTCGGTCGGATGCGACCGGGTGGTTTATCTTCAGCAGGACGCTTACTATCGCAACATCGGCGATATGCCTCTGGAGTTGCGCCATCAGGTCAATTTCGATCACCCGGACGCTTTCGACACCGAGTTGATGATCAATCACCTCCAGTCCCTCCGCGCGGGCGAATGCATCAAGCAACCCATCTACGATTACGCGACACACCTGCGACGAACGGAGACGCTTCACGTAGAACCGCGCTCGGTCATCATCATCGAAGGCATACTCGTTTTCGTAAATCCAGACCTTCGCGCTTTGATGGACATGAAAATCTTCGTCGACACGGATGCAGACCTTCGCTTCATTCGCCGATTAGACCGCGATGTGCATGAGCGCAGCCGCTCGGTCGAATCGATTATCAAACAGTATTTGACCACAGTGCGCCCGATGCATTTGCAGTTCGTCGAGCCATCGAAGCGATATGCCGACATCATCATTCCCGAAGGCGGTTACAACGATGTAGGGATCGATCTTATAACCGAGAAAATCAGAACCATACTCGCGCGCTCAGAGCAGGCCGAAAGCGCGTACTCATAAAGAATTTGAACACAAGAGGTTTTAACAGCAGTGGAGAACGAAGCAGAGAACATACGATTGACCGTTACAGACGATGAGCTGATAGAGATGGCGCGGGAAGCGCGGCTTGCGGCGCACGCGCCTTATTCGAATTTCGAAGTGGGCGCGGCGCTTCTGACTTCGGACGGTCGCGTTTATACGGGATGCAACATCGAGAACTCGACCTACAGTCTGACGATGTGCGCCGAGCGGGTGGCTGTATTCAAAGCGGTGAGCGAGGGGGCGAAAAAGATTTTGAAGATAGCCGTCGTCGCCGATCATGAAAAGCTAACGCCGCCGTGCGGCTGCTGCCGCCAGATGATCTGGGAATTTTCAATGGAAGATACGGAAGTTATACTGGCCAATCTCAGAGGCGACGTTCAGAAATTTCCCATCAAAGAATTATTCCCGCGCGCATTCGATTCAAGCTGGTTGCAGTTGAGTTGAGCGCCTTCGCAACGAGCGCTGTGCCTGTGAAGATCGATCTTGCCTGTGAAATCAGGTTTCGTCGTAAGGGTTGATGTAAAGCAGTTGTTCGTAGTCCACAAGTCCGATTCTCAGGTGATCGAGGAAGCCGCCGCGACCAAGTACGTTTACCGGAAAATTCTCCATCTCGGCGAAATATACGAGTGTATCCCACTCAATATCGCTTACTGTCAGTGTGACTTCATGTCCGTAAGCGATGAAAGAACCGGCGGCAGTGCGGATGTTTACCTTCACACCCTTTTCCAGATCGAAGCCGAGAAGAAAAGCATAATGAGGTTGAAAGATACAGAACCTGCTTCCCGTATCGACTTTGGCCTCGATGGCGATGCGAGTCGAAGGATCGCTCGAAAGAAGTATTCCGACCGTCACCTCATCATACCTGTCGTAGCTCAGGCGGTCTGAGAAACTGAGCAGGAAGTCGCTCATAGCCATCCCATCCAGACGGGCGCTGAATCTTCGCTGACGAATCTGACGTAAGGGGCGCAGATTCCTTCAGCGCGCGCTTTGTCAACGAGGGCTGCAACTTCGCGGCTGTCACTCGTATGCCCTACGAGACGGTCGCCCGCAAGCACGACCCATTGACCTGTGTAATCACGGGCATGTTGAATCATCCATTCCCGCTCTCTTGCCAGATCGACTTTTCCCGTAGAGGATTTGCGCGTTTGTGGAAATGTTTTCGCAGTCATAAACCGACCTCCACGAACGGTAAGATTATGCAGGCACGTCTGTGATACTGCAATCGCGGCCTGAAGAGGCGAGATGACTCTCATCTATCGAGAAGAATTTTTCTTACGCGCACAGGAGAATCTTGACTCAATCGAAACGGCTCTGCTATACCTCGCCGAGAGGTATAACGATGCTGGCCCCTGACACGCTGCTGCAAAATCGGTATCGAATAAAACACCTGCTCGGCAAGGGGGGAGAAGGGGCGGTCTATTTTGCCAGGGATGAGCAATTAGATATCGAGATCGCCCTCAAGGCATGTGTCATCATTGAAGACCGACTTCTGCGCCAGTTCGAGCGTGTAGCCAGGATGCTGGGCAGCCTTGAGCATTCGGCCCTCCCCAAAGTCAACGGCTATTTCAACGATAACAATACGCAGTTTCTCGTGATGGAGTACATACCGGGAGATGATCTTCTGGAAACGCGCGCAAAGAGAGGAAGCGCATTTTCGACAAATGAAGTTCTCAAATGGGCGGACCAGTTGCTCGATGCGCTGGAATATCTCCACAGCCATCAGCCGCCGATCATTCACCGCGACATCAAGCCGCAGAATATAAAGCTGACGGAAGAGGGAAAGGTCGTCCTTCTCGATTTCGGGCTGTCGAAACGAGATGCCAGCAGCATCGGCATCGGCACATTGAGCTATGCGCCACTTGAGCAACTGCTCGGCAAGGGTACGGATGTGCGCAGCGACCTGTATTCGCTGGCAGCAACGTTCTATCACCTGATGACCGGTCTCCAACCTGCCAACGCCTGGGTTCGCTTTAATGAGCCGCCTGATCGGCTGCGCCCCGCCAATGTAGTGAACAGGCTCGTCTCGCCTGCAATCGCCGATGTACTGATGCAGGCGTTGTCGCTTGAACGCGAAGGGCGACCCGCAAGCGCAACCGAGATGCGAAGACTGCTGCGCGAAGCCAAACAACCCGCGCCTGAGGATCAGGATGAATCACCCCAAGCGGATGCTGAAAATGTATATGAAGTGGCTGGAGTGGCATCAGCAGAATCCACTCTCTCATTATCCGACTTCGAGACCGTCACGTTGAATGCAAAAGGCGAGATAATAAATCGGCGCACAGGGCAGGCTCGATATCTGATCGAGGATATCGGCAGTGTGAAGATAGAGATGGTCGAGATACGAGCGGGCGAGTTCCTGATGGGAAACACGGATGCGGAGGCCGAAAAGGTCAGAAAGGAATATGAGCGATACGGAACCACAGCAGAGAATGCGAAGAGATGGTCTGAGTGGGAAACTCCGCAGCATCCGGTGTCGGTGTCATCGTTTTACATGGGCAAATATCAGGTGACGCAGGCTGAGTGGCGAGCGGTCGCTGCGCTGGCAAAGGTAAAGATAGATTTGAATTCTGACCCGTCGCGATTCAAAGGAGATGATCTGCCGGTGGAGCAGGTATCGTGGGAGGAAGCCATAGAGTTTTGCGAGCGGTTGTCGAAAGCGACAGGGAAGAAGTATCGATTGCCAACGGAGGCCGAATGGGAATATGCGTGCAGGGCAGGAACGACGACGCCTTTTGCATTCGGAGAAACGATCACGGCGGAGATAGTCAACTACGCTGGGAATTATCCGTATGCGTCTGCGCCTAAGGGAGATTATCGACAAAAGACGACGCCAGTGGGAAGTCTTGGAGCGGCGAATGGATTCGGGTTATACGACATGCACGGGAATGTGTGGGAGTGGTGCGGGGATTGGTTCTCGGAAAACTACTATAGAGAGAGTACGAGAGATGATCCTACTGGGCCGGGTACGGGCTCGGACCGGATGTTGCGCGGCGGCGGCTGGGGCAGCTTCGCGCGGCACTGCCGGTCGGCGTTCCGCGGCAGGTACGCGCCCGCGTTCCGCAACGTCGACCTCGGCTTTCGCCTTGTGAGGACATTACGCTAGGCGCTTTTACCCTTTTACGCTTTGAGGTATTGTGTGGGTGAGGGTAGGTCGAGAGAAGTGAAAAGGATAGCCAGAGCGAGGAACACGGAATGAAGCGGAGCGCGGGTCGAGGCGAAGCCGACCCGCGCGGAGCGGAATGAAGGGTTCGTCGCTTGTGGTGTGCGGGAAGGACGAAACGAGGAAAGGTGAGATTCGAAAAAAAATGCTGGCCAGAGTAATCACGCTCAGGTTCAACTCCATGCTCGAAAGCTTCGACGACGAGCCACTGCGCGACTTCATCAAGGATAAGGAAGTCTTTTCGATCCGCGATCACTTCTTCACCAGAAACGACACTCCCTATCTCGCCCTCGTCATCGCTTACTCGATGCCGCCTCAACTCGTCCCGGAGCGAAACGGAGCAGAGAAAAAACGAGATGAATCCTGGCGCGAATCAGTCCCTGAAAAAGATGTGCCGCTTTTCAATACGCTGAGGGACTGGCGCAATGAGCTTGGCAAACGCGGGGGCCTGCCGCCTTACATGATCTTCACCAATCGCCAGCTTGCCTCCATCGTCGCCACTCGTCCTGAGTCGCTGACAAAGCTGACCGAGATCGAAGGCATCGGCAAAGTGAAAGCTGACAAGTACGGCAAAGACGTTTTGAAAATCGTCGCTCAGCCATCCGAAACCGAGAGCGCGGAGCCGGAGAAAAAGGAGCCGTCTGAAAAATGACCGCGGGCAAAGATGACGACCTGTTGATTTTCACCCGGTGGACGGATTTTCTCGAATGGCTCCTGCCCGCGCTCGACAAGTTCCCAAAGAAAGTTCGATTCACCTTCACCCAGCGAATAGAAGGCCTCGCGCTCGACATCGTTGAAGATTTGGTGGAAGCTCGCTACACGTCCAACAAGCGCGACATCCTCAAACGCGCAAACCTCAGACTGGAAAAGATGCGCGTGCTGATGCGGCTCGGTCACAAACTGCGCTACCTTTCAAACGAATCGCATCGCTTCGCTATGAAGGCGATAGATGAAACGGGACGTATGCTCGGCGGCTGGATGAAACAGCAAAGATGAAACGGGTGCGCGAAATGAAAATAGGTAGAGATGAGCAACAGCCCTGAAGGGGCGTAATTCAATAGCCTGCGGCATCGCCGTAGGTATGAGTCGCCAATTTCGGCAAGCCCTGAAAGGGCGCGATACTCTGATCATTATCGCGCCCTTTCAGGGCTTATCGGAAAACCGTCTTGCAACCCGGCGCGTTGCACCGGGCTACTGAATTTCGCCCTTTCAGGGCTTATCGGAAAACCGTCTTGCAACCCGGCGCGTTGCACCGGGCT